>Ga0209648_10000398_pt1 | contig 33036 bp, 21 predicted proteins | sample GraSoi2013_115cm_FD_185830 | JGI IMG/M metagenome (GOLD analysis project Ga0209648, IMG submission 185830) | Grasslands soil microbial communities from the Angelo Coastal Reserve, California, USA - Sample 9_17_2013_115cm (SPAdes) (version 2) | ecosystem: Environmental > Terrestrial > Soil >...
GGCGACCACAGACACGCCACAGACCATCCACAGTCGATTGAAAGACAATAGCAAGTTTTCCGGAGTGACTTTTGCAAGCCAGAGTCTGCGCGCCCTCAATCCATCAGACCAGTTCTCCGCTCCACCGAGTCCCAACGCGGTGTGGTTCGAGGGTACTGGCCATTTGGCTGCGGCGTTGCTGGCTCGCAGATTGCCCGCAAAGCGTGACCTTCCGGGCTTCCACGGAGATGTCAACACTGCCCGTGTGCTGCTGGATAACATTCGCGCTTCTCAGGAAACCCTGGCCAAAGGCCAGACAGTCGGCGGGAAAGCAATACCGGACGGCGAGGGAGTTGTGGCTGCATCCAGTGTGCTGAATACCGGATTCGGCTTTTCGTTCAATCCGAACCGACACATCGCAGCAACATCATGGTTCGCGATGGCCGGGCAAGCCGGCAATCCCCTTCAGCTTGGATTGCACACAGACCGGCACGATCAGGACTAGGCCGCGTCTTCTCAATTTGAGTTTCGCGCAAACAACGACAGGAGGATAACGACCGTTTTGCGAGCGTCCGCGATGTTGCTACGCTCCGAGTGACTACTCGAAGCCAAACGGACACCGTTGGTGTTCTTCGACACATTTGCACTAAGATCAAGCGTTCGAGAGACTATCTAGAAGAACAGGAATTTTGGCATTTGATTTGGAGGATTTTGGATGAAGTCACTTAAAGTCGGACGGATTGCAGTCGGCATTTCCTTTGTTCTGCTCAGCGCTTTTGTCCTGGCGATGGCGGCAACAGCTGGGTACCACCAAGTCAAGAAATACCCTTTCGGCGCAGCTGAGGGGAGCACCCGCGAGTATTTTGACTACATTACCGTAGACTCTTCTGCCCGTCGTGTTTACCTGTCGCACGGCACGGAGATTAAAGTAATCGACGCCGATAGCGGCGCCCTGGTCGGCAACATCACCGGCTTGAAACAGGACCACGGAGTCGCGGTGGCGTCTGAGTTTGGCCGCGGATTCATCACGGACGGGGGCCAGGGCAAAGTCATCATTTTCGACCTGAAGACCCTTAAGCCGATCGGCGAGGCCAAAGCCGATAAAGACGCGGACAGCATTGTTTACGATCCCGCATCGAAACGTGTCTTTGCCATGAACGGAGACCCCCACAGCTCCACGGTAATCGATGCCAAAAGCGGGACGGTAGCCGGCACGATCGATCTGGGCGGCGGTCCAGAATTCGCTGTCGCCGACGGCAAGGGAACGGTTTACGTGAATATAGAAGATAAAAACGAGCTAGTCGCTATCGATTCGCAAACACTCAAGATCAAATCACGCTGGCCGCTCGCGCCCGCCGGAGCACCGACAGCTCTGGCCATGGACTTCGAACACCGGCGGCTGTTCAGCGCCGGCCGCAATCCCCAGATGCTGGTGGTGATGGACGCAGATAACGGCAAGGTCATCCAATCCTTCCCCATCTCGGCGGGCGTTGATGCCGCTGCCTACGACCCGGAAACTGGTCTGATCTTCGCATCGACTCGTGAAGGGAGAATTCATATCTTCCATGAAGACTCGCCGGACAAATTCGACGAAGTGGAAACCGTCAAGACCGAGTACGGCGCGAAAACCATGGGTCTCGATACCAAGACACACAACGTCTTTGTCGACACAGCGGATTTTGCTCCGCCTGCAGCCCCGACGGCAGATCGTCCCCGTCCCCAGCGGACCGCGATTCCAGGGACATTCCACGTCTTGGTTTACGGCCGGTGATGACGTCCTGAGCTACGCATCTGCTCGGCAGGTTGAAACAGGGATGAACAAGAGCTCTTAAACGCGGAGACGCGGAGCAAGATTGGCAAGTCGGGCCAATGGATGGCGATGGTTCTGTCGAGAACGCAATTGGCCAACCTCCGATCCAGATCTTTTCTCCGCGCCTCCGCGCCTCCGCGTCTCCGCGTTCAAAGCTGTTGGCCACATAGCTAGGTTGTTCATTGGGAGTTTGACAAGAGAAAGTCTGCATGGAACGGACGGTTGAAGTAATTCACGTCTCATTGAAGGTCAAGGTTGGCTTCTGGAGTGCTGTTATCGGTCTTGCCTTGTTTCCCACTCGGATATCTGCTTCATGCTCTCAGACAGCACAATGCTCGCTAGCAGTGCTGCTAGAATCCAGATTGTTGAACACGCAACTCCAGAGCGTAGCGCTTTTTGACTTTATCCTGGACGACTCGATTCCGGCATTTAAATCAGGATTCCGACCCAAATGAAAAAACATTTCTGGTCGAGACGAAGTTTTCTAAAAGCCGCAGGCATGACGGCCCGAGCGACGTTGCTACACCGCCAAGACGGCTTTGGCCAGACCGAAGCGACAATCCAGCAAGATCCCGCTCCGCGTGCAACCGCTAGTTTCGAACCGGCAGATTACAGCATCCGAATCAAGACGTCTCCTGTTGAGATTGCGAAAAACCGCATTATTTCCTTAACCACCTATAACGGACAGTTTCCGGGGCCGCTGCTTCGTTTGAAGGAAGGACAACAGGTGACGGTAGATGTCCACAACGACACTGACGTCCCGGAGCAGCTGCATTGGCATGGCCAGATGGTTCCGGTTGACGTGGACGGAGCAGCCGAAGAAGGCACGCCTTTTATTCCCGCACATGGTAAACGCCGGATCGTATTCACCCCAAGACCCGCGGGCCTTCGTTTCTACCACACACACAACCGGGCCGGAGCGGATCTTTACGCCGGGCAGTACAGCGGCGAGGTTGGTCCGGTCTATATCGAACCGAAGAATGAGCCTGGCAATTATGACCGCGAGGTCTTCCTGGTGCTGAAAGAGTTCGAGCCGGCGTTCAGCCGTGGCGGAGACATGCCAATGAATTTTCTCTCTCCCGCGACTAAGGTGAAGGAACTCGAAGAGCAAGGCGAGTCAGCGATGAAGGCCTCACTCGCCAAGGGCACGCCGCACGGATACGAAGTAGGCTACGGCTCGTTTAGCATCAACGGGAGGATGCTGCACCATGGGGAGCCAATTCGCGTGAAACAGGGCGAACGAGTTCTTTTCCATGTCTTGAACGGAAGTGCGACCGAAATTCGCAGCCTTGCTTTACCGGGCCATTCGTTTCACGTGGTTGCTTTAGACGGAAATCCGGTGCCGAATCCCACGAATGTTCCGGTGCTCTGGCTGGGCACGGCTGAGCGGGTGTCTGCCATTGTGCAGATGAACCACCCGGGCGTTTGGATTATGGGTGACACTGCCGACGACGATCGCCGCCATGGCATGGGCATCGTCGTGGAGTATGCCGGACGGAAAGGCAAACCTCTGTGGGTTCCTCCACCCGGTTTCCGCTGGAATTATGCCCGCTTTGCCAAACCCGGCGTCAACGCGCCCGCCCCGGACGAGACTTTCGCGATGGTCTTTGCCAAAGACAATGCTGCTGAAGAAGGGTTCAACCGCTGGACCATCAACGGAGTGGCCTATCCAATGTCTAATGTGATGGCTCCGGCCTCGTTCCACTTGAAGGAAGGCAGGAGGTATCGAATCCATATGCGCAATGCCAGTGATGACATCCATCCTTTACACCTGCACCGCCACAGCTTCGAACTGACCCGTCTGGCGGTAGCCCAGACCGCCGGAATCATGAAAGATGTGGTCATGGTCGGAGGATACCAGGAGGTCGCCGTGGATTTCGTTGCCAACAATCCAGGACTCACCCTTTTCCACTGCCATCAACAGTTACACATGGACTTCGGATTCATGACCCTTTTTGATTACGTGTGATCCATGCAGGATCAACCTCTGACCTCTTCTAAGGCGCTCAAGTTTGTCTTCCGATGATCCGGGTGTTGCTGGTTGAAGATCAGACACTCGTGTGCGAAGGACTGGAAATGCTGCTTAACCTAGCAGAGGACATCCGGGTAGTCGCGCGGGCACCAGATGGAATAGCCGCCCTGCAGCGCCTTCAAGAATGTCGTCCCGACCTGATGCTGTTGGACGTTCGTATGCCCAAGATGAACGGCATTGACGTTCTTGGCGAAATGAAAAGCCTGGTCCTCGCGGTTCCGACCATCCTGCTCACAACATTCGATGATGACGCCGCGCTGCTGGAAGGAATCCGGCTGGGCGCGAAAGGCTACTTGCTGAAGGATGTCTCGCTCAAGAAATTGACGGAGGCGATTCGGCTCGTGGCCGGCGGCGGGAGCATGATCAGCCCCGTGGTCACCGAGGCTTTGTTGCAGGGACTGAAAGCGGCCCCGCTGCCGCCCGACGATGGCTACGATCCTGAGGTACTAACCGCGCGCGAAGCGGAAATCATTCGCCTCATGACCGGTGGATACAGCAACCGCGAGATCGCTGCTGCACTATCGCTCTCGGAAGGAACCGTAAAGAACCACGTTTCGAATATCCTCTCCAAGCTTGGCGTGCGCGACCGCACCCGCGCCGTCCTCAAGGCGATCGAGAAAGGGCTCGTGTAGCCGAACACCGCTCGGAAAAGACCGAAACGAAAGACTACAATTCTCGCGTAGGGAGAGTCCCCATGCCTCTACGCTGCCGGGTTGCCGTTCGCTTATACGATTAGATATAGATGAATTCCGTTACGGTGCGGCCATGTCCCAGCTGAGTTCGCGAAGGCCTATTTGGGGTTGACCGTGCTCGAATGTGGCTCGCATGTTCTTTCGAGCAAATCTTTTGACAAGGAGTCAATATGGCGTTTTGGCGACCGGATCCAACGTTCTATCCCTCACCCAGGCTGGCAGGAGAGGCGCCGGCGGAAAAATTGGCATTCGTTGCCCTGCTCAACCCGAAACATATTGGAAAGCCTGATGCTCTGGGAGTTGTCGATGTCGATCCGGCTTCACCTGCCTACGGGCAGACTGTCGGCCGTGTGGACATGCCGAATGCCGGCGACGAGTTGCATCACTTCGGTTGGAATGCATGCAGCTCCTGCCTGTGTCCATTCGCTCCTCATCCCCATACCGAACGGCGTTATCTGGTTGTGCCTGGCATTCGCTCCTCGCGAATCCATGTGATCGATACCAAGCCTGATCCGAGAAAGCCGCAAATCGTCAAGGTCATTGAACCGGAAACGCTGGCATCGCGCACGGGATATAGCCGGCCCCACACCGTCCATTGCGGTCCTGACGGTATTTTCCTAAGCGCGCTGGGCTCGCCCGAAGGTGAAGGGCCGGGCGGGATTTTCATCCTTGATCCGGAGAGCTTCGATGTTCTCGGCAAGTGGGAAATCGAGCGCGGCCCGCAACACCTTCATTACGACTTCTTCTGGCATCTGGGTTACGACACCATGATTTCAAGCGAGTGGGGTACACCCAACATGGTTGAGACAGGTGTGAATCCGGAAATCCTTCTCAAAGGCGGTTATGGCCATTGCCTTCATGTTTGGGACTTGCGGCGGCGACGCCACCTTCAAACCATCGACTTAGGGGCCGAACAACAAATGGTGTTGGAACTTCGCCCGGCTCACGATCCGGTTCGCGCGTACGGGTTTGTGGGTGTGGTGGTTTCCCTCAAAGATCTTTCGGCTTCGATATGGTTATGGCATCGAGACAGCGGCGGCAAGTGGGGCGTGCAGAAGGTGATCGAAATTCCAGCGGAGCCGGCTGATCCTGATCAACTGCCGCCTCTCCTCAAGGGATTCAAGGCCGTTCCGCCATTGGTGACCGACATCAATCTATCGGTGGATGACCGTTTCCTCTACGTTTCCTGCTGGGGAACCGGCGAGTTTCAGCAATATGACGTCTCTGACCCGTTCCATCCCAAACTAACAGGCTCAGTCCATCTTGGGGGTATTGTTCGCCGAGCGCCGCACCCCAGCAATCCCAAGGTAGCGCTGAACGGAGGACCTCAGATGGTTGAGGTAAGCCGCGATGGCCGCAGGATCTATTTCACAAACTCGCTCTACAGTCCCTGGGACGAACAGTTCTATCCTGACGGCGTGCGCAGTTGGATGGTAAGGTTGGACGCAAAGCCAGATGGGGGCGTCTCGATCGACCCAAATTTCTTTCCTGAGTTCGGCGACCTACGCGGTCACCAGGTCCGGCTAGAAGGAGGAGACGCTTCGTCGGACTCCTACTGTTATTCGTGAACCACGGTCAGGCATGGGGTTGGGTGGCGCTGTTTTTTCTCGGCGCTTACCATGGGATCAACCCCGGTATGGGATGGCTGTTCGCTGTCGCTCTGGGGATGCAAAGACAGAGCGGCCGTGCAGTTTGGCAATCCCTCTTGCCTATTGCGGCCGGGCACGCTCTGGCAATCGGACTGGTCGTAACCGGGGCCGCCATGATGGGCGCAGTCCTCCCGGTGAAATACGTCAGAACCCTTGTCGCTTGCGTCCTATTCTCGTTCGGTCTTTATCGACTGCTCCGCAGAGGACACCCTCGCTGGGGCGGCATGCAAGTCGGGTTCCGGGATTTGACTATCTGGTCATTCTTGATGGCATCCGCCCACGGCGCCGGCTTCATGTTATTGCCGGTAGTGATGGGAACGTTGGCCGGACACAACCACATGCATGCCAATGAGTTCGTTTCTTATGGACCATGGACTGGTGCTTTGGCAGTCGCCGTTCACACCCTGGGATATTTGTTGACTACAGGAGCGGTCGCATTCGTAGTCTACGAAAAGCTCGGGTTAAATCTTTTGCGCAAGGTCTGGATAAATCTTGACGTAGTCTGGGCTGTCGCTCTTATGGTGACCGCCGTGGCGGCAGTCGTGTTTTGACCGATCGCATCTTTATGGCGAGGTGCGCGGGAATTGGCTCCAAAGGGTTTTGGCGTTGCCAATTGAAAGCCGACAAATCCGACCTGCAACCTTAGGGTGGCCGCTTGCGTTTAGCAGTTTGGTCTCGGTAGACTTTGTTCAGTGAAGGGCATTACCAAACTCGGCGTTGTTCTCATGATCACGGTTCTGTCTGGGAGCCCGCTTGTGGCGTGTATGTTGCCCGGTGGAGCGACCACCGCCGAAGAATCCGCCTGTTGCCGTGAGATGCGGGGCCAATGCGGTCACGGTAAGATGCCTTCCTCTCACTCCTGCTGCAAGACACTTTCTGCGCCCGACCAAGCTGCGCTCGCAAAGGTGCCTTTCAAGGTGTTGCAGCAGTTTGACTTGCTTTTTATTGCGCAGCCGGCGTTTGACTCCGCCCGTAGCCTGCCGCAGATCTTTGGCACAGTTGTCGCTTTTGGCCACTCGCCACCCGAAACGCCTCCCTCATCATTTGAAATCCTGAGAACTTAACCGAGCTTCCTGTTTTCTCCAAGCAATAGCGCCTGCATTGGTGCGCTATCGCGTCTGTTTTTCATATTGGAGGAAAGATGGAAGCTCTTAGTGCTTTTCCGCGTAAATTAGCGCGGGCTTACCGCTTTGGCGTCACGTTCGCGCAGCTCGCAATCGTATTGCTGCTCATAGGCTCAGGTATGGCCCAGCCGGTCCAGCAAGTTAGTGTCGCGAGAGCGGGCGATGCTCAGTCCCAAAGTTCAGCTGCCCCGGTCAGCCTCAAAGATCTGATCCACGAGGCTGAACAAAACAATCCCGAAATAGCCGCGGCCGAACGCGGCTACACCGCCGCAACTCACCTCGCACGCCAGGCGTCTGCACTGCCGGATACGCAAGTCACGATCCAGCAGTTTTCGGTAGGCAGTCCGCGACCATTTGCCGGCTACACGAACAGCGAGTTTGCGTACATCGGTTTGGGCGCCTCGCAGGAAATTCCGTATCCAGGAAAGCGCGGCCTGCGAGCGCAGGTGGCAAACCGCGAGGCCGGCGTACGCCAAGTCCAAATCGAGTCGGTGCGCCGCACGGTAACCGACAAGCTCAAGGCTGCTTACTTCCGGCTGGCTTACCTTCAGCAGACCCTGTCGGTGCTCGAAAGAAATGATCAGTTGTTGAAAGACGTCGAGCAGATCGTCGAATCGCGGTATCGCGTGGGAAAGGGCAACCAGCAGGAAGTCTTGAAGGCGCAGCTGCAGCACACGAAAATCCTGCAAGAGATCACCATGCACCACCGCGAGGTTGGGCAACTGCAGGCCCAGCTCAAGCAGGTCCTCAACCGGCCGCAGGATACTCCCGACATCCAGACTGAACCACTGGCGGCGAGAGCCGTTACGTACAGCGCCTCTGATTTGCTGAATCTGGGAAAACAGCAAAATCCGGATATCCAGGCCCAGCAGGCAATGCTAACCAAGACGGAATCCCAGGTGGAACTTGCGAAGAAGGAATTCCGCCCGGATTTCGGCGTCCAATACATGTACCAAAACACCGATCGCAAGTTCCGCGATTACTACATGGCGAGCTTTAGCATCACTCTGCCCAACCGGGGCCGGCACAAAGCCGAGCTGGCCGAGGCTGAAGCCAACCGAGACCAGGCGCACAAGCAGCTTGAGGCGGAGGTTCAGCAGCGCATGGCTGAGATCCAGGACCAGTATGTTGTGGCACAAACTTCTGCAGAACAGCTCAAAATCTACAAAGACGGACTGATCCCGCAATCCAACGCCACATTCCAATCAGCTTTGGCCGCGTATCAGGCTAACCGCCAGGATTTTGAGACGCTCTTGTCATCCTTCATGGACGTGCTGAACCTCGAAATTGACTACCAGCGCGAACTCGCCGACCACGAGACGGCCCTGAGCCGGCTCGAAACTCTTACGGGGGTGAATTTCTGATGAACGAACAAAAGAAGCGGCCAAATTACCGGCGTGGCATGATCCTGGCGATCGGCTTGAACGTGTTGCTGGTGTTGGCGCTGCTGGCATTTTGGTGGCATTCGCGGAATTCCCCAGCAGCCAACGCAACACCAGTGGGTTCTTCATCCATACAAGCGGACCACGGTCAACAAATGGGTTCGCCATCTGCGGCGGCGACTGAGCCAGCACCCGGTGCCGCTCCTGGGAGTAGCGAGACGCCATTGACTCCGGTGCAACTCACACCCCAGCGGATGCAGAGCATCGGGGTGAAGCTGGGCACAGTGGAGATGAAAAACGTGAGCAATGCAATCCGAGTTACAGGCAATGTGGATGTGGATGAACGCCGGCTTGCCAATGTTCAGCTTCGTTTTCCGGGATGGATTCATAAAGTCTTTGTGGATGCCACGTACGACTTGGTGCATAAGGGCCAGCCGTTATTGACGATCTACAGTCCCGACCTTGTTACTACGCAGCAGGAATATCTCTTAGCGCGCAAGAACCAGCAGCAAATTGGACGGAGCTCGATTGACGGCGTTGCCGACGGAGCCAACACCCTTGTCTCGGCAGCGAAAGAACGCCTCCAGCAGTGGGAAGTACCGGAAAGTGAAATCGCCAAGCTCGAATCCACGGGAAAGGTAATAACCGATCTTACGATCAACTCCCCTGTGTCCGGTTACATCACCGAACGCAACGCGCTGCCGAATATGTACGTGCAGCCGGAAGTGAAGCTGTACACAGTCGCCGATCTCTCGACAGTCTGGGTCTACGCCCAGGTGTTTCAGACCGATGTCGGACGAATCAAGTCAGGAGACGCAGCCGAGGTCACAGTGGACGCTTATCCGGGGAAAACTTTTAGAGGCCGTGTGGACTTCGTTCTGCCCCAAGTGGACATGAATACCCGCACGGTGCGGGTGCGTTTGGTGTTCCCGAATCCTGGTCTGCGACTGAAGCCGGGAATGTACGTAAACGTTTCTCTTAAAGCGCCGATCGGCAAAGCACTCACGGTGCCCGCATCAGCTGTGTTTCATTCCGGTACACGAAATCTTCTTTTCTTCAACAAGGGCGAAGGAACCATTGAACCGCGCGAGATCGAACTGGGGCCGCGAGTTGGCGAAGACTACGTTGTCCTCAAAGGAGTGAAACAGGGCGACTCAATCGTGACATCGGCGAATTTCCTCATCGACTCCGAAGCCCAGTTGCAGGCCGCGGCTGGGACATTTGTGCCTCCCCCGCCAGGAGCCGGGGAGGCTGCCGCGATGAACCGTCCGGAAGGGGCGCCGCAGGCCAATGTGGAGTTGACGACGGATCCAAACCCACCGCGCAAAGGCAGCAACGTCTTCCACGTAAAACTCGCCGGGACTAACGGTGCGCCCATCGCCGGCGCGCAAGTCAACCTCACGTTCTTCATGGCGGCTATGCCGGCGATGGGTATGGCGGCTATGAAGACCAGCGTAGATCTCAGCGACAAAGGCAATGGTTTGTATGAAGGCAAGGGTGATCTGGGATCGGGCGGGACGTGGCAGGTCTCGATTGTCGCTCGCCAGAACGGAGCTGTAATCGCGACCAAGCAGCTCTCGGTGAACGCTACAGGAGGGATGTAACGTGATCAACTGGATCATTGAGTGGTGCGCGCGCAATCGATTTCTGGTGTTCACAGGAACTTTCCTGCTGGTTATGGCGGGCATCTGGTCCATGAACCGTATTCCTCTCGATGCCCTGCCCGACATTTCCGACGTACAGGTGATCATTCACACCGCGTGGGAGGGGGAACCGCCCGACATCATCGAAGACCAGGTCACCTACCCGATGGTTACGGCGTTGTTGGCGGCTCCTCGCGTTAAGGCCGTGCGTGCCCAGACCATGTTCAACGATTCCTATGTATTCGTGGTGTTCGAAGATGGCACAGACATCTACTGGGCACGTTCTCGTGTCCTCGAATATCTGCAAACCATCCAAGGCCGATTGCCCGCGAACGTTCATCCGGCGATTGGTCCGGACGCAACCGGGGCGGGCTGGGTTTACGAGTACGCCCTGGTCGACCACACGCATAAATACAGCCTGGCCGATCTGCGCGCCCTGCAGGACTGGCATTTGCGCTACCAACTCGAGACCGTTCCGGGGGTAGCCGAGGTCGCCAGCATCGGTGGTTTTGTCCGCCAGTATCAAGTTCAGCTCGATCCCAACAAACTTCTCGCCTATGGTATTCCCCTCTCAACCGTCATCGACCGCGTCAAATCAAGCACCAACGAAGTCGGCGGCCGTGTGCTGGAGTTGAGTGGAACACGGTACTACATCCGCAGTCTTGGCTATCTGAAATCTCTTGCCGATCTGGAAAACGTTCCCGTCAGTGCCAAGAACGGGACGCCGGTGTTGATAAGAGACTTGGGTACGGTTTCATTTGGGCCGGACATTCGGGAAGGTGTAGCGGAGTGGCAGGGGCAAGGCGAGACTGTGGGCGGGATCGTCGTCATGCGTTACGGCCTGAACGCTCTCAATGTAATCAACGGCGTGAAGAAGAAGCTGGCGGAGATCAAAGCTTCCCTCCCCCCAGGAGTCGAAGTGGTTGCTGGCTATGATCGGGCTGGCCTGATTCAAGACTCAATCAAAACCTTGCAACGGGACCTGATCGAAGAAGCAATCATCGTCAGCCTGGTGATCATTGTTTTTCTATTCCATTTCCGTTCGGCGCTGATCCCCATCATCACCCTCCCGATTGCTGTCGTTGCCTCGTTCATTCCGATGCACTACCTCCACGTCAGCTCGAACATCATGTCGCTGGGTGGATTGGCTCTTGCCATCGGCGTGCTTGTGGACGCCGCCATCGTTATGGTCGAAAACGGCTATCGTCGTTTGTCCGAGGCGCCCGCAAACCTCCCAGCCCCGGCCGGCACTGTGGGCGCGGAACATATCACCTACGAAGAACCGGTTGAAGTGACCGAAAAAGGCGAAGTGACTGAAAACGCCCGCCACCGGATTTTGATTGATGCTGCCAAGCGGGTTGGGCCGGCGTTGTTTTTTTCGCTGCTGATTATCGTGGTGTCATTTATTCCGGTTTTCCTGCTGGAGGCCCAAGAAGGACGAATGTTCAAGCCGCTGGCGTGGACCAAGACCTTCGCGGTCGGATTTTCATCGTTGCTGGCTATCACGCTCGTTCCCGTGCTGATGGTGATCTTCATCAGGGGCAAACTAAAGCCCGAATCGGAGAACCCGGTTTCCCGATTCACGCAGGCTTTGTATCTCCCGGTCCTTCGCTTGTGCCTGAAGTATCGCAAGACGACTTTGTTGCTGAATCTCTTGTTCCTTGCTCTCACTTTCCCGCTCATGTTCAGGCTGGGCAGTCAATTCATGCCGCCATTGTACGAAGGATCATCGTTGTACATGCCAACCGCGCTGCCTGGGATCTCGATTACCCAAGCCTCGCAGCTTCTCCAGGAACAGGACAGGATATTGCGAACATTTCCCGAAGTGGAGAGCGTCTTCGGTGTCGTGGGCCGATCCGACAGCGCTACCGACAACGCCCCCCTCGATATGTATGACACGACCGTCATGCTCAAACCACGCGAGCAATGGCGTCCTGGAATGACTTACGAAACCCTGCTCCAGGAAATGGACGGGAAACTTCAATTTCCGGGTCTGACCAATACCTGGACCATGCCGGTTGAGAACCGTTTGGATATGGCTTTGACCGGCATTAAAACGCCCCTCGGTATGAAGATCCAAGGCCCGTCCCTGGAAGGAATCCAGCAAGTCGGCTCACAGATACAGCAGGTCCTTACCGGGCTGCCGCAAACGCGATCTATCTTCGCTGAACATGTTTCCCAGGGATTTTATGTGAACGTGGAAGTGAACCGTCTCGAAGCGGCAAAGTATGGTTTGACGATTGCCGATGTCCAGCAAGCCGTGTCTTCGGGGATCGGCGGAATGAATGTCGGCGAAAACGTTGAGGGTCGCGAACGTTATCCCATGAACGTCCGTTACCAGCGCGATTTTCGTGACAATGTCGACGAGTTGCGCCGAGTTCTCATTGCCACTCCGACTGGCGCCCAGATTCCCATAGAGCAGGTGGCGAAGATTTCGTTTTCTCATGGTCCCGCCATGATTCGCGACGAAGATGGGCAGTTGACCGGCTATGTCTACATTGACCTCAACACCAAAGACTATGGTGGGTTCGTTAACCAGGCCTCGGAGCTCCTGGCGCACAGACTCAAACCGCCTCCTGGATACGGCTACCAATGGTCGGGCGAGTACGAGTTTGAGTTACGGGCCAAAGAGCGATTGAAAATTATTCTTCCCGTTGTCTTTATCATCATTTTTCTGCTCCTTTATATGGTCTTCCATTCGGTGACTGAAGCGTTCGTCCTGATTTTCCCAACGCTCTACGCCATGACCGGTGGCCTGATTCTGCAATGGTTGCTTGGCTACAACTTCAGCGTGGCCGTGTGGGTGGGGTACATTGCGCTCTTCGGCATCGCGGTCGAAACCGGTGTTGTCATGGTGGTCTATTTGCACGAAGCGATGGACAAGCGCCTGGCCCGAACGACCTCGGCTCTGACGAAAGATGATATCCGTGAGGCCGCTATTGAAGGAGCAGTCCAACGTCTGCGGCCCAAGCTGATGACAGTCACCGCGGTTCTCGCAAGTCTAATCCCGATTCTTTGGGAAACTGGGATCGGCTCGGACGTGATGAAGCCCATTGCCGCGCCAATTGTCGGGGGCATGATTACATCCACAATTCATGTACTGATTCTGGTCCCGGTCTTCTTCGTGATGATGAAGGAGCGGGCGTTGAGGCGGAGCGATCTGCCATGATGGCTAATATACGGCGGTGGCTCTCCGCTCCCTCGGGGTGGACGATGGACAACTCAGTTGATTGATTTCGCACACTCTTCAGGGCGAAACGCGCCGTACCTGCAGTCGCCGAAGCAACTGGGCATTCGCGGCCACAATGATGGTAGAGAGGCTCATCGCGATCGCGCCCACACTCATGGGCAGATCGAATCCCCTGCGGACGAAGAGACCAGCAGCGACCGGGATTGCTACAAGGTTATAGGCGGTGGCCCAAACCAGATTTTGGATCATCTTGCGATAGGTGGCACGGGACAGTTCGATCGCTCCCACAACGTCGCGCGGATCGCTGCGCACGAGCACGATCCCGGCCGATTCAATGGCTACGTCGGTTCCCGCCCCAATCGCGATTCCGACATCCGCTGTCGCCAGCGCCGGGGCATCGTTCACGCCGTCGCCAACCATTGCGACTCTCTTGCCGCCCGACTGAAAGCGCTTCACCGAAGAAGCCTTGTCGGCGGGGAGAACCTCGGCTGCAACCTCATCTATGCCGATGCGTCGGGCGACCGAATCGGCAACCGACTTCGAGTCTCCGGTGATCATTGCGACCTGGATACCAAGCTCATGAAGTTCAGCGACGGCTTCCTTCGATTCGGGCCGAATCTCATCTTCGACGGCTAAAGCACCGAGCAACCGGCCGTCGGCGGCGACATAGAGAATCGTCTTTCCCTCGAAGGCCCATACGGTCGTCAACTTTTCAACTTGCGGAGGTACTGTCATCTTGCCCTCGCTCAACAGACGCGGTCCGCCGATTACGATGTTCTTGCCGTTTACGCGTGCCTGTGCCCCTCGACCGGGCAGCGCTTCGAAGTCGGCAGCATGCAATGTGGGCAGGTTTTGGCGCTTGGCTTCGGCAACGATTGCTTTGGCGAGGGGGTGCTCGGAGTTGGCTTCGACCGCAGCAGCATGGGCGAGCAAATCGCTCTCATTGCTGCCAGGCGCAGGCGCGACTCCCGACAATGCAGGGGATCCTCGTGTGAGCGTTCCCGTCTTGTCGAAAATCACCATGTCCAGATTCCGGGCGCGTTCGAGAGCGAGTCTATCCCTGACGAGGAGACCGTTCTGAGCACCGAGCGATGTCGAGATTGCAATCACAAGCGGAATCGCCAGTCCCAGGGCGTGCGGGCAAGCAATGATGAGGACGGTTGCCGTCCTGATCAGAGCGTGTTCTTTGTCTCCCGAGAACCACCAATAGGTAAGCGTAATCGCGCCAGCCGCGACTGCCACGTAGAAAAGAATTGCGGCGGCACGATCGGCGAGAGCTTGCGTGCGGGAACCAGAAGCTTGAGCTGCGGCAACCAGCCGCATGATGCCCGACAGTGCGGTCTGCTCCCCGACGGCTGTAATGCGCACCCGGAGGCTTCCACCACTCGCGACTGTTCCCGCGATAACATTTGCGCCTGGCCCCTTCGAGATCTCCCGAGACTCGCCCGTAATCATCGCCTCGTCAACATCGGCGGAGCCCTCGACGACTGTTCCATCCGCCGGGACGCGGGTTCCGGGCCGGACGAGGACTACATCACCCATTTGTAACTCAGACAGAGGAACGGTGTGCGTCTCCGCACCGCTTACCCGCTCGGCGGTGTCGGGAAGCAGGGCTGCGAGTGCATTGAGCGCGCCCCGAGCCTGGGAGATAGCACGCATTTCCAGCCAATGGCCGAGGACCATGATCGTGATCAGACTCGCGAGTTCCCACCAGACTTCGATCTCGAACAGCCCGAAAGTTGCGGCTAGCGACGTAGCAAAGGCAACTGTGATCGCGAGGCTGATGAGGGTCATCATGCCCGGCTTATGGTCCGCCAACTCGCGCCATGCGCCACGGATGAAAACGAGGCCACCGTACACGAACACGACCGTTCCGAGAATTGGAGCGACTAGGTTCGAGCCGGGAAACGAAGGTGCTGTATACCCGAGCCAGTGTTGGACGTCGGCTGACCAGAAGACAACTGGAATAGTGAGGGCGAAGCTCAACCAGAACTTGTCGCGAAACATCGCCACGGAGTGTCCCGCGTGACGGTCGTGGTTGCCGTGGGGCCCCGAGACGGTGTGACCGGCATGTGGTTTTGCTGCTTGTCCATCAAGAGGGTGTGTCATGTGGTCCATTTTGAACTCCGAAAGCAAAAGACCGAACGCTCCTAGCCTTGCGTTCAAGGGCTGTTTTCTTGTTTGACATGGTCACCTCTCCTGCATCGCTGTGCTCATGGCGGCAGGCACGTTCACTTCCCTTACCGGCCTGTCTACATCGCTTGGCCGCGCCGGCGCTTCCAGGCCATCCGTCAGCAGATAGCCTTGGAGGCCAATCGCATTCGCCCACAATGTTTCCAGGTTTTGGATATAGTTGGTCTCGGCCTTGAACAAGTTGTGTTCGGAAGACAAGACCTGGGGGTAGGAAGCCTGCAGCAATCCGTACCGTTTGTAGATCAATTCGTAAGCCCGCTGGGCGCGGGGCAGGATTTCGGTGCGATAGCGGTCGGCCATGATCTTGGCGGTGCGATAGTTCTCCACAAAGGACGCCGAGCGCTCGCGGAGCACCAAGTCGATGCGCTTGATCTCCGCCTGCGTGCGCTCCAAATCCGCTTGGGCCGCCTGGATGCTGCCCTGATTGCGATCAAATAGCTTCAGTCGCACTCCGACTTCAGCAAAACCCTGCAGGCCAACGGGACGTCCGGTCGTCTCCTGTTGCTCCAAGTTTTGTTGCAGTCCAGCTCGCAGGACAAGATCAGGCACTCGCTCCCTGCGCGCCCGAGCCAGGGCGGCATCAGCCCGCGTGACTCCGACCTGGGCGATGCGCACGGCTGGGCTATCCTGCAATAAAGAAGCGAGCAGTTGTTGCTCGTCCAGTTCGGGAAGGTTTTCCTCCAAACTGCCGCCCAAGGTTGCTTCTTGAACGCTCGCATTGCCAACAACAGCGGCGAGCGCCGTCATGGCACGCCGCCGCATATGCTCCGCTGACACACCCGCCAGGTCTGCTTCCTGGGCTTCCACCTCCGCGTGTAGGACCTCGCTCTCGTTCTGCTGGCCGATGTTGAAGAGTTGGCGGCTGTATTTTGCGGTTTCTGAGGAGATACGGGACAGCTCCTTGCGCATATCCACCATTTCTTGTGCCGCTAGAGCCTGGTAGTACTGGATCTTCACCGCGTTGGTCACGCGGAGCCGTTGTTCGTCGTTCTCTGCTTTGGCCTGCCGGACTTCCTGGGCGAATATTTTGCGGTTGAGTCCCAGCTTGCCGCCGAGGATGACATCCTGCTGAACAAAGAAACCCTGTTCCCCTCCGCCAAACGAGCCGCCACGAATCTCCTCTCCTATATAACCGGCGGTCGGATTAGGCCATAGGCCGGATTGCAGCTTTCGTCCCGTTGCGGAACGAATTTCCGTGGCCGCCTGGCGCAATGTGGGGTTGCCATGGAGCGCCATCTGTTCCAGATCTTCCAAACGCACCAGCGGCGCCTTCGCCATCGATTGCGTCATGCCCAGCTTAGGAACCACAGGTGGTGGCAGCGGCTCCATCTTCATTTTGTGTTCCCCGTGCTGCATGCCCTCCATTCCCGGCATCGCTGGCATTTCCTGGCCCGGTTGTGGTTGGCCAGTTTGCGGCGGCTTGCTCTGTTGTTCTTGCTGAGGCGTAGCGGAAGGCGAGGCTCCATGCTGCATGCCTTCCATCTCGTGGCCTTGTTTTGTTGCCTCCGTCTGCGCTCCCACTGGCTTTACCGCAAGACCAACGATCAGCGTGAGGGAAATGATTATTGCCTGGAGCTTGGTCATAGCATTCCTCTATTTTTCAACACGGAGTAACGGAGTCAGCGGAGGACTTGAGGCAACGTGGTCGGATTTCGTGGTCAGTACGCCCAAGCCTCTCTCCTGACCTCCGGTGACTCCTTTCCTCCGTGTTGAGGGTTTTCAGAAATCGTTGTTGCTGTCGGAACCTTACCCGTGCGGGTGTTCGTGAGCATGTTCTGGTTGCTGAGGTGGTTGTGTTTCGCCTCGCGCTTTCATGGTCATGATCTTTTCGTACAGCTCATCCGGCACCACGCGCACCAGCGACATCATGCCCATCACGCTGGCGCTCCAGTTCGGAGCGAGGCCGTAGTTCTCCGGGCGGTACACCGCCTTGTCCATTCCCATTTCCATGAAGGCATCCTGGGGAAAGCCGGGGACTGTATTGGCATCCGGCGCGATAGGAGCGTGGTGGATGTGCTCGACGCCGATGGCGTCGGCGTAGGTCTGCATCTGCATCAGGGCCTGCTTGTCATCGAGCCGCATGGGAGTGATCATCCGGTCACCGATCAGGTCCGACATGCTGTTCATCATGTGATGGGGCAGATGACAGTGCAGCATCCAGTCACCGATGTACTTCGCTTCAAACTCGATGTCGCGCGCCTGGGCTACTCCAACCAGCACCGTGTTCTCAATTCCCCAGCGCGCCTCACGTTGCCGACCGGCTTCCGTGCCGGTGACGAAGAATGAATTTCCGTGTAAATGGATTGGGTGATGGTCCATGCCGAGATTCACCAGCCTGATCCTGACGCGGCTACCATGACGCGCCACCACCGGCGTTGTGTCCGGCCCCGCTTTGCCGTTGAAGGTCAGCCAGTTGAACTCCATGTTGGCGCTGTTGGGGACGTTGCTGTTGGGCAGGATGGCCCACTCCTGCAACACGATTCCGAAGTCGTGGTCTACTCTTGGTGTCCAGGGTTTCTGAGGATGAATGATGAACAAACCGATCATGCCCATCATCTCTTGCATGGCGCCGTGAGAGTGGTAGAAGAAAGTTCCCGCCTGGTGCAGCGTGAACTCGTAAGCAAATTTGCCGCCGGGCGGAACTGGTTTCTGGCTGATGTAGGGCAGGCCGTCCATCTCTATCGGAACTTCCAGGCCGTGCCAGTGGATCGTGGAGGATTCGGGAAGGTGGTTCTCGAAGACGATCCGCACGCGATCGCCCTGATTGACCTGGATCGTCGGCCCTGGGCACGATCCGTTGTAACCCCAGACCTCCATGTCGCGCCCGGGTATCAGCCGGCGTTTGACGGGCTCGGCGACAAGATGAAACTCCTTGACGCCGCCATCCGTCCGCCAGGGAAGCTGAGGCACATCAGGTGTCTCGACCAGCAAGGGATGGGTAACAGCGCTTGCCGCCCGAGAGCGTACTCCAGGTTTGTGGGCGGAGTCCTGCATTGGGATCTTGTGTTCGCTGGCAAACGCTTTCGTGGAAGCAACCGCGCCCGCGCCGAATGTGACAATGTTTTTCAGAAAACTACGCCTGCTCGACATAACTCCTCGCAATGTTCAATGATCAAAGCCCGGATGGGCCACCGGCACTCGACCAGGAAGAGAGGAGCTAGCACGACTATCCGCGAGCTTCTACTTCCTGGCAGATGAAGAGGACTAGGGGTTCTACGGCTCTAGATTCTGAGAGGAGCTACAACCGAGGGTTGGGTACTTCCAGGTGGCGAATGCACCCAACTTGGAAATGAGAGGTCCTGAGGTGAAAGTTCGTGCGCAGAGAGAAAGGTCCCGTCAAGGGCCACTCTCTCCGCAGAAAAAGCGCTCCTGGTCAGGCTGAATTTAGACGCGCTCGTAAGAGCCAGGAATTGTGAGTAGAAGCGACATTGTGGGGACAACGCATCAAGCGAACTCGACTCACGTGCGAGTGAACTCAAGCCATCATGGTGGTGATGTTGCGCTGCGGTTGTTGTCAACGGTGATGACTGGGGGTGATGCAGGTGGTGATGGTGAAACCGGCCAGGCGCAGCAAATGCGCAGTTGGCGTTGCAAAAGCTCGAATCCGTTGCAGTCGTGACCGCCAGCAAAACCACAAGCACTAAGCCCGTTACCAACCTGCACCGGAGCATGAAGCGATTCTAGACCTCTGGGAATTAGATACGCAACCGGCGCCCCCAAGGCGGCGCGTCGCGCAAGCGTGGGTTGCTCACCAACAGGCCGCGGGTTCGTCTAATCCTTTGCCCGCTGTCTAGGCGCATCTTCAACCCATCCATCCATTCACTGAGGTGTACCATGCGTAGATTCTTCTTGTCCGCGGCGCTGGTGGCCGGAGCCGTCGCTGCCGCTGCGCCGCACTTGAGCGCTCAATCGTCGGTGCTGGACCTTCCCCGAGCCAGTCAGCACGCTCAAATCCTGCAGAGAGTCGGGATCACCAACATCACCATCAACTATCACCGTCCCTTGGTTAATGGACGAAAGATCTGGGGCAAAGGCAATCTCGTTCCCTATGGCGACGTTTGGCGCGCCGGCGCCAATGAGAACACCACCATCGCCTTCAGCGATCCGGTTACCGTGGAAGGCCAGCCGCTGGCCGCCGGGACTTACGGCTTGCACATGATTCCCGGGGAGAGCGAGTGGACCGTCATCTTCTCGAAAACGGCAAGCGCCTGGGGCAGCTTTACCTACAAGGAAAGTGAAGACGCGTTGCGGGTCAAGGTAAAGCCGCAAGCAGCCGATTTTCACGAGGCTCTGACCTACGACTTCGACGATCCCAAGCCCAACGCTACGACCGTCACCATGCGTTGGGAAAAAGTTGCGGTGCCCTTCAAGGTCGAGGTCAATACGCACGACATCGTCGCCGCCAACCTGCATCAGCAGTTGCGCGGCCTGTCCCAATACACCTGGGAAGGCTGGGATGACGCGGCCAACTACCTGCTCGCCGAAAAGTTCGACCTGGACGAAGCTCTCAAGTACTCTGACCAGTCCATCGGAGTGGAGAAGCGCTATGACAACCTGATGACCAAGGCTAATGTCCTTGACGGGTTGAACCGGAAGGATGAAGCCGTCGCGGCCCGCACTCAGGCGTTGGACATAGCCAGCGCGTTCCAACTACACATTTACGGACGTCAGCTGCAGGCGCAAGGCAAGCAGGAGCAGGCTTTCGATGTCTTCCGCACCAACATCAAGAAAAATCCCGGCAACTGGCTGGTCCACAATGAAAACGCGCGGCTGGCTTGCGCCAAAGGAGACTTCGACACCGCAGTCAAAGAAATGAAGTTGGCCGCCGCCGGCGCCAACGACCAGAACAAGAAGGCCATCGAAGCCCTGGTCAAGCGTCTGGAGAACAAGGAAGACATCAACAAGTAAGTCCGGGGACAGGTTCGATTCCGAGCTCGTCGCAGCACCAAAAAATCGTGCAGCGGCGAGCTTTTCAGACTATCTGCCCAACCGGACGCAAACAGAGAGCATCTTTCTGCGCTTGTAATCATCCAAGCAAATCATGCAGACTCGACATCCGGCAACCACATAACTGTGGGGATGGCATAGGGAGATCGATGAGCACTACGGTTGATATAGGCGAGTCCGAGGCCGCGCGAAAACCGGCGCAGAAATTCGACCGCTCTATCGTCGAGGGGCCGATTGGTCCCGCCGTTTGGCGCTTGGCCTGGCCGACCATGCTGCAGAACGTAATCGCCGGTCTGCAGGGCATCATCGATCACGTGATGGTTGGTCATTTTGTCGGTTACGCAGCGAACGCCGCCATCGGGGTGAGTTGGCAGATCATCATCGTCGTTATCGTCTTCATCAGTTCGCTCTTCACCGGGATGGCGGTCCTGGTTGCACGGTTTGCCGGCGCGAATGAGCCAGACAAAGTAAATCGCGTTGTCTATCAGGCGTTCCTCACGACCTTTGCACTGTCGGCCCTGATGGCTGCGATCGGGTATTTTGCGTCCCCCACACTGCTGCATTTGGTGAATGCCGCGCCCGAGGTCCAGAAGCTAGCGCTCCCGTTCCTGCGCGCCATGTTCGTCGGCATCTTAGGTCTGGTGATGTTCTTTATGCTGAGCGGAGCGTTTCGTGCCGCCGGAGACGCGCGGACGCCCTTGCGCCTCGGCATCATCATGACGGTCCTGACCATCGTGTTCAACGTTGCGTTGATTCCGAAGTTCGGGGCATTGGGCGCTGCGCTGGGCACGATCGCCAGCAGCACGATTGTGGCAATCTACGGCGTGCGCATGTTGTTCGCGCCCCGCTCGGTGATTCAGTTTCATCACGGCATGGAACTTCGCCCTGACTGGGCTATCATCCGGTCATTGTTCCGCTTTGGGTTGCCGACCGGTGTTCAGGGCATCGCGATGAACATCGCCGGCGTGCTGCTGTTGCGGTTCATCGGCTCGCTGCAACACAGCGCAGCTGCGCAAGCGGCGTACGCGGTGGGCTACACCGAGTTGTTTTCCCTGATCACATGGACATCGGTTGGACTCATGGGCGCCTCCGCGACCGTCGCAGGGCAGAACCTTGGCGCCGGCAGTCCCGAGCGGGCGGCGCGTGGGGTGGCGGTTGCCTCGCGGCTCGGCGTGATGGTGGCCGGGATCGTTGGCATTCTGTTCCTGGTCGCTCCGCATTTTCTGCTCAGCATCTTCGGCATGACCGATCCCCAAGTGACTCAGCTTGGACAGCAGTTGCTGCGATATCTAACCGTGTCCGGATTCTTCGTCACCGTGGCGCTCAGTTACACTGGTGGCCTGCAAGGGACGGGCGACACACGCAGCCCACTGTACATCTCGATCGTCTCGCAGATTGTCATACCCCTCGGCTTGTGCGCCTTTTTCCAGGCGCTGCGTGGTCTGCAACCCGGCGACATTTGGCTCGCCATCGTACTCGGTCACGTGACGCGCGCAGTGCTGAGCGTGCTGCGCTTCCGCCAGGGAAAATGGCGGAACATCGCCGTCACTATCGAATCAGCGCGACCAGGAAGCTGATGCTCTCGTTTGCTTAAAGGTGGGAAGCTGAGAGATCGGGTCATCGGGAGATCAGATCATCGGGCCATCACGCACATTGGGACATCGGAAGGTCATCGGAAGCGGTGCGCCGAGTTAGCGAAACTGCTTCCTCAATGGACCGGATGATCCGATGATCCGATGTCCCGATCTCCCGATTAAGCCGCCGCGGCCATGGTCTTGCGGACTGCCAGCGACAGCATCACTCGCGAAACGCCGCTGATGATCATACTCACGCCGACCAACGTGCCGATAGCCCAGACGGAACTCGCAGGCCACTGCATGTAGATCATCAGCCCCAACACAAGGGTGATGATCCCATCCACCAGAACCCAGCTTGATCCTCCTACTGAGCGCATCTGGAAAAACAGAACGATGTCCAGGACGCCTTCAATCAGAAAGAGCGATGCCAGCACCAAAGTGAGCGATACCACTCCCAGCGCGGGGTGAAGGATCAGGTATATACCAAAGGCCACATACGCCAACCCCACTAGCAGCTTCCAGATCAAGCTGCCGGCTGCATGAGCATGAAAGGCAACGACCACGTGGATCACTCCTGCCGAAACGATGAGCCAGGCAATGACCGCAGTAACGGCGACGGCGGCGATATACGGCGATCCGATCGCCAGCATGCCGAGGATTATCAACAAAACACCCCAAAGGATTGACCACGTCGAAGTCTGCCGCACCATGTTGGACGTCTGCTGCGCCATACTGACCTCCTCAATGACGACGGACGGATTCTATCTCAAAAGAAGAGAAGTGCAAGCGCCATTCTTGGTTTCGCTACCTAAGTGCGTTTCCTTCGCCGAGGGAGTCACTTGTAAGTCCTATCTGGGATCGAGAGTACTCCAACCGCATCCCCCGGCGATCTCGTTAAGATCGAGAGGTCCTTCACTGCCCGCATCGTAGTTGGGAAAAGGAGGAGGAGGCAGTTGCGCCCAAGCCTCTTCAATAGGGGTTATGATGCGCCACTCAGCTTCAACCTCGTCGCTGCGAGTGAAGAGGGTGGCATCTCCCCGCATGGAATCGAGCAGAAGGGTCTCATACGCCGGAGGGCCTTTGGAAGCGAACGCGGATTCGTATGAAAAGTTCGCACCTACAGTGAAAGTGCGCATCTGGTTTCCAGGCCGCTTTGCATCGAAGGCGATGCTGATCCCCTCGTCGGGTTGGATGCGCAATACTATGACGTTCGGTTCAAGTTGCTGCGACGGTGTTCTCGCGAAAAGTGCCTGTGGGGTGCGCTTCAGGTGCACACGGATCTCGGAAAGATGCCGTTTCAAGCGCTTGCCGGTGCGGATGTAGAAAGGCACGCCCGCCCAGCGCCAGTTGTCGACATAGACCTCGACGGCTGCGTACGTTTCCGTCACTGAGTTAGCGTTTACGTTCCGCTCTTGCCGATAACCTGGGACGCTCTTACCGTCAATCTCTCCGGGGCCGTACTGCCCGCGCACGGTTCGTTTCGCCACTTCATCCACGGTCATGGGTCGGATAGACCGCAACAGCTGCACTTTTTGTTCGCGCACCGAATCCGCGTCGAAAGCGATAGGGGGCTCCATGGCCGTCAGCGTCAAAAGCTGCAATAAGTGATTTGCCACCATGTCCCGCAATGCGCCTGTCTCTTCGTAGAAGCTGCCTCTACCCTCCACGCCCACGGTTTCGGCGGCGGTGATCTCAACGTGATCGACGTAATTCCGGTTCCACACCGGCTCAAACAAAGAGTTCCCGAAGCGGAAGACTAAAATGTTCTGGACCGTCTCTTTCCCAAGGTAGTGGTCGATTCGGTAGACGTCCTTTTCGTCAAATGCTTTGCGGACAACCTCATTCAGCTCGCGGGCGGAATTCAGATCATGTCCGAAGGGCTTCTCTAGAACAATGCGCGTCCAGCCGCTCTCACTGCGATTGAGTCCCGCGCGTGCCAGTCCTTCAATGATTGGTTCTGCCGCGGAAGCCGGAGTCGAAACGTAGAACAGCCGGTTCGCGCTCGAACCGCCGCCTTGCATCCGATCCAGGTGTGTTCGAAGACGGCCAAAGAACTGGTCATCATTGATATCGCCAACGAAGTAGTGCAAGCGGTTCTCGAATTCATGCCAGCCAGTTTCGGTAAAATCGCGAGCATCGACGGAGCCAGCCACCCCCTCCCGCATTTTGGCGCGGAAGACTTCAGAGGGCATCTGGGTTCGGCCCACGCCCAAGACCTCGAAGTGGGGATTCATACAGCCCACACAGGCGAGGTTGTATAGGCTTGGAATCAATTTGCGCCGTGTGAGATCTCCCGAGGCTCCGAAGATTATCAATAAACATGAGTCTCCCATGGGTAAGGGCTCACGCGAGATCGTCTTCAACGGCTTTACATCAACAACAACGGCCATGGAAGGCCTCCCAAGCGAAATTTCACAAATCTATTAGATGCACAAAGGGGAACAACGCTTCCAGCGAGCATTAAGTCAACTGATCAATCTTGTGAATCCAGCTTCGACCGTGATCCTACCTCGAAAGAAGAGAAAAGCGCTATTCTTGGTTCCCTGATCTCCTTCAGAAGCATTGGCTCGAGTCGCTCGGGGAGGTTACAACCGGGCCCGTAGGGTTTGAATCAACTCTCTTTGTCGGGTACTGAATTCAAGTAGGGAGTGAAGCCAAAACGTCACAGATTTTCTACGTGGATCGGCCCGGTGATAGTACCTATTTACGTTAGGCCCTGCTTGTAATAAAACTTGAAGGAGAAGTACAAGAAACTCGCCTTGCGCCAGGGTGGAGACGAGAACACGAATGGGACTCGGGCACCAAATCCGGTTGATGGCATGCTGTCTGCTTCTTTCCACCTCTCTGTTTGCAGCGAAGATCGCCGGCAAAGTCACAAACGGAACTACTGGCAAACCATCCTCGGGGGACGACGTTGTCCTTCTCTCATTGGTGGGCGGCATGCAGGAAACCGCTCGGAGCAAGACCGGTAGCCGGGGGGAGTTCACGTTTGACGTTTCAGACGAGGACGCCCAACACCTCATCCGGGTGACCCACCAGGGCGTAAACTACTTTCATCCTGTCCCGCAAGGCACGACGTCCGCCGATGTCACCGTGTATGACGCGGCCAAGAAGATTGACAACCTGATTGGCGAGGGCCGGGTATTTCGCGTGCAGAATGCCGGAGATCAACTGGAAGTCTCTGAGATGTACATCCTGCGCAACGAGTCGAAGCCTCCGCGCACATGGATGAGTGACCGGACATTTGAGGTTGTGCTTCCCGAGGGCGCCAAGCTGGAAGAAGGCATGGCCGCGGGCCCCGGTGGCATGCCGGTCAAGAGTTCTCCGGTTCCGACCGGCAAGGACAATCGCTACGCATTCATCTTCCCCATACGCCCCGGCCGCTCCCAGCTGCAAGTGACCTACACGCTGGGGTACAGCGGGTCCCACGATTTCACCATCAGTCCTGACATACCGCTGGCGGAACTGGGTGTGATGTTGCCGAAGAGCATGCGCTTCGATTCCACGGGCGAAGGTTTTTCTCCGGGCCAGGAAGAGCAAGGGATGGCTGTGTTTGTTTCGAAGAGCATCGCCCCTGGTCAGCAACTGAAGTTTAAAGTGTCCGGACAAGGTTCGGCCCCACGCGAAGCGCAAGCAGGCGGGGGCGGTGGCAGCAGCCAGCCGGAAGGGCCCGGCGGCGGGCTGGGAACTCCGAGTGGCGCTCCTGCTCCGTTGAGCAACTCGCGCTGGTACATCCTGGGCGGCATGCTCGTCGCGATGGCCGGGTTTGCGGTTTGGATGGTTTGGACGATGCGGCGTAGAGCGGGCGGCCCCAAGACCGTCGATGCATCCGCTGGCAGCGCGCTACTGGCGAACTCGTCTGCGCCTGCGCGCGCATCACAGGCCGTTGCCCAGCCCGGGCCGCAGCGAACCACTTCGTCGAGCAGCGTGCTCGACGCACTGAAGGACGAACTGTTTCATCTGGAAACCGACCGCTTGCAGGGAAAGATTTCGCAGCAGGAATACGATGCGGCCAAGGCGGGCTTAGACGCGCTGTTTCGCCGGCACATGAAGAGAGCAGACTGAACCTCATATCGAAGACTTGTTGGATCACCGAAGGAACAGAGGAGTGGTTAAGCAATTGGCATTCGGCTGGCGCAGGAACGCTCTTTTTGCCTTGCTGTCCGTATCCTGGCTGCTGTTGGGCGTCAAGGATCTGCCAGCGCAGATTTCTCCCGGCCCCCTCGCCAAAGCTCATCAGTCACTTTCCGGGGTGGGACAGTGCACGAGCTGCCACAAGTTCGCGACTGCCGGCGGCGGCCTCAAATGCCTGGAGTGCCACACCGAAATCAACCAGCGCCTCACCACCAACCAGGGGTTCCATGCCGTCGTGGTCAAGCGTGACAATCCGGACAAAGATTGCGCTCGCTGCCACTCCGATCACAATGGTGAAAACTTCCAGATGATTCGCTGGGAGCCATCGAAAGAGAAATTCGATCACAACCAGACCGGCTATGTCCTCGAAGGCAAGCACGCGGCCATTCGGTGCGAGGATTGCCACAAAGCAGCCAACATCCAACCCGATTGGCGGAAGCTGATTAAGGATAAGGATCTCAATCGAAGCTACCTGGGGCTTTCGCGCGCCTGCCTTTCCTGCCACAAGGACTTTCATCAAGGCCAGCTCAGCAAGGACTGCCAGAGCTGTCACAATACCACCGACTGGAAGGACGTCAGCCGCTTCAACCACGCCAACACCCGGTATCCTCTCACAGGGTTGCACGTCAAAGTCGCTTGCGCGAAGTGTCACCTCTCGACAGGACCCAATCTGACGGCGAAATATACGGGACTGAAATTCGCAACCTGCGATGGCTGTCACGCCGACCCGCATCATGGCGAGTTCCAAAAAGGATGTTCCTCTTGCCACACAACCGCGGGCTGGAAGCAGCTTTCCGCCGCCGGCTTGAGTGCGCAGTTTGACCACTCCAAGACAAACTTTCCCCTGCTGGGCAAGCACCGCAGCGTGGACTGCGCGGCATGCCACCGCAGTGGAAACTTCAAAGAGCCGATTCCCTATAAGTTGTGCTCAGATTGTCACAAGCCCGATCCACACAGCGGCCAGTTCGCTCAACGCAAGGACGGAGGAAAGTGCGAATCTTGCCACACCGTGGATGGATGGAAGCCTTCCACCTTTACGGTGAAGGACCATGCCACCAGCAAATACCCGCTGGAAGGCGCCCATGCCAAGGTGGGGTGCGCCCAGTGCCACATTCCGGCAAGGGCCGCGACCAAATACAAGGTCAAGTTTGCCCTCTGCATGGACTGCCACAAAGACGAACATGACGGCCAGTTCGCGGCGGCACCGATAGCGAACCGCTGCGAGAGCTGCCATACTGTAAAGACCTTCGCCCCTTCGACTTTCACGCTGGCCAAGCACAAGCAGACCAAGTTCCCTCTTGAGGACGCCCACCTCGCAGTGCCCTGTGCCGATTGCCACGCCGCACAGAAAGGGAGCCCCAAGTCCTCGGCGCCCTTCCACTTCAAAGACCTCTCCTGCACGACGTGTCACGAAGACGTTCATCACGGGGAGTTCAAAGAGCAGATGTCGAAGAAGTTGCCGGGTGGCCGCGTCGCCGGCTGCGAAGCTTGCCATTCCGTGAAGGAATGGAAAGACATGAAGAGGTTCGATCACGATCAGACGGATTACCCGCTGGTGGGCGCGCATAAGGCGGTAGCCTGCATGGATTGTCACAAGCCTCCCAATCTTGAGACCACCATGCGCAACGTCTCCTTCAAGGCGGCGCCCAAGGTCTGCGAGAGCTGCCACGAAGATCCGCACGCGCATCAGTTCGCGAAGAATGGGGCCGATCCCAAGTGCGAACAGTGTCACAACGCGATGAAGTGGAAGCCGTCACTTTTCGACCATGAAAAGACTGCATTTTCGTTGAAGGGTGCGCATCAGCAGGTACGCTGCGAGGCTTGCCACAAGAACCTTCGTGAGATCGAGGGCAAACAAGTCTTGTTCTACCTGCCGACCCCCAAAGAATGCGCAGCATGTCACGGGACTAAGGCGATAGGACTACATCGAGTCCCTGAAGTAAAGCCAGTGTCCTTTCGACCATCCGCAGAACCTGATTTTGATCTATTGTGATAGCGTCCTCTGTAATATGACGTTCGCCCACATCCTCGTCGTATAATTCGGCATCTCTAAGATCAGTACGACTCTGGTAGGTTGTAGAGAAACACGCACTAGCGCACAAGTAAGCCAGGTTCGGGTTCGACGATAAATGGATTGATGGGGCGTACTGCCGGTGAGAACCCTCTTTTTGTTGTTGATCGCGGTATTGTCACCGCTCATTTTGACCGCCCAGCAATCTCAGAACCAGGCCTCCACACGAAGTCCCCATGGTCCATTGAGTATGCCGTGCCAGGCATGCCACACCAGCACCAGCTGGAAACCGTTACGCTCTTTTCCTGACTTTGATCACAACAAGACCAAATATCCACTGCGCGGCATGCACAAATCGGTGGCGTGCATAGGGTGCCACGTCAAACTGGTGTTTACGCAAGTCGGGCACGCATGCGCCGATTGCCATGCTGACATACATCGTGGCCAGTTGGGCGCGAAATGTGACAGCTGCCATACAGTGAGAGGATGGCAGGTTTCCATCAAGGACATTCAGCAGCATCAAAACCGCTTTCCTCTAATCGGAGCGCACTCCGCCCTGACCTGTGACTCTTGCCACAAAGGCGCGGCCACCGGGCAGTTCGCTGGGCTCTCCACCGCATGCGTGTCATGTCACTCTTCCGATTTTGCCAAAACCACAAACCCGAACCACACGGCTGCCGGCTTCCCGCAGACTTGCGAGCAATGCCACGACACCACGTCATGGCTGAACGCAACCTTTGATCATTCCAAGACGGCGTTCCCGCTCACCGGAGCCCACACGACGGTGCAGTGCGCGCAGTGCCACACCACCAGCAACTTCGCGGCGACGCCCACCGCGTGCGTGGGTTGTCACCTCGCGGATTTCCGGAAAACAACGAACCCGAACCACATCACCGCCGGTTTTCCGCAAACATGCGAGCAGTGTCATAACACTACGACCTGGTTCAACGTGTCGATAGGCGCGAACTTTGATCACTCCAGGACAGCGTTCCCGCTTACCGGAGCACACAAGACAGTGGCTTGCTTGCAGTGCCACACTCCCGGCAACTTCACAACCGCGCCAACTAGATGCGTAGGTTGCCATCTTGCGAATTTCCAGAAGACAACGAACCCGAACCATGTGAAAGCCGGCTTCCCCACTGACTGCTCTATCTGTCACAGCACGACCAATTGGCTGGGCGCGACCTTTGACCACTCCAAGACGGCGTTTCCTCTTACCGGGGCGCATATCGCTCTGAGTTGCAGCAGCTGCCACGCCAGCGGGGTATTCGTCGGACTGAGCACAGCCTGCGTCTCATGCCACCTCTCGACTTTTCAACACACCACCAATCCCAATCATGTGACCAGCGGGTTTCCCACCGATTGCTCGCTCTGCCACAGCACGGTCAACTGGACCTCATCCACGTTCGACCACAGCAAGACTGTGTTCCCTCTGACGGGAGCGCATACCACCGTGGCCTGCACCAGTTGCCACGTCAACGGGAACTTCACCACCACACCCACGGACTGTTATTCGTGCCACAAGTCGCAGTACACGGGCACCACTAGTCCGAACCATATAGCGGCTGGTTTCCCGACAACGTGCGCAACTTGCCACAACACGACCGCCTGGACGGGAGCAACCTTCAACCACACATTCTTCCCCATTTACTCCGGCACTCATGTTCCAAGCGTGTGGGTCACGTGCAGCGCTTGCCACATCAACCCTGCTAACTATGCGACCTTCAGTTGCATCGCGTGTCATACCCACAACAAGCCGGCCACGGACGCGCGCCACAGCGGGGTAGGTAATTACGTGTATGCCCCTACCGCCTGCTACTCATGTCATAAGAGCTAAGAGAGGGTCGATTCTCACATCCTCGCACTCTATCGCTGGGTGGCGCCCCCGCTGCCCCATTCGGGCCTTAGCCGGGCAGCGCGATCAATGACACTTTGTTCTTAACACTGGACCGTAATCCAGCGCCGGCCCTTTCAGGTTCCTTGCCTGCTCCATTAAGGTGATCGTTCTATCCAGGCAGAGTAGATGCTTAATTAGCGTAAAAGAAACGCACGCCAGACTCACGCCACTTAAGCGATTCTCCCTTTTCCAGGAGCCTGCAGTGAAAAAGACGATCATGGAGAGAAAGCTGTTTCTCTCTCTTTTTCTGTGCATTTTGACCGGGTTGCTCAGCGCCCAGGTGGCTCAGCAGACTCCCGTCGAATTCAAAGTGACTCACACTGACGCGGGCATAGTGTACATAGACGGCGGCAAGAACGCCGGGCTCGCGCCGGGAAAAACGCTGACCGTCAAACGGCCCCGCTACTTTTCCTCACAGTCGGGGAGCAGCGACGTGGAAGTTCTTATGGTGGTCGCCCAGGTCACGGTGGTGTCCGTCTCTAACACCTCTGCCATGTGCAAAGTGGGTAACAAAAAATCCGATGTTCAACGCGGCGACACTGCCTTCCTTGCCATCACCGATCAGGAACAGCCTTCGCGTAGTTGGGCAGCAGGTCAGACCCTAAACAGCCAGCCGGCAGCCGTCGAGGTGATAAACAAGCCTCCGTGGGAAGCCGCGCAAGCAAGCCCAGTTGCATCGGCATCACTACCGCAGGCTAACCCAAGTGCTGGGAATCAACCTCAGCCCGTGGAGAGTGCTCCCAAATCGTTGGCCGAAGCGTCGAGCAATGCGTCGACGCAAGCAGTTGCTGTGGCTCCAGCCAAGACGGTAAAGACCCAGAGTGCGCCGGTGGCGGTCGCGCCCATGCAGCCGACGTCTTCGCTGACTGCGGCGCAGAAAGCACCAATGATCACTGCGACGCAGAACACTTCGGCGCTAACCGCGACGCAGAACACTCCGACAATGGTTCCAGCAGTTAATCCGACAGTGACTACAGTCCAGAGCGCCGCCCCAGCCGTCCCGCCCGCTGTGATCGTCCCCCAGGGTGTGCCGGCCGCATCAACTGCCGACGTTGGCGCGACTCAGGAAGGAGTTCTATCCCAGGCGGACGTGGGAAGCGGTGCGAACAACCCAGCTATTAAGACTAGTTTCAATGTGAAGTTCGTCGCGGAAGATGCCGTGTACATCGAAGCTGGCAAGGATGCGGGACTCGAAGAAGGCATGACGCTGTCCGTTCGCCGCGTTTCGGTTTCCTCGAACGCGCCGGGGAGCGCAACCATCATAGCCGATCTTGCGGTGGTTTCAGTTTCCAACACTTCCGCGGTGTGCGAAGTGCGCAACAAGACAGCTGACATTCAGCGGGGCGACATTGCTCTGCTCTCGCAAGCCGACCAGGACAAAATGGTGCAGAGGCAGACTCTGAGCCCCACGCGCAAGTATCCCCAGGTGATCTCCTTCTCCGAAGGTGATCCGCTGGATGAAGAAGTGCGGGAGGCCGTGCCCAAGCCGCCGTTGCCTGAGATCAATCGCGGACGCGGGAGAATCGGTCTTGACTACACCTTCATCAATAACTCAGGCGCGGGAAGCTCGAACACTACGCAGGTGGGCGGAGTAGTTCGACTCGACATGACGCGACTTGGGGGCACCTACTGGAACCTCAACGGGTACTGGCGCGGGCGCCTTTCGCTGGGCAGGAGATCATCGGCCCAACCGCAAAGCGTGTATGACCTGTTGAACCGAACCTACACCATCGGGGCCACCTACACCAATCCCGCATCGGGATGGACAGCGGGCATGGGACGCCTTTATTTGCCATGGGCCACCAGCTTGGATACCCTCGATGGCGGTTATCTGGGGCGAAGGTTCGGCAAGCACACTGTCTTAGGCGCCTTCGCCGGCACCGCACCGGACCCGACGTCGTTCAACTACAATCCGGACCGGCGCACCGCGGGTACGTTCGTAGCGTTCGAAGCCGGGGATTTTGACAAGGTGCGCTTCACCAGCACGACCGGCGTCGCGGTGAGCGGAATTGGGTGGAGAGAAGATCGGCAGTTCATCTTTGCTGAGAACGGTTTCTTTTACAAGCGGTTCCTCTCCATCTATGACGCGACGCAGATCGACTCGCAACGCCTGCCCACCGGCGGCAAAACCCAAGGCCTGAGCCGAAGTTTTGCCACTTTACGTGTTCAACCCTTCAAACGGCTTTCGTTCGACGTCAACCACAACTATTTTCGAGATGTTCCCACCTTCGACGCCTCCCTGGTTGGAACCGGGCTGCTCGATAAGTTTCTGTTCCAGGGACTCAGCGTCGGGTCGCGCGTGGAGCTGCCCCGCGGCATCAGCGTCTACAACAATTTCGGGCGGAGCAGCAGAAGCGGCGACGCAAAAAGCTCTCTCAATCAACTCTATGGGTTGACCTTTGGGCGACTGGGGAAAACCGGCTTGCGCGCAGACGCGCGGTACTCAAAGTTCGACAGCTCCTTCGGACAGGGCAACTATCGCGCGCTGTCTCTTTCGCGCAATTTTTCAGATGCATTCCGATTCGAGATAACTGCGGGAGAGCAAAAGTTCACGTCCTCGCTCGCGACCCGGACCAACTACCGCCTGTTTGGGTCCACGTTTGATTGGAACCTGGGGAGTCACTACTTCTTTGAGTCGGGGCTCAACATCCAGCGCGGCGGTCAGCAGAGTTTTCAGCAGTGGCTCACGACCTTCGGGTATCGCTTCGACACGGGAAAGGGAAAATGAAGTCTTTGAAGCTGCAAGCGCTCACCGTAACCACTCTGTTTGTGGCGG
>Ga0209648_10000399_pt1 | contig 32966 bp, 36 predicted proteins | sample GraSoi2013_115cm_FD_185830 | JGI IMG/M metagenome (GOLD analysis project Ga0209648, IMG submission 185830) | Grasslands soil microbial communities from the Angelo Coastal Reserve, California, USA - Sample 9_17_2013_115cm (SPAdes) (version 2) | ecosystem: Environmental > Terrestrial > Soil >...
CGGTGGCGCACCGTGATCGCCCCCGTCACGCTCACCGGCGCCGATCACCGTCGCGCGCATGACGCATGCCATGCCGCGGCCGGATTGTGGAACCAGGCGGTTGACTGGGTGCACGAGCAGTGGACCTTTCGGGAGGCCGATGTGTCCCGGTACGCGATCCGGGCGTTCCTGACCGCGCTCCCCGCGGCGCAGCGCCCGCTGCACGCGCACACCACCGAGGAGATCGCCTACGACCTCAAGGACGTGATCGACGGCAGCCGGGCGAGCCGCCGGGCCGGGCTCAAGGTCCGCGCGCCGTGGCGGAAGAAGAACTACCGGCCGCTGTCGTTCACCGCCGGGTACGGATGGCGGATTCGCGGCGGTCGGCTGAGCCTGTCGCTCGGACGGGGCCGCCCGCCGCTGACGGCACCGGTGCCCGGCGTCACCGATCCGGTCACCGGCCGCGACGTGGCGTGGCAGCTGTGGGGCGAGATCCGGCTGTGCTGGGACCGCGACGCCCGGGCATGGAGCCTGCGAATCGCGGTGCCTGCCGCCCCGCCGTTCGCGATGGACCCGGCCAAGATCACGGCGATCGACGAGGGCATCATCAACCCGGTTGCCCTGGCCGCCTGCGCGCCGGACTCCACGGCTGGCCACCCGGTCATCGACGTCACCATCGTGAACGGCCGGGAGGCCCGTGCCATCAAACGGGACCGGAGCAAGGCCGCAGGGAAGCTGGCCCGCAAGATGTCACGGTGCGCCGACGGCTCGCGCCGCAAGAAGCACCTGCAGCGCGCCCGGAAGAAGGCGAACGCGCGCGCCAAGGCCCGGCTGCGCGACTTCAACCACCAGGTGTCCCGCAAGGCCGCTGACTTCATCCAGGCGCACGGCACCGGCACCGTGAAAGCCGGGGACGTGCGGGGCATCGAGCACAAGACCCGGGTCCGGCGCCGAGCCAGCCGGTCGACCCGCCAGCAGCTGTCCCAGTGGGACCGCGGCGTGCATGAGGCGCTGATCGGCTGGAAGACCGGGGTTCCGGTCGGCCACGTCTGTGAGACGCACTCGTCGAAGACCCGCCCTGCGTGCTTGACACGCAACCGCCCGGCGGGGCTGCGATACCGGTGCCGTGAGTGTGGCTTCGCCTGCCACCGCGACGCCGTGGGTGCCATCAATATCCTGATGCGTGCCATTTACGGCGAGTATTGCCGGATCGACCCGGGCACCGTGATCCGGGTCACGTATCTCCGGGCCGTCGGACGCTGGTCACCGGGCCAGCGCCAGGCGCACAGCAGTGTGCAGCGCCGCAAGGCCAGAGCACGGAGTAAGGCCCCGAACCGGGCCGCCGCCAGCCCTCCGACTGGTGGCGTCGCTGGAGGTCAGGCCGGTGTATCCGCCACCGTCAGCGCGCTGACGGCAGACCGGGTGGTCGCGGCGGCGTGAGTCGGCCAGCGTCCCCAGAAACCCCGTCCGCAGGGCCGCGGAGGTTCACATGGAGCGTCGGAATCGAGGCCGAGGGTGACCGGGTGCTGACTCGCGAGGAGGTCGTCGAACTAGCCGATGCGGTCGCCGCCCGCGCCGGCATCGCCACCGGGATCGGGACGAACCGCTACGGCGCCCGGCTGGTCGTACAGGCCGCCACCCGCGACGAGGCGATCCGGCAGGCCACCGAGGAGTTTGTGCAGGCCGCGTCCAGGGCAGGGCTGCCGGCGTGGCCGATAGCGACCGTCCAGGCCGTCAGCGAGGACGAGGATGACGGCCGATGATACGGCTTGGCTCGCTGGCCGGGTACCCGTTCGAGGGCCCGCGCCTGCTCGCCGGGTGGACCCCGCCGGCCGCACCGGCCGTCTACGCCATCTTGTGCCAGCCGGATCCGGACACCGGGCCGAACCGGTACGCGGTCATCTACGTGGGCCACTCCGACGACCTGTCCGCGGAGCGCCTTCCGTTCCGGCACCCTGACGCGCACCTGTGGGTGCGGCGGGCCGGCTCCCGGTGGAAGGTCTACGTCGCCGCGTACGAGGTGCCCGGCGGCGGCCGGCCGCACCGGGAGCAGATCGCCCGCGAGCTCACCGCGATCTACCATCCGAGCTGCAATGCCCAGCAGTACGACCAGTCCTGGAAAGACGAGTGGATCGGCGAGTACACGGCCCCGACGACCGGGCCGGTAGCCCGGCGCGACCCGGGCCAGTCCCGGCCTGACTCTCGTTAGGAGACTGGTGCGAAACCGGGCTTAGGTCGCATATGCCCTGCCCGGCCGGGTCTGTCAGCCTGCGCCTGACCGCCTGGCCTGGCCTCCGCCATAGAGAACAGGCCCGGCTGCTCAGAATCGGCGCGGCCGTCACGTTGCACTGGCTGCCCCTGCTTTTCTCGCCTGAAATGCTTGCTGAGGGCGATCTCCTGGCCCTGATAATTTGAACCCAGCGTCTCGCCATACAACCGGTCAGGCGGCTCGGCCATTCTATCAAAGCTCAGCTTGCATATATTCTGGCCATGCTCGACCGCGAATGGCACATCATGCGCCCGCACTTCAAGGGCCGCACGGCTTCCCGGGTACTCAGGGAACCTGGGATCATAACCGAATCCTGGGTCGAAGAAGCCCGCGTAGTGGGTGCGAAGCTCACCGCTCGTCGGGTCATATGCGGTCATCTCAGCAGCATATCCGGGCGGTATCCTCAGGCTATCCAGGGAGAGCAGCAGATAGAACCTCTCGGGCCGCAAGATGATCCTGGCCCCATGTTCGCTGGGCTCGCTGAGCACGTCCTCCCAGAACCTGCGCGCCTGATAGTGGCTGACCTTACCGAGGTCAATAACCGGGCTGTCGTCCTTTGCTGAGTACCCGACCAGCTCATCTCCGGCAGGACGTCCGAGGTCCAGCGCCATGAAGAGGCCGTTGCTGAGCGCTATCTCATCGGGATGCCGGGCTAGTCCGTCCCGGAAGAGCAGGGGGACCTTGCCGTGCAATTCCCTTATCTGATCGTCGCTGAGGCTCGTTTCGCCGACCATCAGCCGGAGCTGATTGAGTGACAGGCCAGGCCAGAGGCGAATCGGGAAGGTTCGCGAGACGACCTCCAGGTAAAGTTTACCGCGATAGCCGCCCGGTACCTCGTCGAACATGGAGCTGTTATCGCTGATCACCCTCGTGAAGATATCCAGTCGGCCGGTCGAGCTCTTGGGGTTCGCCTTGGCGCGCACAGCACCGGGCAGGTCAAGCCGCTCCACGAGAGGGATCAGGTATGGCCTGTTCTGTTCCAGGACAAGACCCTGGCGCAGGCTCACCGCGCGGTCAACCTTATATCGGCGCAGGGCCTGTTCAACCGGCTCGTTGTCGGGCAGGAAGCTGCAGCGCAGACGGTAGGCAATGCTTCCCAGCCGCAGGTCGAGGCTGGCCGGCTGAAGGTTCTCGTCTGGTATGTCCGCGCCGTCCGATGCGGCTATCCAGCCGTCCTTGATGGCGCTGGCGATCATCTGCGAGGGCAGCACACCAGGCCTGATCAGGCGGGGGTTCATGGTCGTCAGCCTCCCCCTATGGTCCAGGACGTGCCACGGAGATCACAGCGGTGTGAGGTGTCATCGCGGGTCCTCGGCCAAGGCTACGCCACGGATGAGACCCGGGGGGCTGGCGCGCGTTACCCCCGTGGGGCGAAGCCGACCGCGTCGAGCAGCCGCGAGCGCCGCGTGCCTGAGGCGGGCCGCGCGGGCTCTGGCACGGCTGGCGTCTCGGGCCTGGGGGTGACGTCAGCCACGATCTCCTCAGCCATCCCGTACAGCAGCGGCAGCGCGCCGGCCACCACCCCGCCGGTCTGGTTGATGTGCTCCACCCCGGGCCCGATCAGCCTGGCGTGACCCACGATGGTCTGCACGATCTCCGCGCACTCCTCCAGGTTCCCGGCGATCCTGGCCAGTAGCGTTCCGACCCAGTACAGGTAGAACGCCAGGCCCGCGATCAGCAGGACGATGTCGATGACCGTGAAGACAACCAGCCCCGTCATGATTTGACCTTCCCGAGCACTCGGCCGAGGAACAGGTGGTGCTGGAGGCCCTCGGCCAGGACGGCCTCGACGCCGTCGGCGACCTGCGGGATCAGCGCCGTGTCCGCCGTGTTCGCCGCCGCGGCCTTCAGTGTGTCCCGGACCTGGACCACGCGGCGGTCGATGATCTTCACCAGCCAGATGAGCAGGCTCAGCAGGGCGGCCACGGCGACGACCACGACCAGGCCGACGATGTCGGCGACCAGCCATCGGGTGTGCTCGGCTCCGGACATTGCTACGGCGTGCACCGCTAACCTCCCAGCCTGGCGCGGCCGCGCTGCAGCCCGCCGATGATGATGGTGGCGTGCTCGATGGTCGTGCGCAGCGCGGCCAGCGGTGCGGTGTTGTGCACCGCCTTGGTCAGCGCGTCGTTGATCTTCGGGGCCTCGTTGCCGATCGAGCGGGCCAGCAGCAGGATCGGCACGACCAGCGCGACGACCGCGAGCACCACCACGATGCCGATCACCCAGCCGATCACCCAGCCCGTGTTGCTGGTCCCGGCGGCGAGGACGTGTGGTTCCATCAATGGCCTCCTTGGCCGGGGTCAGACCGTTTCGCAGAAGTCGCGGACCGGCTTCAGGCTGGCGTTGACCGAGGGCAGCCGGTCCGGCACGGTGCTGGTCAGGTCCGCGACCGCCTGCACGCCACCGGAGGTGGCGACCAGCGTCGCGCGGATCGCCCTGAGGTGGAAGATCACTCGCAGCAGGCCCACCGCGGTGATCGCGATGATCAGCGCGGAGGCGATCAGTGTGAACCACGCGGCTGCTGGCATGGCAGGTTCTCCTTACCTGTCAATCCATGATCGTGGACCGAAACCCGCGTATTTCATGCGTTTGAGTCCACGATCACGGAACGTTCCTTAGCTCAGAAGCTTGGCGACGGAGCCCGCGTAACGGACCGCGCCGACGGAGACTTCCTTGACGGTGGCGTCGGTGGTGGCCAGCGCCTCCGGCATGCCGCTGAGCTCGCCGACGAGGTCGACCCCGCCGGCCAGGATCCGGTCGGCGGCTCCCCGGATCCGCTCGACCGCCGCGAGCACGCGGTTCAGCAGGAAGATCACGACCGGAAATACCACGAGCAACAGGACGGCGTTGCCGATCCACCACAAGACCATGGCTCGTCCTCCTCTTGATCTTCAGCTAGCGGGCTGATAGGGGGCAAAGAATCTGCGAAAGACCCGGGTCAGCGCCATCACCGCCGCCCGGAAGCCGAGGGCTAGACCGCTGGCCGGCGTGGCGGCGGCGGCCGCGATCTGCTCCGGCGACTCGCCGCGCTCGACCCGCTCGATCCGGTCCTGCAGACGTGCGGAGAAGTCGCGCATGAGCACCGAGGTGACGTCGGAGATCATGCCCCGGCCGTACTGCGCGGCGGCCCCGGAGAGCTGCAGGTCCTGGGTGACTCCGACCTTGGTGCCGCGGCTGGCGCGCGTCAGCGTCGCGGTGACGACCATGCTGGCCTGCCCCCGGCCCTTCTCCTCGGCGCCGGCGGCGTGCACGACCACGCGCCTGGCAGCCTCGTCGCGCTCGGTGATCTCGGCGGTGCCCGCGAACTGCAGCCGTACCGGGCCCATCCGGATGGCCACCCGGCCCTTGTACTTCTCGCCGCCGAGGTCCTCGGTCAGCTCGGCGCCGGGCAGGCAGGCGGCCACCTGCGGGATGTTGTCAAAGAACTGCCAGACCTTCTCGACCGGCTCGGCGACCTCGAAGTCGTTCTTGATCAGCATCGGGTCTCCCTCTTCCGGTAAGCATCGGGATCTTTCTCGAACACAGAACGGCAGCCGGCGCCGCAGAAGTAGTAGGCGACGCCCTCGTGCTCCAGCGGCCGGCCTGAGGCGCCGGCCGTCACCGTCATCCCGCAGACCGGGTCAACCGGATCGACGGCCTCCGCCCCGTGGTTCGTGGCAGAGTGGTCTGCGGCGGGCTGCCGTGGCCCGGCCGACGTCGCCGACCCGGACGCAGTCCCGCTGACCGCGGCGCCTCGGCCCAGCCCGCCGGAGGCGCGCAGCTGGACGAGCTCGGCCAGGATGGCCACGGCGATTTCCTGGTGCGTCGTCTTGCCCAGGTCGAGCCCGACCGGGACCCGCACCCGGTCGAGCTGATCCTGTGGCACGCCCCGGTCGGCCAGATAGCCGAGCACCGCCGCGCCCCGCCGCCGCGACCCCACCATGCCCAGGTAGGCGGGCCGCGCAGCGACCGCCTCCGCGACCGCCTCCTCGTCGCCGTGGCCCTGGGTGGCCACGACGACCATCGAGCGCTCGTCCGCGTCGGCCGCGGAGAAGTCCGGGCCGTCGATCAGCGCGGCGTGCCAGCCGAGGGCCCGCGCGAGATCGGCGAGCGTGTGCGCCATCGGGGACCGGCCCACGATCACCAGGTGCGGCGCGGGCAGCACCGGCTCGATGTAGACCTCGAGCGCGCCCTCGCTCTGGCAGGCAATGGGCACGACCGACACGCCTTCGGGCACCACTGTGCTGGCAAAATGCTCGGTGCTGCCGAGCAGCAGCAGCCGCGGCGTGCCCTCGCTGATCACCTGGCGCGCCTCGCGGATCACGGCAGGCTCCGCGCACGCCCCGCCGATCCAGCCGTGCAGCTCTCCCGAGGCCGTGATGATCGCGCGGGAGCCCTGGTGGCCCGACGACGGGCCCTGCCGCCAGACCACGGTCGCCAGCGCGAACGCCTGCCCGCGCCGCGTCAGCTCGCCGGCCTGCTCCAGGACGCCCCAGCCTGCTGTGCTTTCCGCGGCTCCGCGCCCCTTTGGCTCGTCCATCGTCAGTCGTCCGTCCGCACCGGGGGCACGCCGGAGACGTCACGGCGGTAGGTGATGGCCTCCCAGACCCGGTCCGGCAACAGCGGCATGTCGATGTTGCGAACCCCGGTGCCGGAGATCGCGTCGATCACCGCGTTGACGAAAGCAGCCGGGCCGCCGACCGCTGCGCACTCGCCGATGCCCTTAGCGCCGATCGGGTGGTGCGGGCACGGGGTGACCACCTCGCTGTGCAGCTCGAAGCCCGGGGTCTCCCAGGAGGTCGGCAGCAGGTAGTCCATGTAGTTCGAGCCGACGCAGTTGCCCTCGGCGTCGAACGTTATGAATTGCATGCTGGCCATGGCATAGGCCTCGGTCAGCCCGCCCATGATCTGGCCCTCGACGATCATGGGGTTGATCCGGACGCCGCAGTCGTCGACCGCGACCGTGTTCAGCACGTCCCAGACTCCGGTCTCGGGGTCGACCTCCACGGTGACGATGTAGACGGCGAACGGCCAGGTGAGGTTGGGCGGGTCGTAGTAGGCGGTGTTCTGCAGGCCCGGCTCCATTCCGTCGGGCATGTTGCTGTACGCGGCCATCGCGCATTCCTGGATGGTCACGCCGCGGTCGGGAGCGCTCCGGATGTAGAACCGGCCCAGCTCCCACTCGATGTCCTCCTCGGACACCTCCAGCAGGTGCGCGGCGAGCCGCCGGGCCTTGGCGCGGATCTTGCGGGCCACCATCGCGACCGCCGCCCCGGCGACTGGCGTGCTGCGGGAGGCATAGGTGCCCATGCCGAACGGCGCGGTATCGGTGTCGCCCTCCTCGACGACCACGTCCTCGGCCGGGATGCCGAGCTCGTGGCTGACGATCTGGGCCCAGGTCGTCTCGTGACCCTGGCCCTGGCCGCGCGCGCCGGTCCGGACGATGGCCTTGCCGGTCATGTGCACCTTGAGCTCGGCCGAGTCGAACATCTTGATGCCCAGGATGTCGTACTCGCGGCTGTTGCCCGCGCCGAGCGGCTCGGTCATGGTGGAGATGCCGATGCCCAGCAGCCTGCCCCTGGCCCTCGCCTCCTGCTGCTTGGCCAGGAAGTCCTCATAGCCGACGGCCCGGAGCCCGACATCGAGGCACTTGCCGTACTGGCCAGAGTCGGTAAGGAAGCCGAACGGAGTGCGGTGCGGGAACTGATCGTCGCGCACGAAGTTCATCCGCCGGAACGCGGCCTGGTCCATGCCCAGGTCGACGGCGGCGGCCTGCACCATCCGCTCCTGGAAGAACATCGCCTCGGTGACCCGGAATGAGCAGCGGTACGCTACGCCGCCTGGTGCCTTGTTGCTGTAGGTGCCGCGGGCGGTGAGGTGCGCGACCGGGATGTCATAGGCCGCGAAGGCGGAATGTATCAGGCCGATCTTGAACTTGCTCGGCTGGGCGTCGGAGAAGAACGCGCCGTGGTCGGCGTCCACGTGCATCCGGACAGCCAGGATCTTGCCGTCGCTTCGCAGCGCCATCTCGCCGTCGAGGTAGACGTCTCGCGCGTAGCCCGTGGAGATCAGGTTCCCGGACTTGTCCTCGATCCACTTCACCGGGCGCTCCAGCAGGATCGAGGCGAGGATCGAGCAGACGTAGCCCGGGTACACCGGGACCTTGTTGCCGAACCCGCCGCCGATGTCCGGGGAGATGATCCGGATCATGTGCTCCGGGAGCTCGGCCACCAGCGCCACCGCCGCCCGGATGATGTGCGGCGCCTGCGTGGTCATGTACACCGTGAGCTTCGAGGTGGCCCGGTTGAAGTCGGCGATCGACCCGCAGCACTCGATCGGGCTCGGGTGCGAGCGCGGGTAGTGCAGCCGGAGCCTCGAGATCGTGTCTGCCGCGGCGAAGGCGCGTTCGGTGCCCGCGGCGTCGCCGACCTCCCAGTCGTAGATGACGTTGTCGTGCTGATTCTCCTTGTCGTCCCGGATGACTGGCGCACCGTCGGCGACGGCCTGCATCGGGCTGACGATCGCCGGGAGCGGCTCGTACTCGACGTCGATCGCCTCGCACGCGTCCTTGGCGATGTAAGGGTCATCGGCGATCACGCAGGCCACTTCCTGGCCCTGGAAGCGCACCTTGTCGGTGGCCAGCACCGCCTGGGTGTCGTAGGACAGGGTCGGCATCCAGGCCAGGTTGCGGGTGGCCATCATCTCCCCGGTGAGCACCAGGTGGACGCCGGGTATCTCCCACGCCCTGCTCGCGTCGATCGACTTGATCCGCGCGTGCGCCAGCGGGCTGCGCAGGATCTCCATGTGCAGCATGCCGGGCAGCGTTATGTCGTCGGTGTAGTTGCCCTTGCCCCGGATGAAGCGGTTGTCCTCAACGCGCTTCCGGCTCGCGCCCAGCCCGCCGATCTTGATCTCGTCCAGTGCCTGCGACATTTTGTCTCCTAGCTCTGGGACCGGAGCTTGTCGGCCGCCCACAGCACCGACTTGACGATGTTCTGGTAGCCGGTGCAGCGGCAGAGGTTGCCGGACAGGGCCCAGCGCACTTCCTCCTCGGTCGGGTCGGGGTTGGAGTCCAGGAGCGCCTTGGCGGCCATCATCATGCCCGGGGTGCAGAACCCGCACTGCAGTCCGTGCTCGTCGGAGAAGCCCTCTTGCAGGGGATGCAGTTCGCTGGCGGTCGCCAGTCCCTCGACGGTGGAGATCTCGTGCCCGTCGGCCTGGACGGCCAGCATGGTGCAGGACTTCACCGCACGCCCGTCGACCAGGACGGTGCACGCGCCGCAGTTCGTCGTGTCGCAGCCCATGTGCGTGCCGGTGAGCCCGAGCCCGCGGCGGATCAGGTGGGACAGCAGCAGCCGGGGCTCGACCTCGGCTACCTTCCGCTCGCCGTTGATCGTGAACCTGATCCGGCGTACCGGGACCTCGCTGGCGACCTCATCGCCGCGGTCGTCGTAGACGATCGTCATGTCAGGCTGCCCTTTCCGCAGTTCCGTCCACGCGGCCCAGGATCCGCACGACGAACGTCCGCACGATGTGCCGCTTGTACTCCGCGCTGCCGCGGTGGTCGGTCCGGGGCCGGGCCGCCCCGGCCGCCAGGTCCGCGGCCCGCTCGATGCGTTCGGCGGTCAGCGGTCCCCCGACCAGCGCCCCGGCCGCCTCGGCGGCTGCGACGGTGGATCCGCCGACCCCGGTCAGCGCGATCCCCGCCCTGGTCACGGTCTCCCCGGAGGTCTCCATGGCCACCGCGACCCCGACCGTCGCGAAGTCGCCGACCCGGCGCTCGAGCTTGAGGTAGCCGCCCGAGCGGGCGCCCTTCGCCGCGGGTATCACGGCCTCGACGGCGATCTCGTCCGGCTCGAGGACGTTCTGGAAGGGCCCGGTGACGAAGTCCGCCATCGGTATGGTGCGCCGGCCACCCGGCCCGGCCGCCACGACCGAACCGCCGAGGGCCAGCATCACCGAGGCCCAGTCGCCCTGCGGATCGGCGTGGCAGAGCGAGCCGACGAGGGTACCCCGGTTCCGCACGATCGGATCGGCGATCAGCGGCGCGGCCCCGGCCATGGTCGGCTGGGTGGCCTGGAGCAGGGCGGAGCGCTCGAGATCGGCGTGCCGGCACAGGGCGCCGATGCGCAGGGTGCCGTCAGGGTCGGCCCGGTGGTAGCCGAGGCCGGGCAGGTTGTTGATGTCGACGATCAGTTCCGGCGAGGCGAAGCGCAGCTTCATCAGCGGCACCAGGCTCTGGCCGCCGGCCAGCACCTTCGCGTAGTCGCCGCCGTCGCGGAGCAGGGCGATCGCCTCGTCGAGCGAATGAGGTGCCTCGTAGCGGAACCGAGACGGATACATGCGATCCTCCAGTGTACTTCTGACAGACCAGGTCAGCCCCGGTCGCGGGGGCTGGAGTCGCGGCGGGCCGGGGGTTCCGGGTCAGCGACGGCCACCGGGAGCGAGTCCTCCTCGGGGTCCGGCCGCGGCTCCTGGTGCGGCGGCCACGGTCCCGCCACGGGCTGGCCGGCGATCTTGAGATAGTCCATCAGCTCGGGCCAGGCCCAGACGGTCGGGCTCTTCCCGGTCTTCGGGGCGTGCTCCACGAGTTCGTACAGCCGGGGATTGCCCCGGCTGTGCCCGCTGCTCTCTATCCGCATCTGCACGCTCCTGGCCTGGGACGGGCGTATGGGCACCGTTGTCCGGGTTACCGAGCATATGGTCTGCCGCGCCCGGCAGCCTCGCAAGCCGTGAATAAGCTCTTGCTTACACGCCAGTATGGCAGGAGATCCAGGATTACGAACGGCCGCTGACCACCGGGATGATCCACCGCCTGCACCCGCGGGCCGCCAAAGCATTGCGCTGCGCACGTTCAAGCTCGTAGCAGCCCATTATTTCGAAAGGCTCGGTGACTCCGGCGGACATCAGCCGCGCCCCGATGGCGGAGGGTCGCGCGACCCCGCCGCGCGACCCCCCCGATCGCACGACCCCCCGCTCGCGACCCCCCCGATCGCGCGACCCCTCGCAACCGCCCGACCGGTTTTCGCGACCCTTAGTACGGCTGACTCAGCAGCCGCCAGGTTTCTCGACTGCGACGCAGCGCGATTGTCCTTCCTGAGCCGCGATGTTGCCGCATCGAGTTAGATCGGAACCTTGTAAAGTTCTTGTTGCGCTGCCGAGTGTGCCGGTCTGACGGCCGCCTGTGCGAGTCGAGTCGTTCGATCGAGGTGCAGTGGTGGAGTTTCGGCTGCTAGGTCCGGTGGAGGTGTGGGCCGCCGGCCGATGTCTGGAGATGGGCCCACCACAGCGGCGGGCGGTGCTGGCTGCCCTTGCAGTCGATGCTGCCAGGCCGGTGTTCCGGGACACGCTGATTGATCGAATCTGGTCCGGGCGCGCGCCAGAGGGGGCTGCGTCGGCGCTGTACGCGCACATCAACCGGATCCGCCGGATGCTGGCGGCAGGGGCGGCCGGTGCGGAGCCGGTGCGGCTGGCCCGGCGGTCTGGCGGGTACGTGCTGGAGGTCGATCCGCAGGAGGTCGATCTGCACCGGTTCCGCCGACTGGCCCTAGCCGCCCGTGACCGGCAGCGGCCCGATGACGAGCGGGCCAAGCTGCTGCGAGAGGCCCTAGACCTGTGGCGAGGGGAGCCGCTGACCGATCTGCCCGGGGAGTGGCCAGCCCGGATGCGCGACAGTTGGGAGGAAGAGCGGCTGGACGCGGCAGTGGCCTGGGCGCAGGCCGAGCTGCGGATGGGTCGGCCGGATGAGGTGATCGGCCCAGTCCGTGAGCTGGTGGCCGGCCATCCGCTTTCCGAACGCCCGATCGGCGTGCTGATGCAGGCGCTGGCGGCGGCGGGCCGGGACGCCGAGGCCTTGGAGTGCTACGCCATCGCCCGATCTCGGCTGGTAGAGGCGCTTGGCGCCGAACCCGGGCGGGAACTACAAGGCGTGCACCTGGCGATCCTCAAGGGTGAACGACCGGCAGCCCCCCAGGGCGAAGGCCCGGTGGCGGGCTCGGCATCCCGTTCGGCGTCGCTACCCGTTCCTGCGCAGCTTCCGTCCGACGTGCGCGGCTTCACCGGTCGCCACGACGAACTTGACGAACTCGACCGCCTGCTCATCGAGGCGGACGACCAGTCCACCGCCGTAGTGATCTCCGCGGTGGCGGGCACCGCCGGGGTGGGCAAGACCGCGCTCGCGGTGCGGTGGGCACACCGGGTACGCGACGCGTTTCCCGACGGGCAGCTATATGTCGACCTGCGCGGCTACGGCCCGGACCAGCCAATTCCGGCCGAGAAGGTTTTGGCGCGGTTCCTGACCGACCTCGGCGTGGCCGGGCAGGATATCCCGCTCGACCTCGACGATCGCGCCGCCCGATACCGGACCGAGATCAACGGGCGGCGGATGCTGGTGGTGCTGGACAACGCCGCCTCAGTCGAGCAGATCCGCCCGCTGCTGCCTGGCACACGATCCTGCTCGGTCGTGGTGACGAGCCGGGATAGTCTCCCGGGGCTGATTGCCCTACATGGTGGCCGCCGATTGGACCTGAGCCTGCTGCCCCACCCGGACGCGGTCACCCTGCTGCACAAGCTGATCGGCGAACGCGTAGAAGCCGAACCCGAGGCCGCTGCCACCCTCGCCACCCAGTGCGCGCGGTTGCCGCTGGCCCTGCGGGTGGCCGCCGAATTGGCCACCGCACGCCCCACGACTCCGCTTGCGGATCTGGTACGCGAGCTGGCCGACCAGGCGCAGCGGCTGCAACGGCTCGACGCCGGAGGCGACCCCCGCGCCGCGGTCCGCGTCGTGTTCTCGTGGTCGTACAAGCACCTGCCCGCTGACGCTGCCCGCGCCTTCCGGCTTGCCGGCCTGCCTCCGGGCCCGGACCTGGACGTCTACGCGACTGCCGCGCTGACCGACACCACCCTCGACGGGGCCAAGCGCTCATTGGACATCCTCGCGCGAGCACACCTGATCCATCTCACCGGCCCCGGCCGCTATGGTACGCACGACCTGCTGCGCGCCTACGCGCGCGAACTCGCCAACTCTCAAGACTCAGAAGCTGATCGGCGGACGGCGCTGACCCGCCTCTTCGACTACTACCTGGCCGCCGCGGCGAGTGCCAGGGACGCTCTGAGCCCTGCCGGACGGCGTCAGCGGCCCCGCATCTCCGCAGACGACTCGCCCACTCCACCGGTGGCCGACCCGGCCGCCGCACTTGCCTGGCTGGATGACGAACGACCAAACCTGGCCGCCGTCTGCGCGTACACCGCCGCCCGTGGCTGGCCCGGACACACCATCCGGCTAGCCACCATCCTGTTCCGATACCTCGATGCCGGCGCTCACTTCCCCGACGCGCTCAGCATCCACGCCGACGCCAGAAATGCCGCCAGCCAGACGGGTGACCGCGCCGCCGAAGCCTACGCCCTGGCGAATCTTGGCGTCGTTCACATGCGGCAGGGCCGCTACGAGCAGGCCGCCCAGCACTACCAGGAGGCACTGCCGCTGTTCCGCCAGGCCGGTGACCGGGGCGGCGAAGCCCGCACGCTGACCCACCTCGGGCTCGTCAACTGGCGGCAGGGCCGCTACGAGCAGGCCGCCGAACGCCACGGGCAGGCGCTCACCCGCTACCGCGAAACAGGCAACCGCGTCGGCGAAGCCCACGCGCTGAGTAATCTCGGCCTCGTCCGCTGGCGGCAGGGCCGCTCCAGGGAGGCTGCCGAGGGCCACCGGCAGGCCCTCCTCTTGTACCGCGAGACCGGCCATCGCTTCGGCGAGGCTAATGCTTTGGCCAATCTCGGCGTCGTCTACCTGGGCCAGGGCCGCCACGAGCAGGCGGCCGGCGATCTGCGGGAGGCCCTCACCGTCTTCCGCGAGACAGGCAACCGCATCGGCGAGGGCTACGCACTAGCCAATCTCGGCGTCGTTAACCTGCAGCAGGGCCGCTACGAGCAGGCGGCCGACCATCTGCGGCAGGCCCTCACCATCTTCCGCGAGACAGGCAACCGCGACGGCGAGGCCGAGGCACTCAACCGCGTCGGGGAAACGCTGCACGCCACGGGGCAATCCGAGCAGGCGCGCGCCCAGCACGCCGCCGCGCTCACTCTGGCCGTCGAGACCGGTGACCGGTACCAGCAAGCCCGCGCCCACACCGGCCTCGCTCAGGCCCGCCACGCGGCAGCCGAGCAGGGCCTGGCCCGCCAGCACTGGCAGCAGGCCTTGACGCTCTACACCGACCTCGGGGTCCCCGCCGCCGACGACGTCCGCGCGCACCTGGCTGCACTCGGCCATAGAGCAGAGGACAGCGGCGGTGGCTGACCACAGATATCGCGACAGCATAATGAGGCGTGCCCGCCGCTGATGAGCTGTCCCCAGCCGAGCAGGCCGCGCTGCGCGACCAGTGCACCCGGTTCCTGGTCGGCCACGGCCCGGTAACTGCGGCCGGCCTGCTGGCCGGCATCCCCGCCGACACGGCCCCCGACCGTTATGGCGACGGCGGGGTCGTCGCCGAGCTGGAGGCGGAAATCGCCGGGCTGCTGGGCAAGCCGGCGGCCGCGTTCCTGCCTAGCGGCACGATGGCCCAGCAGTCGGTGCTGCGGGTACACGCCGACAGGCGGCAGCGAGGGACGGTCATCTTCCACCCGATGTGCCACCTGGACCGGCACGAGGGGCAGGCCTACCAGCGCCTGTACGGCCTGACCGGGCGCCCGGCCGGCAACCCGGACCGGCTGATGACCATCGACGACCTGACCGCGGTCGCCGAGCCGCCCGCGGTGCTGCTGATTGAGCTGCCGCAGCGCGACCTTGGCGGCCAGCAGCCGGACTGGGAAGACCTGCAGGCTCAGACCGGATGGGCTAAGGGCCGCGGAGCCGCCGTGCACCTTGACGGCGCCCGGCTGTGGGAATCAGCCGCCGGGTACGGCAGGCCGCTGACCGAGATCGCGGCGCTTTTCGACACCGTGTACGTGTCGTTCTACAAAGGCATCGGCGCGCTTGCGGGCTGCTGCGTGGCTGGCCCCGCGGACATCCTCGCCGAGGTGCGGGAATGGCGGCAGCGCATGGGCGGCACGCTGTTCGGCCTGTGGCCGAACGCCGCGTCGGCGCTGAGCTGCCTACGACGCCGACTGCCGCTGATGCCGGAATATCTCCGCCATGCCCGGGAGATCGCGGCCGCGCTCAGCGAGGTCACCAGCGTGCGGGTCGTGCCGGACCCGCCGCAGGTTCCCATGATGCACCTGCTGCTTGACACTACGCAGGACGGGTTCACCGCGGCCGCCCGCCAGCTGGCTGTCGAGCAGCGGATCTGGGTATGGCCGAAGGCCATGACCACAGCCGATCCTGGCGTGCAACGGGTGGAGCTGTCCGTCGGCGACACCACACGCGTGCTGCAGGTCGATCAGGTCCGCGACATTATCGTCAGCTTGACCGGACGATAGAGCCAGCCGCCAGAACACGCGCTAGCGCGGTCAGCTCCAGATCGTGACGTACACCGGGGGGCGGAACCGCGACGGCGAAACCCCGGCCGCCGGCGCGCGCATCAGGTGCATGGCCTCAGGGGTGGTGAGGAAGCGCCGGAGCGCGCTGGCGGCCGTGCTCCGGTACTGGCGCTCCAGGAGAGTAGCGTGCCAGCAGGCATTGACCGGCGGGGCGGGCACCTCGACCAGGGACAGCTCACCCCGGCGCAGCTGCTGGGTGACGAGGTGCTCGACCGCAGGCGCCACCCCGGCGCCGTCGGCCGCGGCCGCCCAGGCGGCGGTCTGGTTGGGGAACACCCCGATCCGGTTCTCGGGTATGTGCAGCGCGGCCAGCAGCCGGCCGGTGTCGCTGCCCGGGTCGGTGCCCGACGGGTCCACGAGCCACCGCCACTGGCGGGCGTTGCCCTTGAGCCGGGAGTGCCCGGCGGCGACCACGACCAGGCGGTACCGGAAGATCGGCTCGCTCACCACGGGCAGGGCCGGATCGTGCGGCAGGCCCGGGCCGATGGCCACGTCGGCCAGGCGGTTCGCGACCAGCACCGGCATCTCGCTCGTGGCCGCGACCCCGGCCGAGACCTCGACGGAGCCGGCGAAACGCCGGGTGAACGCCTCCATCAGCGGGCTGACGACGAACTCCGCGATCGTGGACGTCGCCACTACCCGCATCTGCTCCGGGGCGCCCTGCGCGGCCCGGACCGCGGCGTGGGCCTCCGCGCCGAGTACCACGATCTGCGATGCGGTGGCCAGCAGCCGGGAGCCGCCCGTGGTCAGCGTCATGCCGTTCGGCCCGCGGCTGACCAGCGGGTCACCCAGGTGCAGCCGGAGAGCCGACAGCGCCTGCGACACGGCAGGCTCGCTGACGCCGAGCGCGTTCGCCGCGGCCGTCACCGAGCCGAGCCGGGCCACCAGGACGAACGCGTTGAGCTGAGTGAGGGTCATGACCCACTCAGTATGACCCGCGCTCGGCGTCACCAGCTCCTGTCCCGGCCCCGGCTCGGGACAGGACCGTAGACTCGTGACGCGTGCCGTGGCGCGAGGGAGGGCCGCATGCAGGTTCCGGCGTACGTGGAGTACGAGAGGGCCACCAGCGTCACGCACGCGATCGCGCTGCTGGCCAGGTTCGGCCCGGAGGCCCGCATCCTGGCCGGAGGGCACAGCCTGATCCCGATGATGAAGCTCCGGCTCGCGCAGCCGGAGACCCTGATCGACATCAACGGGCTCAGCGAGCTCTGCTACATCCGGGTGACCGGCGGTGCAGGCCAGAGCGGGGCTGACGGGACTGGCGGCGAGCTGCAGATCGGCGCGCTGACCAGGCATGCCCAGCTGCTGGACTCGGCGGTCGCCGGCGAGCACTTCGCGATCCTGCACGACGCCGAGAAGGTGATCGCCGACCCCGTCGTGCGCAACTGGGGCACGGTCGGCGGGTCGCTCTGCCAGGCTGACCCGTCCGAGGACCTGTCCGCGGCGTTCGCGGCGCTCAAGGCGAGCATGGTCATCCAGGGGCCGGACGGCAGCCGGACGGTGCCCGCCCGGGAGTTCTTCACCGGGCCCTACGAGACCGTGGTGGCCCCTGGCGAGCTGCTGACCGAGATCAGGATCGCGATCAGGCCCGGTGGCGGCAGCGCCTACGAGAAGGTGGGGCGCCGGGTCGGGGACTGGCCGGTGGGGGCGGCCGCCGCGGCCATCTGGCTGGCCGGTGACACGATCGCGGAGGCCGGGATCGGCCTCACCGCCGTGGGCGCCCGGAACTTCGCCGCGGCCGAGGCCGAGGACATGCTGCAGGGCGCACCGCCCACCGGGGCCACCCTGGCCCGGGCCGGCGAGATCGCGGCCGAGCACTGCCGTCCCAGCTCCGACCAGCGCGGGCCGGCCGACTACAAGCGGCATCTCGCCCGGGAGCTCACCACGCGCGCGCTGCGCCGGGCACTTGACCGAGCCGAAGGGGCGCGGCGCCGGCCGGACTGAGGAGCGAGGAACGAGCGAGCCGGAGGGCCTCAAAGGCGCCCCGGAGGCGAGCGGGACACAGAGTACGAGCGACGAGGGAAGGCGGCGCCCTCAAGGCGCCCCGGAGGCGAGCGAAAGAAACAGTGCAGATAACCGTGAACGTCAACGGCACCGACTACGCGCGCGAGGTCGAGGCGCGGCTGCTGCTGATCCACTTCCTGCGGGATCACCTGGGCCTCACCGGCTCGCACTGGGGCTGCGACACGTCGAACTGCGGGGCCTGCGTGGTCTGGCTGGACGACACCCCGGTGAAATCGTGCACGGTGCTCGCGGCCATGGCGGACGGGCACCGGGTGCTCACCGTGGAGGGCCTGGAACGCGACGGCGCACTCGACCCGATCCAGCAGGGCTTCACGGAGTGTCACGGCCTGCAGTGCGGGTTCTGCACGCCGGGCATGATGCTGACCTCCCGGTGGCTGCTTGACCACCACCCGGACCCCTCGCCCGAGCAGGTCCGCGAGGCGCTGTCCGGCCAGGTCTGCCGGTGCACCGGCTACGAGAACATCGTCCGTTCCGTCCTCTGGGCCGCCAAGCACCCATGATTGAGCCGAAGGGGCGCGGTGCCGCCTGGACTGAGGAGCGAGGAACGAGCGACGAGGGAAGGCGGCGCCTCAAGAGCGCCCCGGAGGCGAGCGAGAAAAACACTGCCTACGGGCCGATCAAGCGCAAGGAGGACGCCCGGTTCATCCGCGGCAAGGGCCAGTTCGTGGACGACATCCAGCTCCCCGGGATGCTGCACGGCGCGATCCTGCGCAGCCCGCTGGCGCACGCCAGGATCGTCTCGATCGACACCGCCGCGGCGCAGGCCCATCCCAGGGTCCGGGCCGTCATCACCGGCCAGACGCTCGAGGACTTCAAGCTCGCCTGGATGCCGACCCTGTCCCGCGACGTGCAGGCCGTCCTGGCCACCGACAAGGTGCGGTTCCAGGGCCAGGAGGTCGCGTTCGTGGTCGCCGAGGACCGCTACTCCGCGCGTGACGCGCTCGAGCTCATCTACGTCGACTACGAGCCGCTGCCCGTGGTGATCGACGCCACGAAGGCCCTGGACCCCGGGGCCCCGGTGATCCGCGACGACCTGGCGGGCAGGCAGGACAACCACATCTTCGACTGGGAGGCAGGCGACAAGGCCGGGACCGACGCGGTGTTCGCCGCGGCGGACGTGGTCGTGACGCAGGACATGCTCTACCCGCGCTCCCACCCGGCCCCGCTGGAGACCTGCGGGACGGTGGCCGACATGGACACAGTGAGCGGGAAGCTCACCGTCTGGTCCACGACCCAGGCACCGCACGCGCACCGCACCCTGTACGCGCTGGTCGCCGGCCTTCCCGAGCACAAGATCAGGATCATCTCCCCGGACATCGGCGGCGGCTTCGGCAACAAGGTCCCGATCTACCCGGGGTACCTCTGCGCGATCGTCGGGTCCATCATGTGTGGCAAGCCGGTCAAGTGGGTCGAGGACCGGTCCGAGAACCTGATGTCCACCACGTTCGCGCGGGACTACCACATGCACGGCGAGATCGCCGCGACCTCGGACGGCCGGATCCTGGGCCTGCGGGCGCGGGTGCTGGCCGACCACGGCGCGTTCAACGGCTCGGCGCAGCCGACGAAGTTCCCGGCGGGGTTCTTCCACATGTTCACCGGCTCCTACGATCTGCGGGCCGCGCACTGCGAGGTCACCGGGGTGTACACGAACAAGGCCCCCGGCGGCGTCGCGTACGCGTGCTCGTTCCGCATCACCGAGGCGGTCTACCTGGTGGAGCGGATGGTCGACCTGCTGGCCTGCGAGCTCGGGATGGACCCCGCCGAGCTGCGGATGAAGAACCTGCTGCGCCCCGAGCAGTTTCCCTACACCGGCCCGACCGGCTGGGAGTACGACTCCGGCGACTACCCGCGGGCGCTGCAGGTCGCGATGGACATCGCCGGCTACCCCGAGCTGCGCCGCGAGCAGGCGGAGAAGCGCGAGCGCGGCGAGTACATGGGCATCGGGCTGAGCTTCTTCACCGAGGGGGTCGGGGCCGGCCCGCGCGAGCACATGGACATCCTCGGCCTCGGCATGGCTGACGGCGCGGACCTGCGGGTCTTCCCGACCGGCACGGCGGTGCTCGGGATCTCCTGCCAGACCCAGGGGCAGGGTCACGAGACCACGTTCGCGCAGATCGTCGCCCAGGAGCTGGGCATGTCACCGGACGACGTCGAGGTGGTGCACGGCGACACGGACCGGACGCCGTTCGGGCTCGGCACCTACGGGTCCCGCTCCACGCCAGTCTCGGGCGCGGCCGCCGCCGTGGTGGCGCGCAAGGTGCGCGAGCGCGCCAGGATCGTCGCCGCGGCGATGCTGGAGGCCTCGCCGGACGACCTGGAGTGGGCCGACGGCCGGTGGCAGGTGCGCGGCGACCCGGAGCAGGCCAGGACCATCGCCGAGATCGCGATGGCCGCGCATTCCGCGCTGGAGCTGCCGGAGGGCGTCGACGGCCACCTGGACGCGGAGACGGTGTACAACCCGCCGAACCTCACCTACCCGTTCGGGGCCTACATCTGCGTCACCGACGTGGATCCGGGCACCGGCCAGGTGCAGGTCCGCCGGTTCATCGCGGTCGACGACTGCGGGGTGCAGATCAACCCGATGATCGTCGAGGGGCAGGTGCACGGCGGGCTCGCGGACGGCGTCGGCATGGCGCTGATGCAGGTGATCGCGTTCGATGAGGACGGCAACTGCCTGGGCGGGTCGTTCATGGACTATCTGCTGCCCACCTCGGTGGAATGCCCGTCCTGGGAGCTCGGCGCGACCGTCACGCCGTCGCCGCATCACCCGATCGGCGCCAAGGGGATCGGCGAGGCGGCTACCGTCGGGTCGCCGCCCGCCGTGGTCAACTCGGTGATCGACGCGCTCCGGCCGTTCGGGGTACGGCACGCCGACATGCCGCTCACCCCGGCGAACGTGTGGAGCGCGATCCAGGGCCGCCCGGTCCGCGGCGACCTGGCGATCCGGTGAGGCTTTTCGTGGCCCGGCGGCGCTCCGGCCGCTGCTTCCTGCCCACCGACCAAGCCATCCGGTGACGCACAACGCGGTCGTGGCCCACGCAGCGTTCCGGCTGCAGCATGATGGAGGGATGTGGTCTCCCTGCCCTCACCCCGGATGACCGGCCTGGCAGAGCAGCTGCCGGACGTGGCCTCGCTGCTGGGCGCCCTCGACGCCGAGGATTATCTGGCCGATCCGCCGCTGGGCACCGCGCTGTTCCTCGCGGCCCGGATGGGCCAGCCGCTGCTGCTCGAGGGAGAGCCCGGCGTCGGCAAGACCGAGGCCGCGAAGGCGCTGGCCGGGGCCATCGCCACGCCGCTGATCCGGCTGCAGTGCTACGAGGGCCTGACGTCCGCGGAGGCGCTCTACGAGTGGAACTACCCGCGGCAGCTGCTCGCCATCCGGCTGGCCGAGGCCAGGGGTGAGACGCCGCGCGAGGCGGACCTGTTCGGACCGGAGTACCTGCTCGCGCGGCCGCTGCTGGCCGCGATCGAGCATCCGGGACCGCGCCCGGCGGTGCTGCTGATCGACGAGGTCGACCGGGGCGACGACGAGTTCGAGGCGTTCCTGTTCGAGCTGCTGGCCGAGTCCGCGGTGACCATTCCCGAGCTCGGCACGCTGCGGGCGGCGTTTCCGCCGGTCGTGGTGCTGACCTCGAACCGCACCCGCGACCTGCACGACGCCCTGAAGCGGCGCTGCCTGTACCACTGGATCGACTACCCGGGCGTCGAGCGGGTCGCGGCGATCATACGGCGCCGGGTGCCCGCGGCGGCGACCCCGCTCGCCGGGCAGGTCGCCGACGGCGTCGCCCGGCTGCGCGGTCTCGACCTGGCCAAGCCGCCCGGCGTCGCCGAGGCCATCAGCTGGACCGCGGCGCTGCACATGCTGGGCGCGGAGAAGCTCGACGAGGACGTGGCGGAGCAGACCGCGGGCGCCGTGCTCAAGTACGCCGAGGACCTTCGGGCCGTGCGGGCCAACGGGTTCGGCGTGCTGGTCACCGACGATGGCTGAGATCGCGACACCGCTGGGGCCGAGCCGCGATGGCTGAGCCGCGGGCTCTCCCGCCCCCGGTCCCCGGCGGCGACCTGGCCGAGGTGGTGGCCCGGTTTGGGGCCGGGCTGCGGCGCGCCGGGCTGCCGGTCGGGCCGGGGCGCTGCGAGCGGTTCGCGAGCGCGGTCACCCTCGCCCGGCCGCGGACGCCGGATGCCCTGTACCTGTGCGCGCTCGCGACGCTTGTGTCCGGCCGGGACCAGATCGAGATCCTGCAGGGGGTCTTCAACCAGGTCTTCGGCGGCCTGACCGACCCGGCAGGTCGCCGCGGCGACCAGGACGGACCGGCGCCCGCCCGGCCGTCCACCCCCGAAGACCTGCTGGCGCAGGCGGCCCAGGCCGCCAAGGCCCACGTCAGCGACTCACGCCTGGCCGCGACGCCGGGCGCGGGCCCCGACGGTGCTGACCGTGACGACTCCTCCGAGCCGGAGCGCGAGATCGAGCACCGGTACCTCGGCAGCACCGTCGAGCGGCTGGCGGGCCAGGACTTCGCGGAGCTGTCGGAATCGGAGTTGCTGCTGCTCGCCGAGCTCATGCGCGGTATCACCCTGGCGGTGCCGGCGCGCCGCTCACGCCGCCAGCACCGGCGGCCCGGCGGCCCCCGCACCGACGTGCGATCAACGCTGCGGCAGGCCAGACGGACCGGCGGCTACGCGTTCAGGCTTATCTCAAGGGCACCATCACGGCGCCCACGCCGCCTGGTGGTGCTATGCGACATCTCCGGGTCGATGGAGCCGTACGCGCGAGCCATGATCCAGCTGCTGTACTGCGCTGCGGGCGGCGCGCGGGCGGAGGTGTTCAGCTTCGCCACCCGGCTCACCCGGCTCACGCCGGCGCTGGCCAGGACGCTGCCGGGCCCGGCGCTGCAGCGCGCGGGTGAGGCCGCGCCCGACTGGCTGGGCGGGACCAGGATCGGCGCCTCGATCAAGGAGTTCAATGACGTCTACGGCCGCCGCGGCATGGCCCGGGGCGCGATCATCGTCATCATCTCCGATGGCTGGGACACGGGCGATCCGGAGGTCTTGCGCCGGGAGATGGAACGGCTGTCCCTGGTCGCGTTCCGCATCGTGTGGGTGAACCCGCGGACGAAGAGCACGAGCTACCAGCCCCTGGCCGGGGGCATGGCCGCTGCCTGGCCGCACTGCGACGCCGTGGTGAGCGCGCACACGCTGGCCGCGCTGGACCAGCTGACCGCCTCCCTGGCCGACCCCGTCCGCCGCCGCGCCCCCGTCCGCCCCCCGCTGACACCGCCCGCCCCGGGGCCGCACCAGATCCGCTCTCATGCGGCAGGTGAAAAGCGGTTAGCGGCGGTCGGTCTTGCGTTCCTTGTGTCCGACGAATACGCCGCCGAACACGCAGATGCCCGCCAGCCTGAGCACGGGGGCATCGGGTCCCGTGGACTCGGCGGTGTCACCGGAGACGTCGCGCCCGCCGAGCACCGCCACACCGGAGTCGATCACGCGCATTTCGGGCGGAACGGTAATGGACATCCCGCCAAACACCGACACCGCCCGGATGGTGATTTCCCGTCCCGGCAGGATGGCGTCGCGCAGGTCGATGTCGGCGCCGCCGAAGACGGTTACCACCGTGCTGCTGGGCGGAACACGCCAGGCGCCCTTCCTCGACGCGCCGCCGAACACCGCGATGATCCGGCTGCCGCGTTCGCGCTCGGCCCTGCCAGAGGCGGGTACCGGCGCCGCGGAATCAGGCTGCGCGGGGAGATCCTCGAGCAGCGGTACCAGATCGGCGTGAGTCTTGGCCGCGTAGATGGAGTCGAGCCGGTCCGAGTGCTCCTGCGCGGTCAGCCTGCCTTCCGCGAGGGCCTCGTTGAGGACCGCCGCGGCCCGGTCCCGGTCCGCGTCGGACGCGCGTAGCCGCGAATTTGTGTTGAAGGGCTGGGGGTCCATCCCGCTATTGTCGGCCGCGGATGCGCAACGCGGAAAGGGGGCCAGGTGGGCCATGTCGAGGTTGCGCACGTCAGCCACGCCCTCCCGGACGGCCGCGTGCTGCTCGACGACGCGTCCTTCCGGGTGGGTGAGGGCACGGTCGCCGCGCTGGTCGGCCCCAACGGCGCGGGAAAGACGACGCTCATGCGGCTGATCGCCGGCGACCTGGCTCCGCAGTCGGGGTCCGTCTCCTCCAGCGGCGGCATCGGCGTCATGCGGCAGTTCGTGGGCGGAATCCGGGACAGCCTCGGGGGGTCCGGGCCATGGGGTCCGGGGGCATCCCCGGGGGGGAGCAGAGTGTCCCCCCGGGCTGGCACTGTGACCGTGCGCGACCTGCTGCTGTCGATAGCGGGGCCCCGGGTGCGGGAGGCCGCCTCCCGGCTCGATGCCGCCGAGTTGGCGATGATGGAGCGCGACGACGAGCCGACCCAGATCCGCTACGCCGCGGCGCTCGCGGAGTGGGGCGATGCGGGCGGCTACCAGGCCGAGGTGCACTGGGATTCCTGCTGCACCGCCGCGCTGGGCGCCGGATACGACCGCTGCCGCTGGCGGGAGGTGGGCACCCTGTCCGGCGGCGAGCAGAAGCGGCTCGTCCTCGAGTCGCTGCTCCGGGACAAGACCGAGGTCCTGCTGCTCGACGAGCCGGACAACTACCTGGACGTCCCCGGCAAGCTCTGGCTCGAGCAGCAGCTCGCCGCCACCGCGAAGACCGTGCTGCTGGTCAGCCACGACCGGGAGCTGCTCGCGAACGCCGCCGAGCGGATCATCACCGTGGAGGACCGGAAGGTCTGGGTGCACGGCGGGGGGTTCGCGAGCTACGCACAGGCCCGGCGGGAACGCAGCGATCGGCTCGACGAGCTTCGCCGTCGCTGGGACGAGGAGCACGAGAAGCTCAAGCAGCTGGTGCGGATGTACCGGCAGAAGGCGTCCTACAACTCGGACATGGCCTCGCGGCTGCAGGCCGCGGTGACCCGGCTGCGCAAGTTCGAGGAGGCTGGCCCGCCCGAGCTCGCGCCGCGGGAGCAGAACGTGCGGATGCGCCTGCGCGGCGGGCGCACCGGCAAGCGGGCGGTGATCTGCGAAAACCTCGAGCTCACCGGGCTGATGCACCCGTTTGACCTTGAGGCCTGGTACGGCGAGCGGGTCGCTGTGCTCGGCTCCAACGGATCTGGCAAGTCGCACTTCCTCCGCCTGCTCGCCGGGGAGCCGGTGCGGCATCGCGGCGTCGCGCGGCTCGGGGCTCGCGTGGTGCCCGGCATATTCGCTCAGACCCACTCCCGGCCCGACCTGGAGGGGAAGAACCCGCGCGAGATCCTCATGACGTCCCACGCGATGCTGCCGAACGAGGCGATGGCGGCGCTTGCCCGGTATGAGCTGCAGTCCAGCGCGCTGCAGCCGTTCGGGACCCTGTCGGGAGGACAGCAGGCGAGGCTCCAGATCCTGCTGCTCGAGCTGGCCGGATCGACGCTGCTCCTGCTCGACGAGCCGACCGACAACCTCGACCTGGCCAGCGCCGAGGCTCTGCAGGACGGCCTGGAGTCGTACTCGGGCACGGTGCTGGCCGCCACCCACGACCGCTGGTTCGCGCGCTCGTTCGACCGGTTTCTGGTGTTCGGGGCCGATGGCGACGTGTATGAGGCCCCGGAGCCGGTGTGGGATGAGGCGCGAGTGGAACGGCCGCGCTGACCGCGCGGCTTGCTAGGCTTCAGGGATCTCATGGATCTGGTCAGTCAGATTCGGCCGGTTCCCCGGCAGCCAAGGTGGAGGGTGCGCGCCCGTGAAGAAGCTGCTCCTGCTCGTCCTCGTCGGAGCCGGCGTTTTCGCCGTCTGGAGGAAGGTCCAGGCCGATCGCGCCGAGCTTGACCTGTGGACCGAGGCCACGACGGACGACGACTAGATTCTCCCGCCGGACCGGCCGTGCCGGCGCGCGAAGGTGACCAGGCGAGCGGCGCGATGCCAGTCTCGCTGGTCTGCTGCGGCCTCATCGGCACGTTGGTCGACGACGGCGGCATGGTGGACCGCGCGTACGCCGAGGCCATCGCCACGCAGGGGGTCGTGACCGGTACCGCCGCCTACGCCAGGTGCATGGCCCAGGTGTACCAGGCGAGGGGGCAGTACGCCGTCGACGTCCTGCGGGCCATGTTTCCCGACAGCCAGGCCCGGGCCCAGGCGGCGCATGTCGTGCTCGATCGCTCCTTCTGCGATGCGATCGGCCGGATGGGCGTCACGCCGGTGTCAGGCGCAGAGGAAGTCATGGAGAAGCTCGCCGGTGCGGGCATCCGCATCTGCCTGATCACCAGCTTTTCCCGCCGGGTCCTGACCATGGTGCTCGACACCCTCGGCTGGTGGGATCGCGTCGACCTGGCTCTGTCCCCCGAGGACGTGCCCCGGGGGAGCCCGTGGCCTGACCTGGTCCTGTCGGCGATGCTCCGGCTTGGCGTGGCGGACGTGGCCGAGACTGCCGTCGCCGACGACGCCGATAGCGGCATCCTGTGCGGGCGGCGGGCCGGCGCCGGCCTCGTCGCCGGCGTGCTGACCGGGGCGCACAGCAGTGACCGGCTGCGGCGGGCGGGCGCGACCCATCTGATTCCCACCATCGCGCACCTGCCAGAGTTGCTGCATGTCGCCGGGGATCCGGCGCCAGGTTCAGCGCCGGATGCCCCCGCCGCTGGCACCCGCCCGACCTCACGGATGCCCATCGAATCCCGTCGTGCGGGAAACGACCGATAGCTAGGCCCACCCCTGCTGGGACACCGACTCGCTGGTGTCGTGCCGCCGAGGATGCAGCCGAACCAGGGTCGCGGCCCGGTCCAGCAGCATCTGCCTGATCGGCACCGGCGAGAAGCCGTAGCTCTGGCCGCCGGCGGCTGCTTGATGATGCGCGTAGTCCTGCGTTCTAGCCGCGTCCACTCCGGCCTCCTCAGCAACGCTGGCGCGCGGCGGGCCGCCGGCACGCGATGGCTGATGCCGTTTCGATGCGGCGTGTCGTGGCCGGTACGCGGCCCGCAGGCCGAAATCGTTGAAATCGAGGGGTGTACTCCCCATCTGCCACTGCATGCCCATTGCCAAAGTCACTCCCCGTCCCGACTCAGGTCGGCTAGGTGGAGAGCGAGACGGGTGCTCCCGCGCTAGCCCACCGTGACTGTCGCGTCCCGGTGATACGTGGACCATCTCTTGGTCACACCGTGAGTTCTGCTGGTCCCGGATAGTTACGTTATCAAGGAGGCGGCACATTCACTGGACAACCAGACAAGTTGTTGCACGGTTATCCGTGCAAGTTGCCAGCCACAACCTGCAGAGCCCGGCAGCCGATCCGGCGATCGCAGGATCGGCGAGAGGACATCGGCCGCCACATGCCCGCGCGACCACAGGTAACCTGAGAGCGCCGCGCAGGCGACGCTGGGGCTATAGCTCAGCTGGAAGAGCACCTGCTTTGCAAGCAGGGGGTCAGGGGTTCAAGTCCCCTTAGCTCCACTCACTTGACCAGCAGCAACGGGTCAACCGTAGCACATGTGGCCGATGACGGGAGCCAAACTGGGAGCCAACGTGCTAGCGTTGGCCCCCATGACGCGCAGAGGTCACAACGAGGACGCGATCTACTTTGACCACGCTGGCGACTGCCGGGATGATCGCTTCCACCGCGGCTGTCCCGGCCGCTGGCGGGGTGCCGTGTCGCTGGGCGCTGGGCCTGGCGGCCGACGTATCAGGCGGAAAGTGTCTGGCCGCACCAAGCAGGACGTCAAGGACAAGCTCAAGGATCTGCACGAGGAGCTGGACGTAGGCGCCCGCTCATCGGCCGCATACACGGTCCAGAGCTGCGCGGATGATTGGCTCGCTAACGGCCTGGACGGTCGCTCAGTTAAGACGGTTAACGACGCCAGGGACGTACTCAAGCCGCTGCTTGCCACCATCGGGGACCGGCCGCTACGAGACCTGACCGCCAATGATGTCCGCGGCGCCCTGGTCCAGATGGCCGCAACACGGTCGACTAGGACCGTGCAGATCGCTCGCAACTGCCTGGTCCGGGCGATCAGGCGAGCCGAGGCCAACGACCACGTTCGTCGCAACGTTGCAGCGCTGGCCGAGCTGCCCGAAGGGCAGGCCGGACGGCTGTCGAAGGCGATGACGCTGGACCAGGCGAAGGCACTGATGGCGGCAGCCGACACGTCCAGCTTGCACGCCTACATCATGCTGAGCCTGCTCACCGGCATCCGGCCCGAGGAAGCCAGGGCTCTGCGGTGGGATCAAGTCGACCTTGAGGGCCAGCCGGACGCCGAGCCGCCCGTTCCGCCGTCAGTTGCGGTATGGCGTTCCGTACGGCAACACGGCGATACCAAGACTGAGAAGTCCCGCAGGACGCTGGCACTGCCGCCGCCGGGCGTTGACGCTCTCCGCAAGCGCAAGGAGATTCAGGATGCCGACAGGGTTAAGGCCGACAAGCTGTGGCAGGAGACCGGCCTGGTCTCCACCACGACGGTAGGCACGGAGCTGGACGCACACAACGTGCGGCGTGAGTTCCGTAAGCTATGCAGAGCAGCGGGCCTTGGCCCTGGCTGGTCGCCGCGGGAACTGCGCCACACATTTGTGTCGCTCATGTCCGAGGGCGGCGTTTCGATCGAGGAGATAGCCCGCCTCGCCGGCCACTCCAGCACCAGGACGACCGAAGTGGTCTACCGCAAGGAGCTACGCGCGGTCATCACGACCGGCGCCGAGATCATGGCCCGCATCTTCGCCTGACGTGGCCCGGCGTGAGCTTGCGTGGGGCAACATCCCGTCACGTCGCCTGATAGATTGGCTGGCAAAGTCGATAGTGTAAGCCGCCCCAACCGGAGCACTCGGGTAACTCTCTGAACAGAGTTCAGTCGACACGAAAAGGGGCCTTCTGGGGACGATCAAGGTGTGCCCAGGAGGCTTTAGTGTTGTCCGAGAAACTCGCTTACTCAGTCGATGAGATCGCTGAGGAGACCGGCCTCAGCCGGTCGCTCATCTACGACGAGATGAATGCCGGTCGGCTCGGCTACATCAAGGTCGGCCGTCGCCGGATCATTACCAGGAAGCAGCTTGACGCCTTCCTCGGCAACGTCGAGGCCAACGCGGCATGATGTGCCCGCACCCCGGCTGCACCGGGGTTCACGACAACAACTGCTACCACGAGCTGTGCCCAAGGTCGCTCGGCCGCAAGCGAGCTAAAGACGAGCATTATCACTACAGCGAAAAGGGGTACCAGAAACGGCGCCGCGCAGTTCCACGATAACGCCGAAGTCGCGATCTGTGCCAGCGACCCTGGCGTTGTCAAGGCTCGCTTGACAGGCAACTCACGGCCAGCCTACTGGTGATTACCCCGGCCCCACTGGCCTCATTTTGGCCTTACAGCAGCGCTCAACGCCGCCAGTCATAGCGCATCGCTGAGCAGCGTCCCAGCAGGTCAACGGCATATGAGCCGATAGCAGACGTGACCGCAGATCCCGTGCCGCGATGCTGGGGGACGTGACGCGGGCATCTTGCCGGGCGTGCGGGCGGCGAGCCGACGTCGGCGCTCGCCGCGGTGTCGGCGGCCAAGGCCCGCGTTCAGCCTCGGTGGTCTACTGAGTGCCGGTAAGCCTCCGACTTCGACAACCAGCGCTTGATCTCGTCTCTGAGGTCTAACAAGTCCTCCCCGTGAACCATCACCGGAGGCGTGGCGCCCCTGATGCGGGCATGCCAGATCCGGTCGATGCCCTGCCAAGCCTCCCAGCCAGGGAACTCAGCTTCGACCGACTCACTGGTCATCCCGTCGTCGTTCACCTGATCACCCTCAGGCGGCCCGGTTCGGCCGCATCACGAGCGGCCTGTACGTCTTGGGAGATGAGTTCAAGATCCTCAATAAGATCCTCGACGCGCTCCGGCTTTGCATGCTTGCGCATGGCGGTCAGGCTGATGGACTTGGCCTCCACCCCGTTCTCCCCGTCGATCTCGTAGACGACTTCCACGCTGGCGATCTTCCCCATGCGGGACTCCTCGTAGGACAAGCGCCCCGGTGCCCGCAGCCGTTACAAGCATCCTGTGTCGGGGGCTCTGGCCTAGCCCGCATGATACCTGGGTAGACCCAGGTTGGCCCAGGACGGGCTGAGATAGCTCGGGAGGACCTATCTACGTTGGCCTGGTGACGATCGATCATGATGCCGGCCGGCCTGTCTGGCAGCAGCTTGCGGACATCCTGCGCGCCATGATCGAGTCGGGGGAGATCGCGCCGGGGAAGCTGCTGCCGAGCCAGCGCACCCTGATGCAGCGGTATGAGATCAGCGACGGCACTGTTAAGCGTGCCGTCGCGAAGCTCAGGGAGGAAGGGCTAGTCGAGACCGAGACCGGCCGGGGCGTGTACGTCAGGGAACGCTCCTAAGGCATGGCTAGTGGGGTGTCCATGAACGTTCGCCGGTTCTGATCATGTGGCAGGAAACGATGCTGGCACTCATCCAGAAGCGCCAGGTCTCGCACTTGGGCGCGGTCATGCGCGCGAGCCGGATCATCGAGCAAGGGTCGGCTGAGAGGATCTTCACCACCCGGAGGCGGATTGCGCGAGGGTGCTGATCGGTCTACTACCAGCCGAGGCATGAACGACCGGACGAGTTAGAGCCGACCGCTCGCACAGTTAGACCGGCTCGCCAAGGTCGGCGCGCATGGCCTGATATAGCTTCTTGCGAAGCTCACCCCGTGGGACGGGCCGATTGGGCACCTTTGGACCGCAACCATTCGATCACGTTCTCTCGACGTGTCCCAAGTCCGGCCGCGGTGTCCAGCGCTGTCCCGTCCGCGTAGTCCGGAATCCAATTGAGATCGGCACCCGCGTGCAGCAAGCGCTCCGCCGCGCGGCGCTGCCCGGCGGCACAGGCATGCCAGAACGCCTGGGAAAGCTGTTCCTGGCCGGTCCCCGGCTGCGGGAGGAGATCCTCCAGGCGTTCGAGCATGCCCAGGGCGGCAGCGTGCCAGAGCTTGCCGACTCCGGCACCGCGGGCCACAAGCATGCGCGCGACGTGCCAGCAGCCGTAGCCGATCGCGTTATCCAGAGGCGTCCCGATAGATCCGTCGGGTGTCTCCAGATCCGCGCCGCCGTCAATCAGTGCCCGCGCAACATCGGCATCGTCGCTGCTCGCGGCCCAGTGAAGCGGCGTCTCTGAACCTCGACCGGTGGTAACAGCGTGGGGATCAGCACCTCGACCGGTGGTAAGAGCGTTGGGATCAGCGCCGGCATCGATCAAGAGCCGGACGATCTCTGGGCCGCGGGGGAAGTAGCCGGGCCAGTCGGTGACAAGATGCAATGGCGTCCGCGTGCCGTCGTCCTTAGAGCCAAGTCTGGCTTTCGCGAGTCCGGGATGCTCGGACAGAAGGCGTCGGATCGTGTCGATTGCGCCGCCGCGGACGGCGAGCACCAACTCGATGGCTCTAGGGTCGTCCCCCGGGATTATCACGGCTGCTGTCTCGTCGCTCATCGCAACTAATTGTGGCAGCTCTCGCTCGCGATTGTCCTGCTCCCAGACGCCGCGTCTAGGCCGCCCTACGGGCGCCGTATGCGATCGGCTTCACCGCCCTCGACGTCTATGCGCCGGTACTCGAAGCCGGGCAGCAGCACAGGGGAGGCCGCCGGGTCGGCGGCCGGCGTGGTCATGGTCTTTGCCCGATCCTGCGAAGCCGACACGGGGGAGACGAGCAGGCCTGGAATGTCGACCGTCCGGATTCCCGCACGGGACTTCGGCGGACCGAGGGCGAGCTGTCCGGACAGCAGCGCGATCGCCTCCTCCATCGGGGCACACTAGGACCATGACCACACTCGAGAACCGGCCAGGCACCGCACTCCTCGTCGTCGACGTGCAGAACGGCGTCGTCGAGGGGGCTCACGAGCGCGACGCGGTCGTCGCGAACGTCAGCAGTCTCGTCGAGAAGGCGCGGCGGGAACGGGTCCCCGTTGTCTGGGTCCAGCACTCCGACGAACAGCTGGCCAGAGGGAGCGACGACTGGCGGATCGTCCCCGAGCTGACTCCGGGCGACGTCGAGCCGCTCGTCGAGAAGAACTACGGCGACTCCTTCGAAGACACCACGCTCGAGAATGTGCTGTCGGGCCTCGGAGTCGGGCGACTCGTCGTGGTCGGCGCCCAGACCGATGCGTGCATCCGCTCGACGCTCCATGGTGCGTTCGCCAGGGGGTACGACGCGACCCTGGTCAGCGACGCCCACACGACGGAGGACCAGACGGCGTGGGGGGCACCGCCGCCAGAGCAGGTCATCGCGCACACGAACCTGTACTGGACCTACCAGACGGCGCCGGGGCGGACGGCCGGGACGGTCGAGGCCAAGGATGTCGACTTCGGCGGCACGTCCTGAAGCCTGCGCGAAGCGGACGGGAACGCTCCGCGCTAGCTGCTATCCGCGCACGGGAGAGATAACGCATGGCCGGATCTGATCTGAAAGCCGACGTGTGCCGCTACCTGCAGGAAGGTCGCGAGGCGGTGCTGTGGAAGCTCGACGGGCTCTCCGAGTACGACATCCGCCGTCCGCTGGTGCCGACCGGCACCAACCTGCTCGGGCTGGTCAAGCACCTGACAGGCGTCGAGCTGGGGTACTTCGGTGACGCGTTCGGCCGGCCTTCCGAAGACCGGCTGCCCTGGGACGAAGCCGACCCGAACTCCGACATGTGGGCCAGCGCAGCAGAATCACGCGACTTCATCACGGGCCGGTACCGCCGGGCATGGGTGCATTCGGATGCCACGATCGACGCGCTCGCGCTGGACGCTGTCGGCCAGGTGCCGTGGTGGCCGCCCGACCGGAACGAGGTGACGCTGCACCACCTCCTGGTCCGCGTCGCCGTCGATACCAACCGGCACGCCGGTCATGCAGACATCATCCGAGAACTCATCGACGGGCAAGTGGGGCTGGCGAGCGAGCGCACCAACGTGCCGTCAGGCGATCAGGCCTGGTGGCAGTCTCACCGTGACCAGGTGGAACGCGCAGCCCGAGAAGCCGCTATGGCTGGTAGCGACCCAGGCCAGGAGCGCTCCCAGTAGTTCGGGAACGAAAGAAGCAGGTATTGCCAACCTGCTGGCAGCATCCTGCCTGGGCGCTGCTGGCGTCCTGGTCCGGGTAGGGTCGGCCCGTGCAGCCGCTGTGTGAGGACGTTTGACGTATGGGTGCTGTCGATGTGGGCGCCTCAGCGAACCAGGGCTCACAACGGCCGGCGGGCTACCGGCGATCGGCGGGGTCGAAGCGAGGCGAGGCTCGCCGTCAGGAACTCCTC
>Ga0209648_10000400_pt1 | contig 32963 bp, 33 predicted proteins | sample GraSoi2013_115cm_FD_185830 | JGI IMG/M metagenome (GOLD analysis project Ga0209648, IMG submission 185830) | Grasslands soil microbial communities from the Angelo Coastal Reserve, California, USA - Sample 9_17_2013_115cm (SPAdes) (version 2) | ecosystem: Environmental > Terrestrial > Soil >...
CCTGCAGCCACGGCCCTGTCCGCGCAAAGCACGGCCTGAGCAGCGCCAGCAGCTCACCACGCTTCCGGGCCGCCAGTGCGGCCCCTATCCTGGCAGCAGCAGCCGCCCTCGATTGTGTAGTCCTCAGAAACGCATGATCGACAGGCGGCTGCGCCCCGTCGAACCAGGGCACGCAGCCCACGGAGGATGGGAATGAGTGAGCCCGCCGACGCCGCAAAGCCCCATATCCCGGCCACCGTCATCCCGCAGCTCGCCGCCGCAGCAGCCCAGATCGCCGCCACGCACGCAGAACCCAGCCCGGCATCCATCGCCGCGGTGGCCACCACCCGGGCAAAGGCCCTGGATGTGGTAGGCAAGGGCACCAAGATCCCCGGCAGCGAATCAGTCCCCGTCTACGCGGTCGTGATGACCGGCCACTTCATCAGCCACCGCGGCGGCCCGCCAAGCCCACGGCAGCGCCCTCCGCTGACCGGATCGACGCTGGCGGTGATACTCGACGCCAGAACGCTCACCCTTATGGACTTGGGCCTGAGCGACAACGACGACACCGCCCTGCTGCCAGCGCTCGGGCCGCTGATCACCCTGAAGGCCCAGTAATACCCTGGCGCGCCACGCGCCAACAGTTGCGCCAGGGCGCTGTCTTCGCAGGTCAAAGCCCCAATGGATGCTGCCGTACTAGGTAGGCCGACCACGGAAGCGGCCGGGCGGGATGAAGGTCCGGGCCTGCCAGGACTGCGGAGCGCACGCCGTTACCGGCAAGGGACGGAGGCTCTGCGACGAGTGCCGGACCCCGAAGCCGAAGCTATGCATCACGGACTGCGGCACCCAGGTGAACTTCTGGGGCACGCGCTGCAGGAGCTGCGCGGACGACCACAACCGGACCTGCATGGCGGCCTACATGCGCGAGCACCGAGTGCATGTCAAGTCCTACGCGACGATCTACAGCCACCTCGTGAAGCGGGCACGACGGCGAGCTGGGGAGACCGGCCGCGAATTCTCGCTCACCGTGGCGTTCGCCAAGTCGGCCTACCCTGCGGACGGGGTTATGCCCGGTGTGCAAGGTGGAGATGATCTGGAACCGCGGCGCGCAGGGTGCGGCGGATGCCTCAGCGAGCTTCGACCGTATCGCCAACGCGGCTGGTCGAACACCCACGTGGTCTGCTTCCTTTGCAACAGCCGCAAGCGCGACCTGTCGCTAGCCGAGCTGGCTGACGGCGCGGCGGGGGAGCACTGGCAGGCATGGGCACGCCGACACCTGGCCGGGAAATCCGGAGCGGGGCGCCGGGTCGTACGCCGCAGGGCGGCCTGGGCCTGGAAGGCGCCGAAGCCATCCTCACCCTCCGGGCGGTGATCAGCAACGGCGACTTCGGCGAATACTGCGCTTCCACCTCGACCGCGAGCGCCAGCGGCTCTACCCCGGCACGGCCCAGGGGCAGTACACACTCGGGGCCTAACCCACCCTCACTCGAAACGAGCTGCACCCAATGGCGATGGCCCGGTTCCTTGTCGCTGGCCGCTCTAAGCAAGGACCTGCCCTGCGTCCGCGCCCCGCTTTGCTGGCCCCTGCCGTGCCCGCCCTGGGCCGCGCCTGCACAGGCGGCTGATGCGCTGCCGGCCGCTGATGCACGCGGTGGTCGCAGTGCCTGGCCCGTTACGCTTCGCTGGTGAAGACTGCCAGTAACCCCGGCAGGGCGCAGGCGTGGGTCCGCAGCCTGCTGCGCTGTGGCGTGGCCGCTGGCCCGGTCTTCGTCGGGGCGTTCCTGCTTGAGGGCGCCGCCCGGGACGGCTACCGGCCGCTGCGCCACCCGGTCAGTTCTCTCGCGCTCGGATCGCGCGGCTGGATCCAGGCCGGGAACTTCGCTGTGACGGGGACGTTGCTCCTGGCCGGTGCCGCAGGGCTGGCGCATGCCGGGGATCCCGCGACCAGCAGCCGCGCAGCGTCGGCCCTGATCGGCGCGGCGGGCGCAGGGCTTATCGCCTCGGCGGTCTTTACTACTGACCCGGTCAGCGGCTACCCGCCGGGAACCGCCGATGCGCTCGTCCGGCCCAGCCCGGTCGGCGCGGCGCACAATCTGGCGGCCGTCCCGGTGTTCTTCGGCCTGCCCGCCGCCGCGCTCGCGTGCAGCTGGCGGTCGTGGCGGGCCGGCCAGCGCGGGTTCGGGCTCTACAGCGCGGGCACCGCTATAACAATGCTGGCCACCATGGCACTGGCCGCTGCGGGATTCGGCCAGTCACCCCGCCTTGTTAACCTCGGCGGGCTGTTCCAGCGCGCCAGCATCATCACTGGCTTCGCCTGGCTCACCGCCCTGTCCGCACGCGCACTTCAGCGTGCGCCCGCCAGCCGCAGTGCCAGCTCACAAGCAGCCTGAACACCCGCCGCCACTCCTCGGGCCAGGCATGCGCACAATACGCTGCATGAGCGTGCAAGCCACGGCGACGCAGGTCGCAGATCGACCAGATCTGCGTCCGCTGCGCGCCGTTGAGTCGCATCGGCTCGCGTCGCAGGTCGCGGAGAGCGCCATCGAGCTGGCCCGCTGCCTGCGCGACCTGCCCACCGCGGAGGCCGCGTTCGTCGCGTACGAGTGGTTTCGCCGGCCACGCGTCGAGATGATCAGCGGCGCGGCGGCCAGGACCAACCAGGCCAAGGCAGGCAAGGCGGCCCCGGGGCAGCGGGATGCCGTCACCGGAGCAGATGTTCGCGCCGGTACACGAGCACCTGATCGACTTGGGCGCGCCGGTCGAGGCGCAGCACGGCGGCGCGCCCGCACCACGCGCGACAATGTCAGGGCCCGGATACCGCGGTATCCGGGCCCTGCTGCGTCACCGGCGCGGCGTCAGCCACCGGGTGTCGATCCGGCCGTGCCGCATCCGGCCTACCAAGCGGACGCGCAGCGTCTCCGGCGTGTTGTCGCCCGCGTCCCTGCTGATCGCCAGCTTGCTGTGCCGCACCGCCAGCTCGTTGGCGTCCACCACCATGCCTGGCGCGAGGACCAGCTCCACGTTGCCGCCGCGCACCCGCAGCTCGATGACCAGCTCGGGCCCGCTGCGCACCGCGCTGGTCAGGTCCAGCATCACGTCGCACCACGCGGTGTGCAGCGCCAGCCGGTGTGGCAGCGTCCACCGGCCGTCGCGGCGCACCGAGCCGTGCCGCTCGTTGATGGTGAGCAGTTCGGCGGCCTGCTCGGCCGGTGTCCCAGCGAGCGGCAGCGTGAGCGCGCCGTCGCTGCCTGGCATCGCGGTCAGATCGGCGATGAGCGGGGCCAGCGCGTCGATGGTGCGGGCGGCCAGCGCCGCGTCCAGCCGCTCGTCGAACTCGACCGGGTCGAGCCGGCCGTCGGCGACGGCGGCGCGCAGCAGTTCGATGACCCGGTCGCGGTCCGCATCGGACGCGCGCAGCGCGGGTGAGCTGGGCGGATCTGCCGGCATTCGGCCTCCTCGGCGGCGACGTGGTGGCACCCGATCCCCCGTTACCGGAAGCTCCCCGGCGTACGTCGCATTAGTCATCAGTATCCCCTTCCCAGCCAGTTCACGGCGAACGTGGCCTGGCGGGAGCGATCCGTTCGGGCTACTCCTGCCGTAGATCGTTACGCGGAGTCTTGGGTTGGTTGTGCGCCGCTCCGCCCACGGTCAGCGTGCCGGAAGGCCACGGGATGATTCTGATCGAGAGCTGCGTTGTTCTGGGGGACACGACATATCGTGTTACGTATCTAGCATGGACCCTTGAGGAGCTCGGGGTCTTGAGGGGTGAGCGTGATGACCGGTTGGTACGCAGAGCGGACGCCGGACGGGTCCGCCAAGGCTGTGATCGCCGTGATGCTGCTCGCGCTACTGCTGGTGGCGGCGGTGCCCGTGGCCCTGCTGGCCGGAGTGGTCATGATGCTGCTGGGACACGTCATCGGCGGGCTCGCGCTGTTCGGCGGCTCGATCCTCGCCGCCGCCATAGCTGTCGCGGTCGCAGGCATGAGCGGGATGCGGCACCTGCGCAAGCTGGTCTCCGGGCGCGGCTTCCGTGTCGTGCAACTGGACAGCAGCCAGTTCACTGACGTCGCAGAGCCGAAGGGCAGCGACTACCCCGACGTCGTGGCGCTGGACCGCAGCGAGTACACCGAAGTTCGCTGATCTATGTGCCGTCCGCGTTTGGCAGATTGGCTTGGCGAGGTTGTTCACGGACAAGCTGGCTTAGAGGAAGGCAGTCCAACCGGGTTAGTACTTCAGCCGGACGGCGTGACCTGGTGATGAAGCGGACTGGACGGTGGACGGCCACCGTTTGATCCGCTGCGGTATCGACGCCATCGACAACCTAATGCTGGCCGACCGGCAGTGCAACAACGACAAACGCGACCTGCTCCCCGCCCACGCATGTGACCGCCTGGGCCCGCCGCAACCAACGCCACGGACCGGCACTCAGCAGCCTGGCCACAGCGAGGTGGCCTACTGTCGTGCGGCACGGTTCCGGTGGCGGGGTGGCGCGGGTAGCCGCAGACGCCGATGGATATCAGAACGTGATCTGAATATACTTCGGGCATGAGCGCCGAGCCTGCCGATGCCGTGACGTTCTCCGACCTGTCCCGCAACCCGCGGGCTGTCGCCGAGCGCGCCCGGCGGCTGGGCCGGCTGCGGGTAACCCACCGCGATGCGCCGGACTTCTTCCTGACGGCGGCAGAGCGGGAGGAGGAGCGGGACGAGAACCTGGTGACCGCGTCCCGGATGTTCGCCGCGCTGGCCCGCAGCGAGTCCGGCACGCGGGCGGTGGAGTCCGCGCTAGCGGAGGTGTTCCCGTGGGCCCGTCACCTGTCGGCCGCCGAGCGCACCGAGTTCACCGCCGAGCTGATCGCCGCGCTGTCTGATGCGGCTGAACTGACCATCGACCAGAACGCGCACGAGGTGGTCGCCGGCTGGCGCGCGACCGCGCGGATCAAGGCGGACACGAGGCAGTACGCGCGGACCGAGGGGGACTTCGGCCCGGCCGAGGTTACCGGGTGAGCCCCCGGCGCGGTGACCGGGTCACCGTCCCGCCGCCGGAAGGCCAGTGGGATGTCCGGTTCGGCACGAGCGACGCGGCGGTCGGCTGGGAGGAGTTGTGCCGCCACGCGCTGGCGAATACCCGTCGCTGCCTGGAGATCCTGCGCGCCGACCCGCGGTCGGGGGCCGACCACGACCGCCAGCATCGGCTCCGCGGCGACCTGGCAACACACCGGCACAACGGCCGTGACATGGAGCAGTTGGGAGTACGAGGTAACCAGCGGCGGCCGGGTCCGCTACGTCATCGATGACGACAAACGCACCGTTTGGCTGATCTACGCCTCGCCGCGCCATCCCAAGGACACCGACCGCTGACCACCGGGCCATCGGCCTGCTCCGGTCAGGTCCGCGCCAGCCATCCGGCGCCAGGAACCAGGCCAGTGCCAGGCCAGATCAGCCATTCACACGGTGCGGGACAAACGGCCGCGCCTCCGCCGACACGGCAGGACCGGCGGCTCGGCGGCCGCTCTCCCTGACCCCTTGGGTCATTCACGTGGTGCTGTAGATCGCGACAGACGAGGTGGGCCTCGGGGATCGACCCAAGCGCGGCCTGCCTGCCGCAGGCCTCCGTCGTCAGGGTCGTCGACCGAAGTCCTACGCCCCCGGAGCCGAGGAATGCTGACTTTTCTTGCGACTAGTTGTTGTGACGGTCCGTCATGGAGCAGCCAGCTGTTATCCGGGCCCGCGGTTCGCTCACCCGGGTGTTTGTGGCTTGAAGATCGTGTCCATGACCTCTGCTCCGGTGGTGAGCACGGGGAGTAGTTCGCGGCGGTAGACGACCTCGGTGGGGCGGTCGAGGTGCTCGCCCTGCTCGCTGACCGGGGACAGCACCGCGCGCCTTCCCTGCCCGACCTGATCACCGCTGCGGCCGCAGAGCTCGCCGGGCGACAGTCCTGCACCTCGACAAGGACTTCGACGCGATCGCCAAGGTCACCGGACAGCCGGTCGAGCTGGCCACGCTGATCGCCGCCCCAAGCCCGGCCACCGAGGCCGTGGGGTGTCTCCTTCACGGGGAAGGGGTTCCGGTAGTCAGAGCCGAATCGCTGCGAAGTAGCGGCGCGTTGCTGTGGTGCCGCAAGAATGTCGGCGCGCCGCCCTACGATATCGGTCGTGCCGAGCTTGGACGAGATCGCATGGCTGCGTGATAACAGTCCGGCGTGGCGGCTGCTCCGCGCGGACAACGCGCCGCTGGTGCTGAGCTTCCTGCACCGGGTGTTCGTCGCCGACAACATACGGTCCATCTCCGCGAGCGAGCTGGCCAGCCGCCTGGACGATGAGTTGTACGCCCTCAACCAGAGGGAGAGTGAGCGCGGCGGCAGGAGGTTCCCGAAGTCGGCGAAGGCCTACCTCGATGACTGGGCGGCTCCTGAGGTCGGCTGGCTTCGCAAGTACTATCGCGAGGGCACCGACGAGCCTCATTACGATGCCACTCCAGCGGTCGAGAAGGCGCTGCAGTGGATAAAGAGCCTGGGCGAGCGCGAGTTCGTCGGTACCGAGTCGCGGCTCAAGGTGATCTTCGACTTGCTGCGCCAGATCGTCTTCGGCACCGAGTCGGATCCCGGGCAGCGGCTGGCCGAACTGCAGCGACAGCGGGAGGCCATCGACGAGCAGATAGCCCGCGTCCAGGCGGGCGAGATGCCCATTCTCGACGGGACTGCGGTGCGCGACCGCTATCAGCAGTTCGCCGCCACCGCGCTGGAACTCCAGGCTGACTTTCGCGAGGTGGAGGAGAACTTCCGCAAGCTGGACCGGCAGCTTCGCGAGAAGATCGCCGGCTGGCACGGCGGCAAGGGCGAGCTGCTGGATGACGTGCTCGGCAGCCGGGAGTCTATCGCCGGCTCGGACCAGGGAAAGTCCTTCGAGGCGTTCTACGGCTTTCTGCTGTCCCAGGCACGCCAGGAGGAGCTGTCCGGCCTGCTGGACCGGGTTCACTCGCTCACCGAGATCGCCGAGCGCGACAGCCGCCTGCGGCACATCCACCATGACTGGCTGGATGCCGCTGAGCGTACCCAGGCGACGGTCCGCCAGCTCTCCGAGCAGCTCAGGCGGTTCCTAGACGATCAGGTCTGGTTCGAGAACCGCCGGGTGACCGACATCCTGCGCAGCATCGAAGGCCGCGCGCTGCGGCTCCGGGAAACCCGGAATATCCCGGTGACCCTGGAGCTCGAGGCGCCATCGCCGGCGATCCGGCTGCCGCTGGAGCGCCCGCTATACGCGCCGGTGAAGAAGGCGCGCGTCACCAGCGACACCGTCCGGGACGCAGACGAGGAAACGGATCCGGCTGCCCTGTTCGAGCAGGTCTACGTGGACCCGGAGCCGCTGCGCGGTGGCGTCCGCCAGGCTCTGCGCAGCCAGCCGCAAGTAGGCCTGGCCGAGCTGGTCGCACGGTATCCGCTGAAGCAGGGCGTCGCGGAGCTGGTCACCTACCTCTCGCTGCAAGACGAGGCGTTCGCGATCGTCTTTGACGAACGGCACCGCGAGCAGATCACCTGGTGCGCCGCTGATGGCCGGGAGCGAACCGCAACGCTGCCGCGGGTCACGTACTCCAGGAGGGGCATATGACAGCCGAGCCGGATCTGTCGCTCGCGGTCACTCAGCTCATGAAGGGCGTCGTCTACCGCGACACGCACGACCGCGCGTGGCGCAGCCTGCTTGAGCTGCAGCCGCAGGCGCGGGATTACGTGGACGTGCTGGGCCTGCAGGTCGTCATCGACGAGGGGGAGGGCTACGCGTACCTCCGCCAGCGCGCTGCCGACCCCGAGGACGCCGATCCCCTGCCCCGGCTGATCCCGCGCCGCGCGCTGTCCTTTCACGTGAGCCTACTGCTGGCGCTGCTGCGCAAGAAGCTCGCCGAGTTCGACGCCCAGGGTGGCGACACCAGGCTGATGCTGACCCGTGAGCAGATGACGGAGACGGCCCGGGTGTTCCTCCCGGCGACAAGTAACGAAGCCCGGCTCACCGACCAGATCGACGCGCACATCAACAAGGCCGTCGAGCTCGGCTTCCTGCGGCCCGCGAAGAGTTCGGAGCAGGTGTACGAAGTGCGGCGCATCCTGAAGGCATTTGTCGACGGCCAGTGGCTCGCCGATTTCGACGCCAAGCTTGCCGAGTACGCCGCGCTGCTGGAGGGGGAGGAGCAGGAATGACCGGCTTCCGCCTGGCCCGCCTGGAGCTGTACAACTGGGGAACGTTCGATGGCCGCGTCTGGGCCCTGGGGCTGGGCGGTGAGAACACGCTGCTCACCGGCGATATCGGCTCTGGGAAGTCCACGATCGTGGACGCGGTGACCACGCTGCTGCTGCCTGCCCAGCGCATCTCTTACAACAAGGCGGCCGGGGCTGACACCCGGGAGCGGAGCCTGCGCTCCTACGTGCTCGGCTACTACAAAACCGAGCGCAACGAGGTCACTGGCGCCACGAAACCGGCGGCGCTTCGCGACGGTTCGGATTACAGCGTGATCCTCGGTGTCTTCACCAACCCCGGGTACGACGCGACCGTCAGCCTCGCCCAGGTGTTCTGGCCGCGCGCCGGCGACGCGGGCGGCCAGCCCGACCGGTTCTACGTGGCCGCCGACAGGCCACTGTCAGTGGCCCGGGATTTCGCGAACTTCGGCTCCGACATCTCGGCCCTCCGCAGGCGGCTGCGCGGCGCCAGCGGTGTCCGGGTGCACGACGTGTTTCCCGACTACGGCAAGGATTTCCGCCGCAGGCTGGGGATCGAATCAGAGCAGGCTATGGAGCTGTTCCACCAGACGGTCTCGATGAAATCGGTGGGCAACCTCACCGACTTCGTCCGCGATCACATGCTGGAACCGTTCGACGCTGCCAGGGCCGTCTCCGATATCGTCGCCCATTTCGAGGACCTGACGAAGGCCCATAACGCGGTGCGGCGGGCCGAGGCTCAGCTGGCGGCGCTGGCCCCGCTGCTCAAGGACTGCGCCTTGGCCGACGCCGCCCGGGCGGACATCGCGGCGCTGGACGCTCAGCGGGCGGCGCTGCGCTACTACTTCGCCGATCTCAAGGCGGGGCTGACCGAACGGGAGCTGACCGAGATCTCTTCCGAACGGGACAGGCTGCGCGCCCGGCGCGAAGATCTCGAGGCCGCGCTCGCGCGGCTGCGCGAGCGCGAGACGAACCTACGGGTCGAGCTGGCCGGGCACGGCGGGAGCCGGCTCGCCGAGATCGAGCGCCAGCTCACCGAATGCGACGAGGCGCGCAAGTCCCGGATGGAAAAGGCCGAGCGATTCGCCGCCCTGCTGGCCGCCGCGGGCCTGGACCCGGCGCAGACCGCCGAGCAGTTCGCTGTCCGTCGCCACGAGATCACGGCCGCCCGGGACGCCGCCAAGAACGATCTCGCGGATCACCAGAACGAACTGACCGAGACCGGTGTGCGGGCCAAAGCGCTGCAGGACGAGGCGGCTGAGGTCAACGGGGAGCTGCGCAGCCTGCGGGATCACAAGAACAACATCCCGAAGAAGCAGTTGGAGCTCCGCGCCTGGCTGTGCCGGGAACTGCGGATCCGGGAGGACTCGCTGCCGTTCGCCGGGGAACTGATCGCGGTGCGGGACAGCGAGGCCGACTGGGAGGGCGCAGCCGAGCGAGTGCTGCATGGCTTCGCGCTGTCGGTGCTCGTGCCCGACGGGCGCTACGCCGCCGTGTCCGACTGGATCGACAGCCACCATCTGAGAGACCGAGTGGTGTACTACCGCGTGCCGGAGCCGTCGCGGGCACGGGAAGCGCCAGCCTACTTCGCGCCGGGCACGCTGGCCGCCAAGCTGGTGGTCAAGGACACGCCGTTCGCCGCGTGGCTGGAACACGAGCTCGGCCGGCGGGCCGACCACGTGTGCGTCGAGACGATGGCGGAGTTCCGCCGGATGCCCAAGGCGATCACCAAATCCGGGCAGGTGAAGGGCAGTGGCGGGCGGCACGAGAAGGACGACCGGTTCCGCATCGACGACCGCAGCCGGTATGCGCTCGGCTGGTCGAACCAGCGCAAGCTTGACGCGCTGCTGGAAGCGGCGAGGACGCTGACCGGCCGGATCAGCGAGGTCGCGGCCGAGCACAAGCGGCATGAGCAGGCGCTGGAGGCGGCGATCGAGCGGGGGCAGGTGCTCGCCGGGCTGGACCAGACGCACGAGTTCGCCGAGATCGACTGGCAGTCCGTGGTCAACCGCGCCGCGCGGCTCAGGGCCGAGATGGTCGAGCTCGAGGCTGGTTCCGCCGAGCTGGCCCGGCTGAACCGCGACCTCGACACGGTCAAGGAGGAGATCGCCGGCGCCGATGGCACACTGCGCGAAGTGAACGGGCGGCTCGGCGGTCTCGACACCCGGCAGCAGGCGGCCGAGGGGATACTGCGCGAGGTGAGGGAGACCCTGGCCGAACACGGTTGCGAGCCGGCCCGGGCGCAGTTCGCCGCGATTGAGGAGGTGGTGGCCAAGGCCGGGCAGCCCCGGCCGACGACCGCCGCGGCGTGCGACAAGGCCGAAACGGCGGCCGGCACGGAGATCACGTCGCTGACTGCGAGGCGGGCGGACCGGCTGTCCCGGTTGTCCAACAAGATCGTCGCGGCGATGGGGGAGTTCCGCCGGCAGTACCCAGCAGAAACCACGGAACTCGACGACTCGGTGGATTCAGCGGACGGCTACCGTGAGCTGCACAGCCGGCTCACCGGCGACGACCTCCCCCGGTTCCGGCAGCAGTTCAAGGCGTACCTGAACCAGAACACGATCCGCGACATCGCCGGTTTCCAGTCCCAGCTGAACAAGCAGGCCGACCTGATCAGGGAACGGATCGCCACGATCAACTCCTCGCTGGTCGGCGTGGATTACAACCCGGGCCGTTACATCCGGCTGGAACCGCTGACGTCGCCGCACGCCGACATCCGCGAATTCCGCGCGGAGCTGCGGGCCTGCACCGACGACGCGGTGTCCGGCGAGGACTCCGACCACTACTCCGAGCAGAAGTTCCTGCAGGTGAGCCGGATCATCGAACGGTTCCGCGGCCGTGAGGGCATGACCGAGGCGGACCGCCGATGGACGAGGTTCGTCACCGACGTGCGGAACTGGTACACGTTCGCGGCGTCTGAGCGGTACCGCGAAGACCACACCGAGTACGAACACTACGCCGACTCCAGCGGCAAGTCCGGCGGGCAGAAGGAGAAGCTCGCCTATACGATCCTCGCCGCATCGCTCGCCTACCAATTCAAGCTGGAATGGGGTGCGGCGAAGTCGCGGACGTTCCGGTTCGCGGTGATCGATGAGGCGTTCGGCCGCGGCTCGGACGAGTCGACACGGTTCGCCCTGGAGCTGTTCGCCAGGCTCGGCCTCCAGTTGCTGATCGTCACCCCGCTGCAGAAGATTCACATCATCGAGCCGTATGTGTCCGCGGTGGGGTTCGTGGACAACCCGCAGAGCAATTACTCGCGGCTGCAGACGCTCACGATCGAGGAGTACCGTGCCCGTCGCCTCGCACACGCGCTCGGCCAGCAGATCATGGCAGAGCGCGTGTGCGAGGCATCCGGTGCCGCGCCCGCCGCGAGTCCGGCCGCGTTCCCCGACCTTGTCCCCGTCGCCGGCGGCTGATGTGGCCGGAGTGCGGAGCCGCACTGGCGAGTGGACCTGCCCGGCTGACGTCCGCGCGGCGGCCAGGAAGAAATGGGACTCCGGCGCGCTCCTGACGCGGTTCGCCGCCGGACAGGACTGGGAGCCGTTCAGCGTCCCGATCCGTGGGCCGTCCGCCAGGCAGATCGGTGACCGCCTGGCCGAGGTCCGCCAGTGGGCAGCGGAGTGGGCGCAGGCCGCGCGCGGGCCGCTGCGCGTGGAGTACAAGCAGGTCGGCGGCCGGCACTTCGGCGTGAACAGCATCCCATGCCGGGCGCGGCTCGACGGTTACGACGAAGCCTGGGCACTGCTCAAGGCCGGCCCGGACGTCCGCCGCCTGACCGAGCTCATCGAGGCCGCCCGTGGCTCCCGCCTGATCCCATGGGTGATTGGTCACCCTATGCGGGCGCTGCGGCTCGCGGAGGAGTGGCACAAGCTGCTGGCCACCGTCTGCTGGATCGAGGAGCGGCAGGCGCCTGGCATGTACCTGCGGCAGGTCGACGTGCCCGGCGTCGACACCAAGTTCATCGAGCGGCACAAAGGAGTGCTCACTGAGCTCCTCGACGCGCAGCTCGACCCGTCGCGCATGGAGGCCGCCGCGCCCGACTTCGCCGGGCGCTTCGGTTTCCTCCGCCGGCCCGGCTACGTCCGTTTCCGGGTGGCCGGAGGTTTCCGCGGATTCTCCGAGCTGTCTGTCCGCACGGACGAGCTCACCGCAGCGCCTGAGGGCCTCACCCATGCCTATGTGATCGAGAACGAGATCACCTACCTCGCGTTCCCGGTCCCAGCGGCCGCGATGGCGATCCTTGGGGGCGGGTACGCAGTCCCCGTGCTCGAGCCGCTCGGCTGGCTGGCCGGCCTCGACGTCGTGTACTGGGGTGACATCGACACGCACGGCTTCGCGATCCTTGACCGGCTGCGCCGCCACCTGCCACATGCTCGCTCCATGCTCATGGACCGGGCCACGTTGCTGGCCCACCGGGAACACTGGGCCACCGAGCCAGCCCCGACCGCCGCCGCCCTTGACCGCCTCGATGAGGGCGAGTCAGTCCTCTACGCGGACCTGATCTCGAACACCTACGCCCCGTCGGTCCGCCTGGAACAAGAACGGATCAGCTTCTCCGCCATCGAGAAAGCAGTCGTAGGGCGGACGACGGTGGTGCCCGGTGCTTACGGCCAGGTCCTGATCGCCGACCAGCGGACCGCCGCGCCCGAGACCGTCGGCGACCTCACGATCCCGCTTCGCTGATCGCAGCCGCCCGGCCGTACCGTATGCTATAGCGTTTATGAGACGGCTTGAGCAGCAGGTGGTGCTCGTCACCGGGGCTACGTCGGGAATCGGCCACGCGATCGCACAGCGGTGCGCCGCGGAAGGCGCGCGCGTGCTGGCCACCGGACGGGACGAGGCGCGCCTGGCCGAGCTGGAGCGCTCAGCCGCCGCACCGGGACCGGCGGGCGCGGCCGGCGGGGCGGGGCCTGGAGGGTCGATCATCGGGCACGCCGCCGACCTGGGCCAGGTCACGGCCGCGGACGAGTGCGTCGCCGCCGCGCTGAGCGCGTTCGGCCGGCTGGACGGCGTGGTGCACGCGGCCGGCATCGTCCGGCGGCAGGAGGACCTGCGCGACACCACCGACGAGCAGTGGGCGCGGATGATGAACCTCAACCTCGACGCGAGCTTCCGGCTGGCGCGAGCGTGCCTGCGCGCCATGGTCCCGCACGGCGGGTCGATCGTCCTCATCGGCAGCCAGCTCGCCCAGGTCGCGGCGCCGGGTTACGCGAGCTACTGCGCGTCGAAGGGAGCCGTCGAGTCGCTCGTGCGCGCGCTGGCCGTCGACTTCGGGCCGTCCGGGGTCCGGGTCAACGCGCTGGCGCCCGGCGTCGTGGCGACCCCGCTCGCCTACGTGGACCGGCCCGACTTCGACGACCAGGTGGCGGCGATCGCGGCCCGGCTGCCGCTGCGTCGGATCGGGCAGCCGGACGACATGGCCGGCCCGGCGGTGTTCCTGCTGTCGGACGACAGCGCGTGGATGACGGGACAGAGCCTGGTCGTCGACGGCGGCTACACGGCGCAGTGAAGGGCACTCCCGGATCACTTGACGCCCTCAGATGCTATAGCGTTTACTTCAGGCATGGAACCCGGGGCGGCTGTTGCCATGGTGACGGGGGCGGCGAACGGCATCGGCCGCGCCGTGGCCCTGCGCCTGCGGAACGACGGGTTCGCCGTCGCCGCGGCCGACATCGAGCCGGTGGAGCCGGCCGCAGGGATCATGCCCTGTCCCCTGGACGTCGCCGACATCGCCGGCCATGACCAGGTGCTCGAGCGCGTCGAGGCGGAGCTCGGCCCGCTGTCTGCGCTGGTCAACGTGGCCGGCGTGTTCCTGCCCGAGAAGCTCGAGCAGCTCACGCCGGGCGCCTGGCGCCGCCAGCACGCGGTAATGCTGGATGGCCCGGTGTGGCTCGCCCGCTCGGCCGGCCTGCGGATGGCGGCCCGGGGGTCGGGCCGGATCGTCAGCGTGACGTCCGTGCACGCCAGCAACGGGGAGGCGGCCTCGCTCGCCTACGACACGGCCAAGGCCGGCCTGGAGGCGGCCACCAGGAACCTGGCCATCGAGCTGGGACCGCGCGGCGTCCTGGTCAACTCCGTCGCACCGGGTTTCGTCCGCACGCGCATGTCCGTCGTTGACGGCGTCGACGAACTCCAGTCGGAATGGTTCCGGCAGATTTACCTCGATCACGGCAGGCTGCCATTGCGCCGGGCCGCGGAGCCGGCCGAGATCGCGGCGGCCGTCAGCCACCTGGTCTCCTTGGACAATACTTACCTGACGGGTCAGCGGATCGTCGTCGACGGCGGCCTGCTCGTCACATTCTGAAAGGCAGATCTGGGATGGCCATGCTGCACCACACCGGGCTGACAATCTCCGACCTTGACCGGTCGCTGCGTTTCTGGCGGGATGCCATGGGGATGGAGGTGCTCTTCCAGCAGGAAAAGAAGGGCGGATACCTGGAGACCATCGTCGGCGAGCCCGGAGCCCACGTGCGCATGGCCCATCTCGCATTCGACGGCGAGGGAACGCGGATCGAGCTCTTCGAGTATGTTTCTCCAGCCGGAGGCCGTCACGTCCAGCGCCCCGCCGACGTGGGGTTCGCGCATGTCTGCGTGGCCTGCGACGATATCGAGGAACGGCTGGAGCGGCTAGTCGCGGCCGGCGGTGCGGCCATTACCGGTCCGGTCACCGTCGATACCGGCGCGAACGCCGGGGGACGCGGGCTGTACCTGCGTGACCCGGACGGGCATGTTGTGGAGCTTTTCGAACGGCCGGCCGCGTGACCCCATTCGATCCGCTCGATACCGCCTCCACGCCGTTCGGGGCCCCGCTCGTTCCGCCGCTGCCCATCCGCCTTCGCCGGACCGAGATTCTCACCATCGTTTACCGCACCTCGCGCGACGCCGCAGAATCACTTCTGCCGCAGCCGCTGCGGCTGTCGTCCGACCTGTGCGTGCTGCACGTATACCACATGCACGATGCCGAGTGGTTCGGCGTATATTGCGAGTCGGCCTGGCAGATTCCCGTGCTGCTGCCGGACGATACCGATGCGGTTTACTCGCCGTTTCTCGTGCTCGAGTCGGATGGCGCCGTGGCGGCAGGCCGGGAGGCGTACGGGCAGCCGAAGAAGGCCGGGCACGTCCGGCTCGGGCCCGCCGGCGATCTGCTGGTCGGCGTGGTGGAGCGCAACGGGATCGACGTCGCGACCGCGACGATGTGCTGGAAGCAGCAGCCCGCGAGCGGCAGCGAGCTCGCCGGGCTCGTGCCGGGAGCGGACCTGAATGTCAACCTGAGGGTGCGCCAGGAGGAGCAAGGCGTCGTGAGCCGCGAGCTTGTGACCAGGCGCTTCGCCGACGTTACGGAACATGAATCGTGGACCGGGCCGGCTACGCTCGAGTTGCGGGCTAACGCCCAGCTCCCGGTGCACCTGCTCGCGGTCCGCGAGGTCGTACTCGGCCTGCACCGCACCATCGACCTGACGCTGACCGCCGGGCGCGTCATCCACCGGTACCGTGCCGCGTGAACGTCAACGATCCCCTGCCCGACCAGAGCCTGTCCGACGCCGTCGTCGACCGGCTCCGCACCGCCATCTGGAGCGGGGTGTACGCCCCCGGTGACCGGCTGGTCGAGCGGCGCCTGGCACGCGAGTTCGGCATCAGTCACATCCCGCTACGCGAGGCGCTGGCCCGCCTGACCGAGGAGGGCCTGGTCGAGCGGCTGCCGCGGCGCGGCGCGCGGGTCGCCAGCCTGACGCCGCGGATGCTGGAAGAGGTGTCCAGCCTGCGCGTGGTCCTCGAGCAGTTCGTGGTCCGGCGGCTGAAGGACCGCTTTACGCCCGGGGCCCACGCCGAGCTGCAGGTCATCGTCGACCGGATGGTCGAGGCCGCCGAGCAGCATGACCTGGTGCGGGTGCACGAGCTGGACCAGCAGTTCCACCAGCGGCTGTGGGAGCTCACCGACCACGCTCTGCTGGTCGAGCTCGCCGCGCAGATGCGCAGCCGCACGTCGCACTTCTACCGCGCCGCCGCGGCCTCGCTCGGGCCCGACGAGGTGCGCCGCCACGCGGACAGCCACCAGCAGCTGCTCGACGTCATCGCTTCGGGGGACCGGCGCGCGGCCGAGCGCGCCATGCAGCAGCATGTGGAGCAGGCCGCGCAGCGCATCGCGGACGCGGGGCTCGCGCGCACAGAGGGCGAGTAGGCGATGCTGGCCAGACCGACTGTCGCCATCACCGATTCCGACCTCTCCTCCGATGACGACGAGCAGGTGCTGCGCGAGGCAGGCCTCGCGACGGTGCGGCTGCGGGCCAGGACGGAAAGCGAGGTCATTGCCGGACTGTCACAGGCCGGCGCGGACGCGCTCATCGTCCAGTGGGCACCGGTGTCGGCCGCCGTGCTGGACGCGGCGCCCCGGTGCCGGTTCATCAGCCGGCTCGGCATCGGGTACGACATGATCGACGTGGCCGCGGCGACCGAGCGCGGCGTGGCGGTGGCCAACACGCCCGACTACTGCGTCGGCGAGGTGGTGGCGCACGCGCTCGCCATGGCGCTGTGGCTGCTGCGGGGCCTGGGCCGGTTCGACGCGGCGGTCCGGCAGGGGGAGTGGAGCGCGGTCGCGCCGTACCCGCGGGCCTGCCGTCCCGCGCAGGCCACCATCGGCGTCGTCGGGCTCGGCCGCATCGGCGCCCGGGTCGCGGCCCAGGCCGCGGCGCTCGGCTTCCGGGTGCTGGCCTGCGACCCCTACGCCGCGGCGCCAGAGAAGGCGGAAGGGGAGGCGGGCGGGGTGCCGCTGGCGACCTTCGATGAGCTGCTGCGGCGCAGCGACCTGGTCACGCTGCACGCGCCCCTCACCGGTGAGACCAGGCACCTGGTCCGGGCCGAGACGATCGCCATGATGCGGCCGGGTGCGCTGCTGGTTAACACCTGCCGGGGTGGCCTGGTCGACGAGGGCGCGCTGGTCGAGGCCCTGCGCTCGGAGCGGCTGGGGGGCGCCGCCCTCGACGTGTTCGAGACCGAGCCGCTGCCCGGCTCGAGCCCGCTGCGGCAGCTGCCCAACGTGCTGCTCAGCCCGCACGCTGCCTGGTACTCGGCGGCCAGCCTGGCCGAGCTGCCGGTGCAGGCGGCCCGCCAGGTCGTCGACTTCCTCGCAGGCCGCCCGGTGCCGTCGATCGTCAACCCGGACTACCTGGCCCGGGCCAGGGCCCGCGCGGACGGCCCGGACGGGGCAGGCTCTGAGGGGGCCCGCGCGGTGGCCCCGGCTCCCTGACCTTCCTAACGTCCGCGGCGCGGCCTGGTTCCTGGCGGCGGGGCAGCGCTCCAGGGCCGGTCACTGACCGGGAAGCGTCTCCAGGATGTACCAGTTGGCGGTCAGGCCGCCGTCCACGCGCAGATCGATGCCGGTGATCGCCGAAGCATGGTCGGAGGCCAGGAACAGGAAGGCCTGCGCGACCTCGTCGGTGCGCACCAGGCGCCGTTGCGGGACCCGGGCGAAGGATCCGTTGAGGTACTCCATGAGCTGCGCCCCGACCGCCTTTTCGGTCATGACGGTGTGGGTGAAGCCCGGGCTCACACAGTTGGAGCGGATCCCGCTAGGGGCCAGTTCCACCGCCATCGTCCGGTTGAGCCCGAGCAGGCCGGCCTTGGACGCGTTGTACGCGGCGAACGGCCCGTCGGCGCCGCCGGCGTCGATCGATGCCGTATGCAGGATCACACCGCCCCCGGTCCGGGCCATCTGCCGCGCCACGGCCTGCGCCATCAGGAACGCGCCGGTCAGGTTGGTGTCGATGACCGCCCGCCAGCGGGACCGGTCGATGTCGAGGAACGGCGTGTCGTCGTCGATGCCGGCGTTGTTGACGAGCACGTGGATCGCGTCCCAGCGCTCGGCCGCGCGCATGACCACCGCATCCACGGCGGACTCGTCGGTGACGTCGCACTCGGCGAGCCAGGCCCGGCCGCCGGCCGCGCCGGCCTGGCGCACGGTCTGCGCCAGGTCGGCCACGCTGCGGCCGACGGCAAGCACGTCGGCGCCCTCGGCGGCGAAGGCGAGGGCCGTGGCCTGGCCGATCCCGCGGCTGGCCCCGGTGACGATGACGTTACGGCCGGCGAACCGCCCGCTCAACCAGGGACCGCCTCGTCCACGGCCGGGTCGCTCTCGACGAAGCTGTGCGGCCGGCCCAGCCGGCCGGTCCGGCGGATGCCGATCACCGTGAACACCACCGCGAGCAGCAAGGCCAGGCCGCAGGCCACGCTGATCGAGGTCTGGGTCACGAAGCTGGTCGCGTTCAGCACGAACGTCTGGAAGAAGTTCTTGTAGAAGATGTAGCAGTTGATCACGATCCCGAGCACTGGCAGCACCAGGTTGGTCACCACGTTGATCTCGCTGCGGTGGTACCGCCGGTGGTAGAAGATGTTGGCCACGCAGGTGAGCGTGTACGGGATCAGGATGAAGAACACGTACGCCTCGCCGATCCAGCCGAACGCGAGCAGCGGGTTTCGCTGCTGGTACAGGCTGATCAGGATGGGCAGGACCACGCAGCACGCGAGCACCAGAACCTGCGCGTTCCACGGCGTCTTGTGCCGGTCGGTCTTCGCGAACGCGCGCGGCGCCAGGCCCTCGCGCCCGAGCGCGTAAAGCTGGCGGCTGGCCGCCAGGGAGATCGCGCTGAACGCGGCGAACACGGCGGTGAAGCCGGTCAGCGGGACCAGGATCCTCAGCCAGCTCACATAGTGCCCGGCGACCAGGTAGATCGGGGTGAACTGCCCGGAGGCCACGTAGCCGGCCATGGTCTTGGCCGGGACCGCGTTGATGATCCCGAACGAGGTGAACACCCAGTACAGGCCGGCGCCGACGGTGACATAGATCGTCGCCTTCGGCACCAGCGAGCGCGGGGTCCTGGTCTCCTCGGCCATCGGCGCGACGATGTCGAAGGCCGCGATCGCGAGCACGGCGAACAGCAGCGCGTTCAGGAAACCGGTCCACCCGGCGGTCGCGGCCGCGGGGTTGAACGGCTGCCACGACAGGTGACCGTCGACGCCCTGCTTGATCAGGATGTACAGGCACAGCAGCGCGACGAAGCCGGCCTCGATCGTGATGAACAGCCCGATGATCCGGGCCGAGATGCGGATGTCCTTCTTCGTCATGTAGCCGACGACCAGGATCGGGATGAGGCCCGCCAGGGTCGCGCTCAGGTAGCCGGTGTGCACCCCGAAGAAGTTCAGGAACGAGTTGAAGAACAGCCCGAACATGACCGGCTGCAGGATGCAGCCCACGATGTAGGCGATGACCAGGACCCAGCCGAGCCAGACCCCCAGCGGCGGCGTGGTCGCCTCCCACAGCCAGGTGAGCGTGGCGCCGGTCGACGGCCTGCGGCTGTTCATGATCGCGTAGCTGGCCGCGGTGGGCAGCATCGCGGCGGTCACGGCGGCGAACGCCAGCGGGACGATCGGCCCGGTGAGGCCCTCCATGATCCCGAAGTTGAAGTAGGCGGTCAGCGCGAGGCCCATGTAGGCGATGCCCATGATCACCAGGCCCCACAGGCCGAGGGCGTTGACGTTGAGCCTGCTCTGCTCGCCCGGCCTGGTGGCGGGATCCTGTCCGGTCGGCCTCGCCATCGCGTCCTCCCGAGTCGGAAGAGCCGGCTGCTGAATAGAACCGGAGACGCCGCCGGTCACGCCGGAATTACCCGGTGAGAGAATCAAACGCTATAGCATCTACGGGTGTCAATAGCCCGCGCGGCTCAGCCTGAGCTGGCTGACACCCAGCCCATCGCGCTCCAGCCGCCGTCGGCGCACAGCGTGGTCCCGGTGACGAACGAGGAGTCCTCGTCGCAGGCCAGGTACAGGACGGCGCGGGCGATCTCGTCCGGCTCGCCGAACCGGTGCATGGGGGTGCGGGCCCGGTAGGCGGCCACGTCGATCACGCCGTCGTCGACGCCCTTCTGCACCAGCGCGGTGCGCGTGACTCCCGGCGCGACCGCGTTGACCCGGATCCCGCGGTCGGCCCACTCGATCGCCAGCACCTCGGTCATGGCCACGACGGCGGCCTTGGCCGCGCAGTAGGCCAGCCGCATCGGGAAGGCCGCCCAGGCGTTGATCGAGCTGATGTTTACGATCGTTCCGCGCCCCCGGTCGAGCATGTGCCGCCCGACCACCTGCGAGCAGAGGAAGACCCCCGTCTGCATCACGCCGATCGAGGTGTTCCAGTCGTCATCGGTAAAGCTCTCCGACGGGCCGGCCAGCCCGATCCCCGCGTTGTTGACCAGCACGTCAATCCGGCCGTGGGCGGCCAGGACCTCCGCCACCGCTGCATCGACCGAGGCCCGTGAGCTGACGTCGCAGGAGTGCCCGGTCGCGGCCAGCGGCCCGGCGGTCCCGGCCAGCGGCCCCGCGGTCGCGGCCAGCGGCTCGGCGGTCCTGGCCAGCCGCCCGGCGGTCGCGGCCGCGGCCGCGCCGTCCAGGTCCAGTATCGCGACCGTCGCGCCCTCGGCGGCAAACCGCGTGGCAATCGCCTCGCCGATGCCGCGCCCCCCGCCGGTGACAACGGCGACCCGGTCAGCCAGCTTCATCCATCCACCTCCGTCGTGCCTGTCCGCCTGGGCTATCTCTGGCCCGGCACATGCTATAGCGTTATGGCGAACTATGACAGGTGCACGCATCGGGGTCGTGGGCGCCACGCTGGGCAAACAGCCCCAGCCAGGGTCCCGCCACCCTTCTGCGGAACCTGCGGGACGGAGCGCACGGCGACATCGGCGCGGTGACGTTGCAGGAGCCGGAGGAGGATGTGGTGGAATCTGGTGATCGGCGGCCCGCGCCGTCGGCCGTCGTCAGCGAGCGGATCACGATCGCGCCGCCGGCGCCGAGGCTGGAACGCGTGACGGCGTGGATGGCGGACGGCGACCTTGATGCGCTGGTTGTAACCGGGCCGGCCCTGGTCACCTGGATCACGGGTTACGCGCGCTACTACGGCGGGGCCGCGGCCACCGTGCTCAGCCCGTCCGGGGAGCGCACCCTCGTGGTGCCGCGCGACGAGGTCGCCGTCGCCGGGCAGATGCAGGGCGCTGAGGTCGTCGCCGGCTACGGCGAGCGGGGGTTCGGCCTCGAGCTCAGCCCGGTACCGCTGCTGGTCGCGGAGGTCCTGCGGACGGGCCCCGTCGCTTCGGCGAGCCGGCTTGGCGTGGCCGGCGACTGGGGTGGCGCGGTGGCTGAGTCGTCGGCGGCGCACGCCGTCGCGGCCGGCGCCGCGCTGCGCCGGATGAGCCTGGTCAAGGACGGTGACGAGCTGGCCAGGATCTTCCGGTCGTACGAGATGTGCTGGCTGGCGCACGCGGCCATCGCGGAGGGAACGGCGGCCGGCGCATCCGAGATCGAGATGATGAGCGCCGCGCAGGCCGCGGCCCAGGTCGGCCACGGCGCGCCGGTGGGGTTCGTCGCGGACGTACTGGCCGGCCCGAACACGGCCGAGGTGTGCGCGCCGGTGGCGGTGGCCGGGGCGGGCCGGGCGGGGCCGGGCCAGCCGGTCGTGGCCGATCTCAGCGTGGGCGCGGATGGCTACTGGGCCGACACCTGCCGCACCTACGTGAACGGCAGCAGTGCCGAAGTCGATGAGATCCGCGAGCAGCTGTACGCGATCATGGACGCCGCCGCTGCCGACCTGCGCACGGGCGGGACCGGCGCGGAGGTCTTCGGCGGGATGCGGGACCGGATCGCCGCGTCGTGGCCGGATGGCGAGTTCCCGCATCACGGCGGGCACGGCGTCGGGCTGACCGTCTTCGACGACCCGCACGTGATCCCGTCGGACGGCCGGCCTCTCGAGAGCTGGATGGTGATGGCGCTGGAGCCCGGCGTCTACCTGCCCGGCCGGTTCGGCGTCCGCACCGAGAACCTGTTCCTGGTCACGCCGGACGGCGCGGTCGAGCTGGCCCAGGCCATGCAGCGGCCGCTCAGCCCGCAGGCCCTGGCCACCTGGAGCCGCTAGAACCGTCACGGGGCCGCATGCGCCGCCAGCTCGCTGACGCAGCGGCCGTGGCCGTGACCTCCCACCCGGGCACATTGGCGCGCGGGGGCGCTGTGGGTGACCCGGACCCGGCTCAGAACATGATCTGGCCGCCGGTGATGTTGATCGCCTGGCCGGTGAGGTAGCTGGCCTCGGCGGACAGCAGGAACCAGACGACGCCCGCGCACTCCTCGGGGCTGCCCGTCCGCCCGAGCGGGACCGTGGCGTTACGGGCCTGGCTGAGCTCGGCGGACGTGGTCTGGCGGAACGCAGCCAGCTTCTCGATGACCTCATCTTGCATCGGGGTATCGATGATCCCCGGGACGACCGCGTTGACCCGCACGCCCTGGGGCGCGAACGCGTGGGCGAACGACCGCGTGATGCTGAGCACGGCCGCCTTGGACGACGCGTAGACGGCGGCCTCGATGGTCGAGGCGACCTTGGCCGAGAACGAGCTGATGTTCACGACCGCGCCGCCGGGCGGCATGGCGCGGCCCAGCCGCGAGGTCAGGTCCCACACGGCCTCGACGTTGACCGGGTAGATCTCGCGCATGTCCGCGACGCCCGACTCGAGGATCGGCCGTAGCCGGATCACCCCCGCCGCGTTGACCAGGAACCGGGCGCCGGCCGCGGCGCCGACCACGCGGTCCCGCTCGGACTGCGACTTCAGGTCAGCAACCAGGGTGGCGACCCCCCGCGCGCGGAAGTCCTCCAGTCCAGGCCCGTTCCGGTCGACCGCCAGAACGGCAACGCCCTCGCGCTGGAGCCGGTCCGCACAGGCCCGCCCGATTCCGCTGGCCGCCCCGGTCACCACCGCTTCGATCGTCATGAACCCGCCCTCCCGCTCTCATCAACCCCGGCCCTTCCACCCCGGCCCCTCCCACCCGCGCCGTGCCCGTCCTCCCACCCTGGCCCCCCCACCCGCGCCCGCCCCGCCCTGGCTGCCTGGTCATGGCGACCATCAGCGGATCGCGCCCGACAGCATCCCGCGGATGAAGACGCGCGCGGTCACGAAATACACCAGCAGCGTCGGGATGGAGCCCAGCAGCAGCCCGGTCATGATCACCGGGATGTTGGTCGCGTACCGCCCGCTCAGCTGGGCCAGCGTCGGCGTCAGCATCTGGGTGGACGAGGTGTGCAGCAGCACCACGCTGATGAACAGCTCGTTCCAGATGTTGAGGAAGGTGAGGATCCCGACGGTCATGACCCCGGCCCGGCCCATCGGCATGACCACCCGCGCGAAGATCTTGAGCCAGCCGGCGCCGTCTACCCGGGCGGCATCGATCACGGCGTCCGGGATGCTCCGGAAGATCGAGCGGAGCAGGTAGGTGCCGTAGGGAATGTTGATCGCCGTGTAGACCAGGATGGCGGGCGTGAAGTTGGACGCCAGGCCGAGGTGCCCGATCTCCACGTACAGCGGGATCAGCACCACGATCCCCGGCATGAACATGATCGTGAGCATCAGCCAGAACAGCACGTTCCCGAGCCTGATCGGGACCTTGGTGAACACGAACGCGGCGAGCGCCGAGAACAGCGTGGCCAGCAGCACGGCGGGAACCACCACGATCACCGAGTGCAGCAGGCTCGACAGGAACGGCACCTGGTTGAACAGGGCCCGGAAGTTGTCCAGGCTGTAGCGGGTCGGCAGGCCGTAGGGGCTGACCTCGTACGCCTGCGAGGTGCGCATGGAGTTGAGCGCCATGAAGATCAGCGGGTACACGGTCGTGACCCCGACCAGGCACAGCCCGACGAAGACGACGATGCGGCGGGCGCGTGCGCCCATCCGGCGGGGCTTGGGGGCGTCGCCCTCCTGGGCCAGCACCGTGTGGGGGGGCTTGCGGGGGTCGTCCCCCCGGGCCAGCACCGTCATCGTCAGCTTCCCTGGACTTCGCGGCGCGGGAACAGCTTCACCTGCACGATGGTCAGGACGAGGACTACCAGAAACAGCAGCACAGCCAGGGCGGCCCCGTAGCCGAACTGGCCGTTCTCAAAGGTGGTCAGGTAGGTGTAATAGTCCACCGTGGTCGTCGCGAAGCCGGGGCCGCCGGCGGTGATGACGTAGACGAAGCTGAACAGCGACGTGAACGTGTAGATCACGTTGATGACGCTCAGGAACTGCAGCGACCCGGAGATCATCGGGATCGTGATCGACCACAGCTTGCGCCACCAGGACGCGCCGTCGATGGCCGCCGCGTCGTAGAGCGCCGGGTCGATCGTCGACATCGCGGACAGCACGACGACCATGCCGAAGCCGAAGGACGTCCAGACCAGGGCCAGGATCACCACCGCGCGGGCGGTCCAGGGATGCGACAGCCAGGGGTACGAGGACAGCCCGACCGGGCTGAGCGCCTTGTCGACGAGGCCGGACGGCAGGAAGAACGTGCTGAACAGCGCCCCGACGATGACCGGCGACAGGACGGCGGGGATGAAGAACAGGAACCGGAACACGCGCCAGCCGATCACGCGCTCGTAGACCAGGACCGCGACCACGACCGAGGCGGCCAGGATCAGCGGCACCGAGACCAGGAAGATGGCGGAGTTTTCGAAGACCTGAATGATCACGGGATTCTGGAAGATCAGCCGGAAGTTCTCCAGGCCGATGAGGCTGCTGGTCAGCCCGTCCCAGTTGGTGAAGCTGCGGTAGATCGTCTCGCCGATGGGCAGCACCATCAGGACGATGACCAGCGCCGCGGCCGGGAGCACGGCGAGGTAGGGAAAGACATTCCACCGGAACCGCGCTGCCTTGCGATCCCGCACCGATCGAGTTCTCACTGGGCGACGACGCCCTACCCGCTCGACGCCGTGGCCAGGTAGCTCTTCATCTGCGACTGCATGCTTCCCGCGGCACTCGACGGGCTGAGGCTGCCGCCGAAGACGGCCGAGTTCGTCTGGTACCAGTACGAGTCGATGGTCCCCGGCATGATGTTGTCGAAGGCCTCGCCGAGCGCGTAGTGATCGACCTGGATGTACTTGTACTGGGCCGTGAGCAGCGGCTGCTGGGCCTGGAATGACGCCGACGGCGCGAACGACACGTTGTTCGGCAGTTGACCGAGCTCGTTGACCGACAGCTCCTGGACCGGCAGCGTGGTCAGGAACTTGATCAGCTTGATGTCATCGGCGACGTACTTCGAGGTCTTGAACACCGAATAGGCGTTGTTCGGGCCGCCGGACAGGCTCTTCGGGAACTGAGATCCCGGCAGCACCGGGATGGGGAACAGGCCTACGTTGGATCCCAGTCCCTTCATGAACTGACTGTTGTAGAACCCGCCGGTCATGTTCATGGCCGCCTTGCCCGCCGCGAAATCCGCGACCCCGCTCGAGTAGGTGAGCGACGGGGCGTCGGAGTTCGTGAGCCCGTCGGCGAACAGCTCGTGCCAGGCCGCGTAGGGCTGGGTCAGGGCGGGGGAGTCGAGCGACTGCGCGCCGGAGAACATCTTCAGCACCCCGGCATCGCCGACGAGTGCGGAGATCAGCGCGTCCTGGGTCCAGGCGCCGACGTATCCCTCCTTCTCGCCGATATCGAACGGCGTGATCCCCTTGGCCTTGAGCTTGCGCGCGATTGCAATGAGGTCAGCCCAGGTCGCGGGCTGAGGATTCGTGATCCCCGCTTTCGCGAAGAGCGACTTGTTGTAATAGACGAAATACCAGTAACCCGCGCCGTACGGCACCGCGTAGATGGAGCCGTTGGGCTTGGACTGATAGCCATCGGTGACGTACTTCCAGCCGGTCAGGGAGCTGATGTACGACTGCGGCAGGTAGTTGTTGAGCGGCACCAGGTACTTGCCGTTCTGGATGACCTGACCGCCGACGTACAACTGCACGATATCCGGAGTGGTTCCGGCGACCTCAGACGACTTCAGCAGCGTGTTGAACGCGGGGGAGGCGTCACACGCAACCTGGGCGATCTTCACGTTGAAGCCGGGATTCGTCTTCAGGAACAGGTTGACGGCCTTGGTCAGGAACGAGTCGGCGGCAGGCACCCCGCACGACCCGACGGCCAGCGCATCGTTCCAGATGGTGATCGTCGGCTTACTTCCCGCTCCTGAGGAACCCGACGAGCCCGAGCAGGCGGCGACGGCTGTGACCAGCACTGTCGCCAAGACCCCGGCCACCGCTGTCCGTAGCCTGCGTCTGGGCATATTTCCTCCCGGTCGGCTGAGGAATGGGCTGGTTGGTTAGATCAAACGCTATAGCATCTAGCACTGTCAAGGATTGTTATCGCAGCGAGACGTGGCCGCGAATGATGTGACCGCACGTTGACGGAGCCGCGAGCGGCGGGCCGCGAGTACTTCCTAACGGGTCGTGGGGCCCCCGCTGTTCAAACAACACCAGCGAGGTGCCCACCACCCGTTTCGCCGGGCGCGTCCGCGCGAGTCCGGCGCGCTATCACCAGAGGCCGGGGACCAGCCGACGGGTGCGGCTGGCGTACGGCGTGTACTCCGGGCCGAGGGCAGCGGCGAGTTCTGCCTCTTCGACGTGGATGCGGACGAGCACTGCGAGGAGCGGGATGAGCACGAGAGCGAGCATGCTCAGCCAGCTGTCGAGGGCAATCCCGGCGCCGAGGAAGGCGACCAGGCCGCCGGTGTAGCTGGGGTGCCGGAGCAGCCGGTACGGCCCGGCGGCGACGACCCGATGGCCTTCCTGGATGACCACGACGAACTTGAACAGGCGGCCGAGGGTCAGGATCGCCCAGGTCCGCAGCGCAACGCCGGCCGCGAGCACGACCAGGCCGGCCGCGACGGGCGCCCAGCCGCCGCCGAGAACCGTGGCGTGCACCTGGGCGGCGCGGAAGCCGAGGTTGACGCCGACCGCTATGGCGGCGATGACCAGCCCGAACGTCCAGTCGAATGTGGTTCGCTCGCCCATGTTGCGCAGCCGGAGCACAATCTCGATGGCGGCCCAGCCGATCAGCGTGGCCTGCAGCAGCAGATGGGCGGTGCCGGGGTGAATAGCGAGCGGGTTCATGGCGTTCTCCCTGCGTGAGATGTAGGGGCTTCCTTATGTGAAAGCCTGCGCCGCAAAGCCCGCCTGGTCGTCGTCCGCCGGTGTCGTCCGGGGATGGTACGAGGGTATGACCCCGCGTCCGGCCGGCTCGGCGCTCGTTTCCGGTCAGCCCCGGCCCGGCTGCACCAGGCCGCGCTCGTAGGCCAGCACGACGAGCTGGACCCGGTCCCTGACGCCGAGCTTCATGAGGATCCGCCCGACGTGAGTCTTGACGGTCGGCTCGCTGAGGTACAGCTCGTTACGTATCTCGGCGTTGGACAAGCCGCGTACGACCAGTCCCATGACCTCGCGTTCCCGGTCGGTGAGCAAGTCAAGGCCGGCGGGCGGGGCCATGTTGGTGATCTCCGGCCGGGTGGCGAACCGATCCAGCAGCCGCCTGGTGACGGACGGGGCCAGCAGCGCGTCGCCCGCGGTGACCACGCGGATGCCGGCGATGATGTCGGCCGGCGGAGCGTCTTTGAGCAGGAACCCGCTGGCACCTGCCGATAGCGCGCCGACGACGTACTCGTCCAGGTCGAAAAGTGGTGAGCACGATCACCTTGGGCCCGCCGTCTGGCCCGGCAGCTCCGCAGATGCGACGGGTGGCCTCGACGCCGTCCATCCGGGGCATGCGGATGTCCATCAGCACGACGTCGGGGTTGAGCCGCGCGGCCAGCTCGACCGCCTCGGCGCCGTCGGCCGCCTCGCCCACCACCTCCAGGCCAGGCTGAGCGTCGACCATCATCTGCAGGCCGTGCCGCAGCAGCGCCTGGTCGTCGGCGAGCAGCACTCGCGACGTGGTCATGCCAGGCCACCCAGGGGAAGGCGCGCGGCGACCCGGTAACCGCCGTGCGGACTTGGCGCGGCTTCCAGGTCACCGCCGAACAGCATGACTCGCTCGCGCATGCCGACCAGTCCCTTTCCGCCGCTATCTGCGCGCACTCGCGGGGGAACGGTGGCACCTGCGGCCGGACCGTCGTCGCTGACTTCGACGTCGAGGTGGTCTGGTGACCACACGAGGCGGACCGTGGCGTGCGCGGCGCCGGCGTGTTTCAGCGTGTTGGTGAGTGCCTCCTGGACAATGCGGTAGGCCGACAGCTCGACCCCGGCCGGGACCTCGCGCTGGGTCCCTTCTATCTCCAGGTCGACGTCGAGGCCCGCACGGGCCAGGCGGGCGAGCAGGGCGGGGATCTCGCCTACCGTCGGCTGCGGCGCGAGGGCTGCGGCTTCGTCGTCGTTGCGCAGCACGCCGACGAGGCGGCGCATCTCCGCGAACGCCTGACGGCCGGTCTGCTCGATGGTGCTCAGCACCGCCTTGGCGTCCGCCTCCTTGAGAGCGGGCACACTGCCGGCACCGCCGGCCTGCATGACGATAACTCCGAGCGCCTGGGACACCACGTCGTGTAGCTCGCGGGCGATGCGGGCTCGCTCGTTGGCCACTGCCCGCCGGGCCCGCAGCTCTCGCTCCCGCTCGGCCTCGACCAGCCCAGATCGCACCGCGTCGCCGCGGACCCAGACGAAGGCGGTGACGCCGAGGAAGATCAGCGCGGTCTGCTCGGTGTTGCTGCCCCTGGCGGGCAGGGCGAGGTGGGCCACGATTTCCCCGACCCAGACGGCCAGCGGCCAGTAGGCGTTCCGACGGCGGTGAACGGCGTAGGAGTAGACGGCCCAGTAACAGGCCAGCCACGCCAGACCCGACGGGTAACCGATGGCGTCATAGCCGAGCAGTGCCGTTCCGCTGATCACCAGTACCAGTTCCGGGCGCTGACGGCGCCACAGCAGGGGCACCACTATGGCCAGCGTAAGGAGCACCCCGCCGGCGTCCGGTGGGCGATAGTGCGCCGTCTTCGACCAGCTCACCAGCCACAGGCCCGCGAGGGACACGGCGGTAAGCACGGCAGTGAGCACCCGGTCGGTGGCGACCGGGTGCTCACGAGCGAGAGCTAGCACACCACGAGGCGATCGTTCTGCCGCTTCAGCTGCGACCGCCGTGCCGACCGGGACGTGGGGCATCCTGCCAGCCTGGCATGTTCTGTCCTGGTGGTCGAGATCTCGCCCTTTGCCGCGCGTCATGCGGTCGTGCGGTGGATCTTGCTTGCGCTGGGGCGGCGGCCGCGCACTAGCCACAGCAGCGCGCCAGCGTCCAGGATCGCGATCGGCAGGATGTCATTGACGTCGTGGATTCCCGCCACCGCGTGCGGGTGAGTGACGCTGAAGACTGCCGAGAAGGCGCCGAATGCGAGCGCGAGGACTGCTGCGACTGACACGCCGCGTCCTCGGCTAGCGCCTGCCAAGCCCGAGCGCAGCACTGGCACGAGGAAGATCATGAGGGCCACCAGCGGGAGGATGTGGATCACGAGCGCAGTGACCCCCATCATCGCGGGCTGAAACGGCCGCGCCTCCAGCCCGGCGTTCCACCCGATCCCGGTCACCATGAGCAGCCCGGCGATCACGCCGCTAGTTCCGGGCGAGCCGGTCCCTGACTGAGTGGCGGCGGTGGGGACGGGGACTGGCATCGCCGGTTGCGGAGCGCGCGTTGTGGTCGTGGTAGTCATTGCATTCTCCCTGCGTGAGTGGTGGATGGCTGGCATGCAGTAAGCCTCTGCCGCAGGGACCCTGCAGTCGTCATCCGCTGGCAGCCTCCGGAAGTGATGCTTTGGTATGACGCAGGTCGGCCAGGAGGCGGCGGCGCAGCCGCGGGTTCGCCAGGGCCGGTGGCTGGCAGGCCTGGTCGAGGGTGCCGACGTCGATGACCAAGAGCCGGATCTGCTGCGGACGGTCAGGTCCGCACTGGGTCGGTGAGCCTGGCGACGCTTCAGGCAGAGATTGTGGCCAGCTGTGCAAGCCCGCCGGTGACCAGCGTGACGTAGGCGTCCTCCAGCTGGGTGGCGTACCGGCGGGTGGGGCGCCTGCGCCACTGCGCCAGGACCGTCTCAATGGCTCCGAGGAGGATCGCTACGGCCAGCGTGGCCTCCGGCTCCCCGACGCCGAGCTCCCGGCTGACATGTGTGGCGAAGTATCGCACGGTGGTCTGGTCTCGTTGCCGCTGTTCTTGGCGAAGAGCGTGGTTCCAGCCGCCGGCGGCGCGCAGGGCCGCCAGGGCGGTCCCGCGGTCGGCTTGGGCTTTCAGGGCGCCGCGGATGAGTGTCCGGAACATATCTGTGACGGTCGTGGCCTGGCGGACAGTGGTGGCCAGTTCGTCGTGCAGGACCGCTGCTTCGCGCTGGTAAACCGCGGCGAGCAGCTCGCCGCGGTTGGCGAAATGCTTGTACACCAAGGGCCGGCTGACACCCGCTCGCTCTGCGACGGCTTCCATGGTGACCGCTTCGACGGACTCGTCGGTGAGTATCGCGGCGGCCGCTGTCAGGAGCGCGTCCCGCCGGTCCACCCGGCTCAGGCGCGCCGGCCCGGGCATCCGGGCCGGGGCGGTTTCCGGAACGTAGCGGGGGAGTCTTGCCGGGTCGCTGACCACGGTGACATTATGTCACCACAATAGCTGGTGACATCATGTCACCAGCGTTGGATCCGGTGCTGCGCAAGAACCTGGGGAGCCGCGATGACGTACGCCGGGCAGCGGGCCATTCTGGACGCCGATAGCCACGTGATGGAGCTGCCCGGCTTCCTCGACGATTTCATCAAGTCGGCCCAGCGAGACCGGCTAAGCCGCGATGGCTTGCGCGGCCGGACCGCAATGATTGACGACGCGGTAGCCAAGGCACGGGCGCGCAGCATCTACCCCGAGCGTGCCGCCCAGGCGCGGGAGCGCCTCCTGCTGGACAAGGGCTGGCACGCGATGGGGGCGTTTGATCCCGTCGAGCGCAGCAGTGTGCTGGACTTGCTCGGCTTTGACGGTCAGCTGGTGTTCGCTACGTTCGCCCCGGCCATGTTCCTTGGCCCCGACCTGGACCGCCTCTACGCCGGCAGCGCCGCGCAGAACAAGGCTGTCGCCAGATTCTGCGCCGCCGACTCCCGCCTGCTCCCGGTCGCGTTCGTCCCGCTGGCAGATCCGGCGCGGGCCGCCATGCTCGCTGAGGAGGCGGTCGCCGGCGGGTGCGCGGCGGTGATGGTCCCGTCGACGGCGGCGGGCGAACGTGCGCCGACGCATCCTGACCTCGATGAGTTCTGGGCCGTACTCAACCGCGCCAATGTCCCGTTCGTCCTGCACGTAGGCGGCGGTGGGCGCCTGCTCGATCGGGCCTTCCACAACAACGGCATGCCGGTCACCGACCACCTGGGCGGCGGCGAGAACATCCGCGCCAAGGACTTCCTCGCCATTCACCACTCGCCGGAGATCTTCCTCGGCACCTTGATCCTGGATGGCCTGTTCGACCGTTTCCCCGCCCTCCGCGGCGGGTGCATCGAGCAGGGCGCCGGCTGGGTGGTCTCCTGGATGCGGCATCTCGATCACGCCCAGCGCGCGTTCCGGTTCACCGAAGAGCCGCTGCGGCGCCTGCAGGCCCCGCCGTCCGACTATGTCCGCCGGCATCTGAAATTCACCCCGTTCCCTGGTGAGCCGGTGGGCTGGATGATCGAAGAGGCGGGACCTGAGCTCTTCATGTTCTCCACCGACTACCCGCATCCTGAGGGTGGCCGGGACCCCCTGGCCAAGTTCGCCAAGACCCTGACCTCTACCAGCCCCGCCGACCAGGAGCTCTTCTACGCAGGCAACCTGACCGAACTGCTGAACGGCCGCCCAGGCTGATCTGGATGCCCGCTGCTCGCCGGCCTCGGTGCCCGGCTCGCAGGGGCCGACAGGCCGCGGGTCGGCCAGACAAACGTCAATGACCTGGCGTTGTGTCTTTAGCCTAGGAACCGCCCTGTCCCCGCACCTCGGCCAGCGGAACGAAAAGCCCGAAAGCCGTACATAGGATCTCTGGCGTTTGGCTAGTATGGGACGCCTGGGACGGTGGTACTTACGGCCACCGATAAGCCGTCCAATGTAGGGAAGAGATGAACGCAACCAAATCGGTCGCGAATCTCGGCAATTAGGCCGGGGGGCCGGATCCGCGACCGTGGGATAGGGCGCCTGCGCTAGCCAGCAGCCACACGGCCCGGCTCCAGCTTAACTCATCATCTCGCGACCAAGATCGTCGCCAAAGCTCGTCACAGCCGCTCCGGACCCCGGCGGCGCCATAGCAGACGCGAGTCCGGAGGGAACCCTGGTCATGACTGGGCTATCACCATTGGATCTCCTGGAATTCGGCTTCCGGGTCGCTGCGTCGCTCGCCGCGGAGAACGGCCAGGGCGGCGGCATCCGGCGGGGGACCATCATTGCCCGCGCCATCATCGCGGGCGGGCACGGCCGGAGCGTCGTGTAGATCAGCAACAACGAAAGATGCCGCGGGCACAATGAGGTTTTCCGAACAAGGCCGAAGCGGTGCGAGCAACACAACCGAGCAACATCCGGGAGGGACGGAACGGGACAGCATGGGACCGAGCAGGAATCAGGCAGATCATCGATCGTGGCAGGTCAGACGGGTATCCGCGAGCGGGTCCGGCCGCGCAGAGCAGCCAGCTATGAACGCCAGGTGACTGGTCGCTGCGGCAGCACCGCTGCGGATTTCGTGACCGTTGACACTGGGCTGGCGCACGCTAGGCGGGCTTGCGGCCGACGGCGCCGTAGCAGCCGATGTCGGGCTCGTCGTCCTGGGCTGCCCGGTCTGGCCAGCGGTTCTGCGGAACCAGGCCAGGCGGCAGTACGTTCAGCCCGTCGAAGAACCGGCTGACCTCCGGGTGGCTGCGGAGGGTCATCGGCGTGGCCTGCATCCGCTGGTTCACGCTCCCCGTTATCGCGGCCCCGATGTCTGCGTTCAGGTCACCTGTCG
>Ga0209648_10000402_pt1 | contig 32897 bp, 28 predicted proteins | sample GraSoi2013_115cm_FD_185830 | JGI IMG/M metagenome (GOLD analysis project Ga0209648, IMG submission 185830) | Grasslands soil microbial communities from the Angelo Coastal Reserve, California, USA - Sample 9_17_2013_115cm (SPAdes) (version 2) | ecosystem: Environmental > Terrestrial > Soil >...
GACCGTAAGAACGTAATCGGCATTCCATGACAAGTTGCTCGCGAGATAGGAAGCTTCGATCTGCTGTTTTTTCGCGCCAGAGTTTTCCAGCGACATCAGCAGTGTGGGACGCTCGTAGAGGTTCGCGGGCACTTCGGGAAAGCGATAGCTCTCGGCGAACATTCCGGTGACGATGTCGTTGCCAATCTTCCAGACCGGGCCGTTGTTATCGGAAAGCAGCGTGGCCCTTATCTCTTCGCGCTTGGTCGTGCCGTTTTCCTGGTAGGCGCGGATCAGCGTGACTTCCTTACCGACGTATTTGTGGAGGAGTTTGGCAGGCTCGAGGAGGTCGTATTCGTAGTTCTGTTCGATGACACCGAGCTTTTCAGGATCGTTCAGCGAGCGGAAATGAACGGTCGCCGGATTGACGGTCGCGGCGATGTCCATGAATTTCAGGCGAAACGTGCCGCTGGGAAGCATGAGATTGCGGACGTCGCGAATGAGAGCAATGTTGGAGTTGTAGACAGTAACGTTCAGTTCGGTCTGATCATTCAGGCTGGTGGATTGATCGCCGGCGGATGCGCGCGCGGATTCCTTTTCCTGCGCCGCATAAACTTTGCTGCCACGGATGGCTGGATAAAAAATGGCCGTGGCGGCGAGAACGGTTGCCAACGAAATCAGCCCCAACCATCGAAATTTTGCAGAATTTGCCCGGATTTTCATCACTTTCTCCTCGATAGAGATTTGCTTTCTCCCTTAGAACGATGGGCGCGGAATTTCTTGCAAGGAAAGCGCTACTGAGAAGCGGCTCTCAGGGACTGGGAACAGGCGTCCATGTCAAACCACCGTCGCTGGTTTGAAAGCTCTTCGTGGCGCGAGCGTTCCAAATCGTGGCGTGCTGCGCATCGGAGGCGCGAACTCCGCCGAGATCTTCGGCGAGCGGCGACTGCACGACTTTCCAGTGGGCGCCGCCGTCGGTCGTGAGCAGAATGGCGCCTACACGGCCGACGATCCAGCACACTTGATCGGATGGAGCGGAGCCGGTGAGCAGGTCGGCGAGAACGCCGCTCGTTTGCCGCGACCAGGAGGAGCCGCCATCTTTGGAGTGTTCGATGAGGCCACTGCGGCCCGCGCGCCAGAGGAAGCTCGAGCCGGGCGGCAAGATCAAACGCGGATTGGAAATCACGCGGGCAACTTCCATCGAAGCAGAGCTGTTGTAGCTGGATACAGCGCCGCCAGCAACTCCTGCCTGCGGAGCGGGAGGAGCGGGCGCAGCAGGAGCAGATCTCATTTTCTTCGCTTCCATCTGGCTGAGTGGAGCAGGACCGGGTACCTTTGGAGCGTTGGCGTTAGATTGATTCTGTAATTGAACATTCGCGGCTTGTGTTTGTAATTGGACTTGAGCATTTTCTTGTCTTGCGCCTGTCGCGGTTTTGGCTTCGCGATCCAACTGCTCTTGGGCACGAAGCAAATCATTGGAGGCGCGGGGCTCCTCGTCTTTTCGCAAGCGGCTTTCTTTGTGGGCCAGCGATTGCGAAGGCGAAACTTGCGCTAGATAATCCTGCTTCTCACGCGATTTCGTGGCGTGCGCTGCGCCCCTGGTATTCGCGCTGGCAAATTCATCGACAGCGGATGAAGGCTTCGAAAGGGCGGCCTTCGGCGGCGGCGAGGCTTCGTGCACCGTCGTTGAAACCGACGGTGGGGGCGGAGGGGGCGCTTGCTTCGTCGCAATCTGGACGTGGTTCAAACTTGGAGGAGACAGCGGCTGGTTTTCGTGCAGCGCGATCCACACAAGTAAGCCGGCGGCGAGGGCACCCGCGGGGGCAAGCCACTGCCAGCGCGCGCCCCTCAAAAGAAGAGCCCTACGTGACTTCTTGGGCGGGGCTGCTTGGGCCGCGCGCGGGCTCTGGCTCGGAGCCGCCGCCGGGAACACTTCGACGTTGCGCGCAGCCAGCACCGACACGGCTCCCTTCGCAACGACTTCCTCTTGTTCAAAGGCTTGCAGTGAAATCTCATCCGTGGCTTCAAGTTGCACGAGGATCGCTTGGCAACGCCCACAGCCCACGATATGTTCTTTCAAGGAATTCAACTGTTCGGGAAGCAAAGACCGCTCGTGATAAGCCGCCAGAGCTTCCGAGTCAGGACAAGCGCCAGTATGCGAAGCGGGGGCTTCGGGCAGTCGCGCACCTTCGCCGGCAGGCGCGGCCGAGCGCAAATGGCGTGCCAGCGCTTTGTCAAAACTCCGATCGCGTTCGTCAGGCGCCATGGGCTTCTCCATCCTTAGAACGAAATTCCGCCGCTTTCTTGCACCGCGCGGTCACGGCGTCCGCTTTCCCGCTGCCGGGCCCGGCGATTTTGGGCGCGGCAGCAATTTTTCCAAATCGATGGGGCTGTCTCCCGCGCTGTATTCGAAACAGAGGGCGATTTCCGCATCGCTCAGTCCAGGCTGAACCGCGGAGCCGTTCGCCGCGCAGATGCCTTGTCGAAGAATGTCCTCGACCGCCTGCCGCAGATCGCGCCGCACGCGCTCCAGATGGCGCGAAACGCCGGATTCGTGCTCCCCGAGCAGCCGTCCGATCTCCGCAAGCGTTTTTTCCTCGGCGTAATAGAGGCGGAGCCGCTCCTTTTCCTTAGGTTCGACTCGTTCGAGCGCGGTCTGCAATGCCCGTGTGAAAGATGCAACGTAGCGCTCGCGATGCGGATCGGCGGGCTGCATCTGCGGTCCGGAGAGCGTCTTCGATGGTCCGTCGCCAGTTTCGTCCTCGGCAAGCTCCTGGAAGCGCCGGCCCGTGCGGATCGCATCAATGTGCCGTTGGGCGAGGACGGCGCGGAGCCAGGTCTTCAGCGAACTGCGCCCTTGGAAATACCGGAAGAGCGAACGTTCCGCGCCCTTGCCGCCAGCCAAACCGTACAGCTCCGAAAAAAGGGAATCCGCAAGGTCACAGGCATCCGCGGAACCCGCTTTGCAACGCAGAATGGCGGCCGCCGCCGCGCGCAGATACCCGCGGAAAGTGGTGACAAAATGCTCCCAGGCAGCTTCACATCCTTCGGCGCAGGCGCTCGCCAGGGCCAGATCTTCGAGATGCAGCGCGCCGAGGTATTCTTCGAGCTGGGGCGCAGTAAACGCTCCGCTTGCCAGGCGCTTCTTCGCGCTGCGTTCCAGTGCGGCCGCGAAATGCCCGCGTGAGAGCCCCCAGCGTGCCGCGTTTGCCTGCGCGTACAGCCACTCGACCACTGCCGGGCGGTCTTTGAGCGCCTGCACCACGTCGACCGTATTCGCGTCTACGGATCGGCTTTCTGGGTCTTTGTCCATGTCTATTTCAGTATTTACTCTATCCCAAGAAACTCGATCCGCGCCTATATTGGTACACCTAAGGATAAGCCCGGGGAAGGGAACGAATGTGTAAAATGAAACGCAACCCCGCGCGAAGTTAGGGTATCCTAATTGAGTGTTGCGCGCCCTGCCCGCAACAAATGCTGCCTTGCCGGGTTGGAAACGGGTGCGAATCTGTGCGCTCGCGGGAGCATTAGCGACTTCGCGACGCTAGTACGAAAGTCCTATTCGGACTCCCTCAGACTCGTCAGTACGCTGGTACTGCTAGAGCGCATTTCCTTCTCTGCGAGCGGAATTGGGACGTTTGAAATCCCAAAGAAAACTCTTGTTTGCAGGCCGGAAAGAGCGCAAGGCGGCACGCGGATGACAACCATGATCGCAGATCCACCACGTAAGTCGACGATGGGCGTCGGTTTTGAGGCCAACCGCGGCCGTTCCGGCGATCCACAAGCGTGGAAGAAAGCCATCGGGACCAAACCCATTCCGGCACGCCTTGCCTTGCTCCCCGAATCCAAGCCCCGCTGGGACCGCATTGGGCTGAGCGCCGCCGGACAACTTGCGATCTTCGGTTTCTTGCTGATGGTTCCTCTGCTCTTCCCGCAACAGATGCAAACGGCATTACATTTACGTGTTACGGAATTGATGCAGCCGGTTACGGAAATCCCGGTTGCGCCGCCTCCTCCCCCGCCGCCGAAGGTGAAGGCCAAAGTCGTGCCGCCGGAACCAAAGCCGGTGGTGCCAGAACCGGTGAAGCTGAACCCAAAACAGACGCACGTTTTTCTCGCGGCGAAAGTTGAGCCGCCCAAGATAAAGACATTGGAAGCGAAGCCCGTGGAACTTAATCCGACTTTCGAGCAGGTGAAAATCGAAACGCCGACGAATCAGCCGAAGCGGCCGAAAGCGGACGTGAAAACCGGCAATCTGGGATCCGGGAACGCCGCTCCACCGACCGTCGTGGCCCCGGTGAACAAAGTGCAGACGGGCGGCTTCGGCGATCCCAACGGAATTCCCGGTAAGGGTGATCCCAGCAAAGCCACGAACGTCAATCGTCTTGGCTCGCCGGCATTGCCGGGCGGACCGGGATACGGCAACGGCACCGGCGGCGATAAAGGAATTCGCGGCATGGTGGCGAGCACCGGCTTCGGAAACGGCATAGCGAATCCTCCGCCAAGCAGCGGGAAGCACGGTACGCTGCAGAGCACCGGCTTCGCGGACCAGACGGTCGCGACCGAGGCGCCTAAAAAGAAAGCGGCGACCAGTGAGAGCGCCACGACGCCTGTTGACATCCTGGACAAACCGCATCCGGAGTACACGGCGGAAGGGCGTAGCCTGAGAATTGAAGGCAACGTCATTCTCGAGATCGTGTTCCTGGCGAACGGCACCGTGCAGGTAAACCGGGTGGTAAGCGGTTTGGGCCACGGCCTCGATGAAGCAGCAACTCGCGCCGCGCAGCGCATCAAGTTCAAGCCGGCGAGACGCGAAGGTCAGCCAGTGGACTTTCCAGCGCGCGTGCGCATTGAATTCCTTTTGGCTTACTGAGGGGAGAGAGAAAATGCGTAAGGCAGGGACAGCTATCTTCGTTCTGATCTTGAGCGGGCTGGGCGGCATTGCCGCCGCGGCCGCCCCCAAGCCGGCCGATCAAGCGCGGACCATGGAAGACGTCATCGACCGCGTGATCACCAACGAAAACCGCGCCAACCAGCAGATCCGGCAGTATTCGCCGCTGGTGGAGACGTACATCCAGAACCTGAAGCCCGATAAGGATCTTGGCTACACCCCCGCCGGCGACAAGTATTTTCTTGGCCGCGCCGACTTCTCGAAGGGCGTCTCGCTGGTCTCCTTGACGGACACCAACAGCAAGGGGAAGAAGATCTTCGGCTCCATCGGCAATTTCTTTTCTTTCGCGATGCAATTCCTGCCGGACGGCTTCCTGCAGATGATCTTCATCGACACCAATGGCTTCGACAAGCAGCACTACAAGTTCGATTACGTGCGCCGTGAATTCCTCGGCGAAGTGCGCTGCCTGGTGTTCGACGTCACGCCCCAGGAAAAGTCCGGCAAGGGCCGGTTCCTTGGCCGCATCTGGGTGGAAGATCAGGATTACAACATTGTCCGCTTTAACGGCGCCTACGGCGGCAGCGGGCACTCCAGCTGGTATTTTCACTTCGACAGCTGGCGCACCAATGTGCAGCCGGGTCAGTGGATGCCTTCCTTCGTATACAGCGAGGAACGAGATCTGCACTATGCCCTGGCGAAGAAATTGGACTTCAAAGCGCAGACGCGGCTGTGGGGTTACAACCTCGGCCACGCCAGTCAGGAACAGGAACTCAGCAAGATTCTGGTCGAGACTCCAGTGCAGGACGATACGAAGACGGCAAACGACCTGACACCCATTCAGGCGCAGCGCTCCTGGGACCGCCAGGCGGAAGATAACGTGATCGATCGCCTGGAGCGCATCGGGCTGATCGCGCCGCGCGGCGAAGTCGACAAGGTCCTCGAAACGGTGGTCAACAACCTGGAAGTCACCAACAACATCGACGTTGAACCCGATGTCCGCTGCCGCGTGATGACCACCACGACGCTGGAATCCTACACCGTGGGCCACACCATTGTGCTGAGCCGCGGGTTGATCGACGTGCTGCCGGATGAGGCCAGCCTGGCGACGATGATCGCGCACGAACTCAGCCACGTCGTTCTCGGCCATCGCCTCGATTCCACGTATGCCTTTTTCGATCAATTGCTGATTGAGGACAAGGAAACCTTCCGCCATTTCGGATTTGCGCGGACTCCCGACGAGGAGAAGGCCGCCAACACCAAGGCCATGCAAATCCTGAATAATTCGCCCTACAAAAATCAACTCGGCAATGCGGGACTTTTCCTGACGGCGCTCACGACGCGCGAGAAAGAGATTCCAAACCTGATCAGCGGGCACCTCGGCAATCGCGTTCCGGTGATCGGCGACCTCAAGTCGGCGGCGCCGGTCGATCAGAAGCAAAACCCGCAGATGATCGCGGCGCTTCCCATCGGTGGACGCGTGAAACTGGATCCGTGGAACGACAAGCTGGAACTCATCAAGAGCAAGCCGGTTGGCACGGTGGCGGAACGTGAGAAGATGCCGTTCGAAGTCACTCCGTTCATGCCTTACTTGATGCGCTACGGCACCGAGGCCTCGAAACCCATCGCGGCCAGTGCGGCCACGCCGGCCGACCCGAAAACTGCGGCAGCCGCGCCGGGCAAGCCGTAGTCAGCCATTCGAATCGTCCCAAAAGTCACGGCCCGGGGACGATCTCTTCTTCGGGCCGTTTTCGTTTGCCCGCGGCCATTTATTTTTGGGCGTGTTCTTCACCGCGGCGACGAGAGCTCTTTCATCAGCTTGTAATTGAAATCCACGCCGTCGTAAAAGTCCTGCACGCCGACGCGCTCGTCTTTTCCATGCTCGCGATTGTCGTTCTTATCAAAGAACATGCAAGAAACGCCGTAGGTCGGAATTCCCGCAATGCGCATGTACTTCCCGTCGGTGGCCCCGGTGGACATGGTCGCGACGAGTGGAACGCCGGGCCACACGCTTTTCAAGACTTTCTCCATGGCCTGCGTTACTTCCGGGAGTAGCGGCGACGGCGGCACCGGCACGACGGGCACCACCTTTCCATCCGGAGTAAGCTGCGGAACAGTGCTGATCTTGACTTTCGGATCGTTCGCCACGCGCTCGAGTGTCTTGTGAACTTCCTCCGGGTCTTCGCCCGGGAAAATCCGGCAATTGACGTTGGCGCGAGCGGTTTGCGGAAGCGCGTTCGGCGCATGACCGCCGGAAAGCATGGTGGCCACGCACGTCGTGTGCAAAAGCGAATTGTAATAGGGCACGGCGGAGAGCCGCTGCACCGCCGCAGAATCCGGCGGTTGCTTGGCGACGGCTTTCATGTCTGCCGCAACTTGTCCCGTCGTCATCACCGCGTTCTGCTCGAAATAACTCCGCGTGATTTCGTTGATTTTTGTTGCGAATGAAAACGATTGCAGCCGGGACAGCGCGCCGGCCAAGTGATAGATCGCGTTGTCCGGGCTGGGGACCGAGCTATGCCCGCCGGGATTCAGCGATTCGAATTGAAAATCCACATAAACTTTTTCACTGGCCTGAATTCCCGCGAGCAGCCGCTTGTCTTTGTCTTTTTCGAATTCGCCGCCATCCAGGTTGATGCAATATTCCGCATCCACCCAGTCGCGATGTTCCCGGAGCAGCCAGTCCACTCCATTGAAAGAGCCGCCCTCTTCATCGGCGGTCAACGCGAGAATCAGATCGCGGTCCGGCAGATAGCCTTCCTTTTTCAAGCGGATGAAATTGGTAACCAGGATGGCGTCGCCTTCCTTCATGTCTTCCGTGCCGCGGCCGTAGAAATAGCCGTCTTTTTCGACGAATTCGAATGGATCGGTGGTCCAATCCGTTCGGAGCGCTTCGACGACGTCCAGATGCCCGATGAATAGGATGGGCTTGCGCTTTCCGGTCCCGCGAAAACGCGCGACGAGATTTTTCTTGCGTTCGTTCGGCCCGGCTACCTTGAGGTCACCCTCGGCGAAGCCTCCGTCGCGCAAACGCTTGGCCATCGCTTCGGCAGCCGTTGTCACGTTGCCAACAGAATCGGTGGTGTTGATCTCGATGAGCTGCTTGAAAATGTCGTGCGCCAATTGCTTCGTTTGCTCCTGCCCTTGAGTTCGTCCTACGGGCCCACAAATGGCGAGCAAGCAAATTGACAAAATCCAGCGTATTCCTCTTGGCATTTACTCTCCTCAGAGCAAGTGATCACGAAAACGGCAGTGGACCCTCGGGCGAGGCCGGCCGCGCCGTCAGCGCATAGCGCAGGCAGCGCGACAGATACGATGCCGCCCAAAACAGCAAAATCATGCCAACTCCCGCGGTCCAGCACAAGAAACACGGCGAACGCGAAAAATACCGCCAACCCCGCTCGATCAGGCCTCATCAGCGGCGCATTCAGACGGCTGTTCACAAACCACGAGAGTTGCCTGGGCCACTTGAAGACCCAGTACAAACCGTAGACAGGAATCAGATGGAACCATGCCGCACGCATCGGCTTAATTGGATACGCGCCGGCCGTCGCCTGCGCGAGGACGACATGATACTCATAAACGCAAACAAGCCAATAAATCAGGCTGATGAAATTCGCCAGAAAGAGATACAAAGGAGGTATGAGCAGCGGTTCTTTGGCGAGTTCCGGATGCAAAGAGACCGCAATCATTTCCGCGATCAGCGTCGCGATGCCCAACAAATAGCCAACCCAGATGCGCGGAAACGGGGGCAATGTCCCGGGTGCCGCCTGTTGCTCTTGTGATTCTCCGCCGGACCAATCCATTCCGTCCTCGATGAGTCTATCTTGTGAGCGTAACGGCCCGGCCGCTCCTCCGTCAAACCATTTGGGGAAGCGGCCGCGACCCGTTGTTGCCGCGAGTTGCTTCGTCCAGCGTGCCTTACATAAACTGGCATGGTGCTTATTGCGGAGGAAGAGATGACGTCAGCCATGAAACGTGCGTCGCAGATTGTCCTGGGCGCAGTGATATTCGTTGCGGGAATCGCCGCCGGCTCGCTGCATGCGCGCAGCGCGCCAGTACAAAACCGCTTCGGCCAGCCGAAAACGGTGCTGCACGTGGTGGTGTACAAATTCAGGGACAATGTTTCGAATTACGACCGCGAACGCGCCATCAACGGCATCAAGGACATGGCTGGAAAGATTCCGGGCATCAAGAACGTGTGGCTGAAAACCTCGCGCAACCAGATCAAGGACTTCAGCGGCGTCTACGCCATCGAATTCACCAGCGCCGAAGCCGCCGCCGACTACGCGGAAAGCCCGGTGCATGAGGCGTGGTCCAAGACGTGGCAGGAGCAGCGCGAGAACAGCCTTTCCTTCCAGATTTCGAATCCATAAGCCCTCAGCGCGCTAATTTTCGCGCGTGATTCCGTACCTTCGGCGGATCATGCGATCTGCCGCGCTATCGGTCAGCAGCCACTTGGCCCATTTCGCAAATGTCGCGAGCGAGGTTACGCCGTAACGCGCCTTCGGCCGTGGCGCCTCAATAGCCTTCAGCATGATGCGCGCGCAATCTTCGGGTGTGGTTTTCGACTGTGCCCGTGTGCTACTCGCGCTTCCCAAATAGGACGCATAGATTTTGGCGTAGGGTCCGCTCTTGAACTTTTCCTCGTAGGTTTGCGCGAGGTCCATGGCCGTACTTTGAATGTTGGTCACGATGTAGCCGGGCTGGATGAGAATGGTGTAGATGCCGAAGGGATAAAGTTCATGACGCAAGGCGTTGCTTAGCGCTTCAATGGCGTGTTTCGAGGCGCTGTAAGCGCCTTGCGTGGGCGGCGTCACAAAGCCGGAGACCGAGCTCATCATCAAGATGCGTCCTTTCCGCCGTTCACGCATCTGGGGAAGGACGGCTTGCGTCACGCGGATCACGCCGAAAAAGTTCGTTTCGAATTGCCGCCGCCAGTCTTCCATGCGCAGTTCCTCGACGGCGCCAACGTAGACAAGCCCCGCATTGTTGATCAGCACGTCAATCGTGCCGGCCTTCTGGTAGACGGCCGCCACGGCCCTTTGCACCGAGCTGTCGTCGCACACGTCCATTTCCAGCGATTCGAGCGGGAGTTTTTTCTCCTTTGCTGCGGCATCGAGCTGCGCGCGCTTCGCCGCTGAGCGCCCGGCCGCGAATACACGGTAGCCCCGTTCGGCGAGCAACAGCGCCGCGGCCTTTCCCAATCCATCCGTGGCACCAGTAATCAAAACCGACTGAGTTCCGCGCTCCGCACTCATTCCGCCCCCTTTGGTGCACGCTATCGTATCGCGAATTGGAACGGCTCGCGCTGGGCGTGTCGGCGTCCCGTTTTCGGCACAGGGGCGGAGGCGCTGCTCTTTGTATTGATTAGGATTGCTAGACTAATTGCATTCCTTACGTTCTAATCGCAACGCTTGGGTGAGCGTGCATGCCGACCGACGAAAACCTCGCCGTACCTGCGCCCGAAAAAAAGTGGCGGCTCGGTTTTTGGAGCCTGATCGCCACTCAATTCCAAGGCGCCTTCAACGAGAATGCCCTCAAATTTCTCGTCATCTACCTCATTCTTGCGGTCGAAAAAAATAGGGCACATCGTGACCAGCTTGAATTGCTTGTCGGCGTGCTCTTCGCGGCCCCTTTCATTCTCTTTTCGCTGACGGGCGGATATCTGGCGGACCGGTTCAGCAAACGCTCCGTCACCATCTGGACGAAAGTATTTGAAGTGGGGGTCATGGTGTTCGCCGCCGCGGCCCTCGTGGGACCCAATCTGAAACTGGCGCTGGCGGCAATCTTTCTTGTCTGCACGCAGGGAGCATTCTTCGGGCCGTCCAAATACGGATTGCTGCCGGAAGTGCTTCCGCCGGAAAAGCTTTCGTGGGGCAACGGCGTCCTCGAACTCGGGACTTTCCTGGCCATCATCGTCGGGAGCGTGAGCGGTTCTTTTCTCGCCGAGGCTTTCGACGGGCGCGAGATTTATTCGGGAGCGCTGCTCCTCGGTTTTACGATTGTCGGTTTGGCCTGGAGCTTTGGCATCAGCCGCGTGCCCGCCGCGGACCCCGCGAAGAGATTCCATCTCACCTCGCTGATCGACGTCTGGTCGCCAATGAAAATGATTCGCGGCGATCGCGTGCTGTGGCTCGCGGTGCTGGGCAACACCTACTTCTTTTTCGTCGGCGGGCTGCTGCAATTCAACATTTTTATTTATGGGCAAGACGTGTTGCATATCCGTTCGACGCAGGGCGGATTTTTGCAAGCAGCGATCGCCATCGGGATCGGCCTTGGCAGCTTTGCCGCCGGATATCTCTCGGGCGGAAAAATCGAGTACGGATTAATTCCTCTCGGCTCACTGGGCATGACCGCCCTTGGACTCTGCCTGGCGATCCCGGACTTATCGTTTCGCGCCGTGCTGTTGCTGCTCGCGGCACTGGGTTTCTTCGGGGGATTTTTTATTGTGCCCATCAGCGCGCTGATCCAGCACCAGCCTGAGGAAGACAAGAAGGGCGTGGTCATCGGCGCAGCCAACTGGTTTTCTTTTGTGGGCATCGGCGCCGCTTCCGCGGTGTATTACGCCGCCACTCATTTTGCCCATCTCAGCCCCGGCGGAATTTTCTTCTGGTCGGCGCTGGCGACGCTCGGAGCAACAGCCTATGTGCTGTGGCTGCTGCCGGACTCGCTGCTGCGCTTGATGCTGTGGTTTGCCACGCACACTTTGTACCGTCTGGACGTCGTAGGCCGCGAAAACGTGCCGGCGCGCGGTGGAGCGTTGCTGACCCCCAATCACGTCTCCATGGCTGATGCCGTGCTCCTCATCGCTTCGATCGATCGTCCGATTCGCTTCATCATGTTCAAGGGCTCCTACGAGCATCCCCTCGTAAAGCCGTTCGCAAAGATCATGGGCGTGATTCCCATCGCGTCGGATCAAGGTCCGCGTGAATTGATCCATTCCTTGAGGATGGCCACGGATGCACTGAAGAACGGCGAAATCGTTTGCATCTTCCCGGAAGGCCAGATGACGCGCATCGGCCAGATGCTGCCCTTCCGCCGCGGCATGGAGCGCATCATTAAAGGCGTCGATGTTCCCATTGTTCCCGTGAATCTGGACGGCGTGTGGGGCTCGATCTTCAGTTTTGCCGGCGGGCGATTTCTTTGGAAATTCCCGCGGCAAATTCCTTACCCCGTGCGAGTCACCTTTGGAAAGCCGCTGCCTCCGACGGCCTCTGCGCAGGAAGTCCGCCGCGCGGTGCAGGATCTCGGCGCGGAAGCTTTCGCGCGCCGCAAGAAGCGCATGCACACCTTGCCCGAATCCTTCATCTACTCGGCGCGTCGGCATCCCTTCCGCTTCGCCATGGCCGACGGGCAAAGGCGGAAGCTGAGCTGGTTTTCGGCGCTGGCGGGGGCTCTCGTGCTCGCGCGGCGCTTGCGAAAGCAATGGCGTGGCCAGGAAATGGTCGGCATCCTCTTGCCGCCATCGGTTCCCGGCGCGCTCGTGAATTACGCCGCAATGTTAATGGGCAAGGTGCCCGTAAACCTAAACTACACCGTTTCGAATGAAACGCTGGCTTCCTGCGCGCAACAGTGCAACTTGAAAACCATCGTCAGCGCGCGGGTTTTTCTCGAGAAGGTAAAAATCCAGCCGCCCGGCGAAACGATCTTCATCGAGGACGTCGCCAACGCCGCGGGCTCCGGTGAGCGTGTCGCCGCCGCATTGGCCGCCAGCCTCTTGCCGGCAAAGTTCGTCGCGAAATTCGCAGGCTGCGATCGCCCTGCGTCACTGGATGACATTGCCACGATTATTTTTTCCAGCGGCTCGACCGGCGACCCCAAGGGCGTCATCCTCACGCACTACAATATTGCTTCGAACGTCGAGCAGCTCAACCAGGTTTTCATGCTCCACGCCAACGACCGCATCATGGGCATTCTTCCGTTCTTTCACTCGTTCGGCTTCACGGGTACACTTTGCCTGCCCGCGGCTACCGGCATCGGCGTGGTCTTTCATCCCAATCCGCTGGATTCACGCGTCATCGGCGCTCTGGTCAACAAGTACGCAGTTACCATGCTGCTTGCCACACCAACTTTTCTGAATGCCTACACGCGCCGCTGCACACCGGAAGATTTTGGAAGTTTACGTTTCGTTATGGCCGGCGCGGAAAAATTACCCGACCGCATTTCGCAAGCTTTCGAGGATCATTTTGGCATCCGCCCTCACGAAGGTTACGGTTGCACCGAATGTTCGCCGGCAGTCACGGTGAACACCATCGATTTTCGCGCCGCGTCGTTCCGCCAGGTTGGGGCGAAGCGCGGCAGCATCGGCCATCCCTTGCCGGGAATCACGGTGAAAATCGTGGACCCCGACACCATGCAACCGATTGGAGTGGATGAGCCGGGCCTGCTGCTCGTCCGCGGCCCGAACATCATGCGCGGCTACCTCAACAAGCCGGAAAAAACCGCCGAGGTTCTCCGCGACGGCTGGTACAACACCGGCGACGTCGCGAGAATGGATGAAGATGGATTCATTCGCATCACCGACCGCTTGAGCCGCTTCAGTAAAATTGGCGGCGAAATGGTGCCGCACATCAAGGTCGAGGATCTGCTGCAGGAACTTGCCGGTGCCACGGAACAGACTTTTGTCGTCACCGCCGTGCCCGACGAGAAAAAAGGCGAGCGCCTCGTGGTTCTGCACACGCTGGCTGAGCCTGAGTTGGAAGAATGCCTCGAGAAACTGGGAAAAAGCGACCTGCCCGCGCTATGGCGGCCGCGCAAGGACCAGTTCCTGCGCATCGAGACGCTCCCTTATCTCGGCACCGGGAAACTTGATCTTCGCAGAGCGCGCGGACTGGCGCTGGAGATGACCCAACGAACGCTCCACGAATAGCCGAATGTGTGCCGGCGATAAGCAGCGCGCCATGACCGAAGCCGAAAACTCCAGCCACCGGCGCGGCCTGCTCTTGCGTTTTCTCGTGGCGGGAGCTGTCCTGGCGCTCTGGTTCTGGACGCAATCATTGATCGGCGCGCGAATCGCCCCCGCATCCGGCATTGGCGACGCTCTTCACAACCTGACCGCCGGACTCAATTCCTATTTCGCTGAAAGCATGAGAGCTGCCAACGCGCTCCTCATCGTGAGTTCCGCGTTGATTGATGCCCTCGGTTTGTTCCTTCTGGGAAGCTGGCTTTTCGGCGGAACCATTCGCCCGTTCCTCGGGTTGTTCCTGCTCATGACTCTCCGTCAAGTCATGCAGGCCATCTGCGCGCTGCCTCCCCCTCCCAACATGATCTGGCACTACCCAGGGTTCCCCTCGCTCCTTGTGACCTATCACGTGGCCAACGATTTTTTCTTCTCCGGACATACCGCCATCGCGGTCTTCGGTGCGTTGGAGTTATCCCGTCTGCGCCGGAATTGGCTTTCGGCCGTCGCTGTCCTGATCGTTGTTTTCGAAATCGCAACCGTTCTCATCCTGCGCGCGCACTACACCATGGATGTATTCACCGGAATCGTCGCTGCCCTTTGGATCGCCGGCCTCAGCGAACGAATTTCTCCTCCCCTTGACCGGCTGATCAGCGGCAGCGCCTAAGGCGTTAGATTCCTGGACTCCAGAAGCCCTTAGAACGATTCTTTTGCCCCATAAGTTTTAACTTTCCTATACACCTGGTCCGGCATGGAAACTCGAGACGTATCGTCCGAAATGATCCCCTGAAACCATACGTGCCGGATTGCATGCGTTGACAAGCAATGTCGTTGTGCTTGGTTCCTGGCGGTGCTACGTTTCCTGTAACACCGTGGGAGGTGCGCCCATTCTCACTTTTCGCATGAAAGGTTTGCGGCCCTTTTTTTTGGCAGTCGCCATTCTCTTTTCCTTTTCTGTTCTTCAAGCACAGGAAAAACAAGCTTCGTCCGGAACTCTCAAAATCGGCTTCCTCATGGATTCCTTGAAAATCGAGCGCTGGCAGACGGATCTCGATAGGTTCCAGAAACGTGCAGCAGAATTAGGTGCCGTCGTGCTCGTGGAAACGGCCGAGGGCGACGATGAGTTACAGTTGAGGCAGGCCCAAAAGCTGTTGGATTCCGGAGTCAAGGCTTTGGTTCTCGTCCCTCATGATTCGGACAAAGCCAAGCGCATCGTCAACGCCGCGAAGGCCAGGCAGGTGCCACTGCTCTGTTACGAGCGCCTGGTCCGCAACCCGGACGTCTCTTTCTTTATTGGGGTTGACGCTTCGGCGGTCGGTTACCTGCAGGCATTTTCTCTCTCTCAGAAGGCCCCGAAAGGGAACTACGTCCTGATTGGCGGTTCTCCCTCGGATAACAACGCGAAAATTCTGCATGATGCTCAAATGCGCGTCCTCAAGCCCAGGGTGGATCGTGGCGACATCAAGATTGTTTCGGACACTTGGACCAAGGACTGGGACCCGTCGGAAGCCTACGCCCACATGTCCGCGGCCATTGAATCCACAAAAGGAGATATCGCCGCCGTCGTCGCTTCGAACGACGGTACTGCGGGCGGTGCGATCCAGGCGCTCGAAGACCACAAACTCGCCGGAAAAGTTCTCGTCTCAGGTCAGGACGCTGATCTGGCGGCGATCATCCGAATTCTCGACGGCACGCAGACCATGACCGTTTACAAGCCGCTCGGCTCACAAGCAACTCTGGCCGCCCAAGCGGCCGTGGCATACGCGAAGGGAGATACCGTTAAGACTACCGCGGCAATTTCGATCGGAGACAAGCTCATTCCCGCAACTCTCTTGGCTCCCATCGCGGTGACAAAAGACAATATCAAGCAGACCGTCATCAAGGACGGTTTTCAGAATCTCGAAACGATTCAAAAGAGTTTGCCTAAGGAGAAATGGCCCAAGTAGATTCGAATCAAGACGGCGCGCAGCCGGTTATTTCAGGCCCCAGAACGTAGCGTCCGGCTTCACCAATTCGAATCCTGCATCCCACGCTTCATGGCTGCGCCAGACAACCTCGGCTTCCGCCTTGCGGCCCGTCTCTGGGTGTATCAGCCGGACGCGTTTGCGCAGCGGCAGGTCCGCTCCCACCACCGCCATGCAGCCGGAGTGACTCACGTCCACCGTGACGGCGTTCGCGCGTTCCTTCGCTCCGCCTTGCTCCCATTCCACCAGGAGCTTCACTCGGGAGATGATGCGCTTGTGGCCTCGCAATCTTTCCCATCGTTCTTGTAGCGCGCTGTCTAACGGGTGGGGGGCAATGTTGGTGGCCATGTCTGACCTCGCTCTGGAAGAATTACCGGTTCTGGGGTGGAGCCACTAACGTTAGTCCCGGAAATCGTCGAGGTCAATAGTACTTTTTCGACTACGCCTTCTGGCCACTCGCCCCAGGGAGTTTCATCAGCAAGGGGCAAAACCTTTGACAGTCCTCTGGAATTCCAGCCGGGAAACCAATCATAACCTCAGAGTGCCGGGAGAGGGGACTCTCCCAGAAACAGCAGCCCCGGAATACGCTGGTAACCCAAGCCCACGCAAACCTAGTTCAAGTCAGGTGCTCGAAGCCCTCTCCCGTCAGTTTTTCAATTCCTGTTTCGGAACTCCGGCCGATTTCACCGCATTCCTGGTCCCGGACTCACATCCTGTTGGAGGCTATCCCCTTTGTCCTCAATCAACCCGAAAGTTTTACCGTACCTTCAACTTTATCTTGACAATTATGGTACTTCTATGCTAACATGCCTTGTGATTGTTAGCCGCCAGCCCGATCGTTCCGCCCCGTGTTCCCGCCTTGCCGTCCTTTCACAAGTAACGAAATCTCCCGTCGTCCATCCCGTTTCTGTTCAGCAACTTACAAAATGCTCTTCCCGCAAGTCCTTTTTTTTGAAAACGATCCATTTTGATGGGGGGTGTGCCCCCTCCTTGCTCACCCTCTCACGACCACGACTCCTTCTTCCGTATATCCTATCTCCTATTCCCTTTCTTTTCACACATTTGCGCACTCTTTTGCGCTATTTTGTATTTTCTTGCACGCATCAAATATGCAACTCTTTTCTTTTCAAGCGATTCCGCACTCTTTGGCAAAAACGCCCGGGGTGGGGTACCCCCTCTCTCTCCCAAGAGCAAAATGAAGCGATTCCCGGCAATCTCCGAAGCATCACCCGCCCGTTCAACCCCTCCTGCCTCCGCCGGCGGTCTAGGCTGTCCCCTCGTTGTTGACTTCGTCGGGATGCGGATATTGCGCTTACTTGCGCTTGGCTTTGGGACGGATGCGGGAGTATTTGAGGGCGATCATGCCTTTCGAGAAGGTTTTGTTTTCGAGCAGGGAGAACTCGCGTTGGGGGAAGCCACTGGGGAAGAGCGGGATGCCTTCGCCGATCAGCACCGGAACGATTCCAATGTAAAGCTCATCCACAAGGTCGTCTTTGAGGAAGTCCCGCGCCAGTTCGCCCCCGCCCATCAGCCAGGTGTTTTTTCCGGGGCGCTGGCGGAGCTTCTCCACGAAACTCTTCGGGGATTCGTTGACAAAGGTGACGCCGCCGCGTTCGCCGGGCGGCTGGGAATGAGAGAAAACGTAATTCTTCATTTTCGAGTCGCCGAATCCGCCACCGCCCATCTTGAGGGCGACGTCGTACGTTTTGCGCCCCATGATGGCGGTATCAATAGTGGCGAAGAACGGGCCCATCGAATAGTCCTTGGGCATGAAGAGAAAATCAACCGCTCCATCGGGGCGGGCAATGTAGCCGTCAATGCTGATGCCGAGACCCAGAACGACCTTGCGCATGGGGGCATTCTAAACGACGGATTGCAAATTATTCAACGGTCGCGACCAGCGAATCGGCCGCGACGGTGGGAAGCGTGCAGCCAACACGAAAAGGATTGCATCGGAGTTTCGACTTGGGCTAACGTGCGCCTCGGCGAGAATGCATTTATCGCCCAAATCGGGGGAATTCGTCATGGAGAAGCTCGTTCTTGCGGCGCTTGGTACGGTTTTGCTCTCGTGCGCGGCTTTTGGGCAGAATGCAGCGTCCGCGGCACAATCTTGCGAAGCTCTCGCACAACTCCAATTGCCCGGCGCGAAGGTTCTCTCGGCGCAGGCCATCGCGGCGGGAGCCTTCACGCCGCCGTCGAATATGACTCCCTGGATGGTGGGCGATCCCTCTTTCTACAAGACCCTCGCCGCGTTCTGCAGCGTGGTGGTGGAAGCGACGCCCACCGCCGACTCCTCGATCAAGATTGAGGTGTGGATGCCTGCCAATGGTCAGAAAAATGGCGGGTGGAACGGGAAATTGCAGGGCCAGGGCAACGGAGGATTCGCTGGAGAGATTGGTTATCGCCAGATGGGAATCGCGGTGCACCAAGGTTACGCCACGGTGGGCACGAATACAGGGCACTCCGGAGGAGGGACCGACGCGAGTTGGGCGCTGGGACATCCTGAAAAGGTCACCGACTTCGGATACCGCGGAATACACGAGATGACGCGTGTCGCTAAAGCAGTGGTCAAGGCGTTTTACGGCAACGATCCGCAACATTCGTACTTCGGGGGCTGCTCGAACGGCGGGCGGCAAGCCTTAATGGAAGCGCAGCGCTTCCCGGAAGATTACGACGGCATCCTCGCGGGAGCTCCGGCCAACTTCTTCACTCATCTGTTGACCAAGGCGCTTGCCGATGCACAGGCGACCACACTTGTTCCAGCGAGTTATATCCCCTCGAGCAAGCTGCCGGCGATCGCTCGCGCGGTGAACGCTGCCTGCGACGCGCAGGACGGAGTTGCCGACGGATTATTGAATGACCCGAGGCAATGTCTCTTCGATCCAGCCGCGATGCTTTGCAAAGAAAGCGATTCGGAGAAGTGCCTGACGGCGCCGCAGGTGACCACGCTGAAAAAGTTGTATCACGGACCGCAAGACGCATATGGGCGCGAGATTTTCCCCGGCTACTTGCCGGGAGCGGAAGAGGGGCCTGGAGGATGGGGAACGTGGATTACGGGAGCGGCGCCGGGTAAGAGTCTGCTGTTCGCCTTCAGCGGCGGATATTTTTCCAATATGGTCTTTGAGAAGGCGGACTGGAATTACAAGGAAGCCAGCGTCGATGAAGCGGTGAAGGCGGCCGATGAGAAGACCGCGCAAGTCCTGAACGCGACGGAAGCAAACCTTGTGGCGTTCAAGACGCGGGGCGGGAAATTGATTCTCTACCATGGCTGGAACGATCCAGCAATTTCGGCGCTCAACACGATTGACTATTACAACGATGTGCTAAACAGGATGCGCGGGCAAGAGCCAGAGGCGTTCGTGCGGCTCTACATGGTTCCGGGGATGCAGCACTGCGGCGGTGGTCCCGGACCTGACGCGTTTGGACAGGGTGGCGCGGGCGTTAAGGATGCGCACCACAACATCGAGTTGGCCCTCGAACAGTGGGTCGAGAAGGGGATTGCGCCCAATGCAATCGTCGCGGCGAAGTTCGAAGGCGGCGACCCGGCGAAGGGCGTGAAGATGACCCGGCCGCTTTGCCCGTATCCGCAGATTGCGAAGTACAAGGGCAAAGGAGAAACGAACGACGCAGGCAATTTCGTGTGCGTGGCGGAAAGCAAGTGAGCGAAAAAGATTGCGCAGGAATTTCGAGGTGGTCTAAGGTGCGTTGCGAGGCGAACGCGGTCGGTCGTTGAATCGCAGGAGGAGTGAAAATGGCACGGAAAAATATTGTGAAGGTCCTTGTTGGCTTGATCGTGGTGTTCTGCTTGCTCGGCGGCGCATTGGCGCAAATGCCGAATCCGTATGGCCCCGCCATCAGCCTGGAAGATGCTAAGAAAGCAGCGGCACCGGCGCTGGCCGAAGCGGCGAAAAATAAATGGACCATGGCGGTGGCGATCGTTGGCCCGGCTGGCAACCTCATTTACTACGAGAAAATGGACAACACGCAGCTTGGCAGCGCCGAAGTGGCCATTGATAAGGCGAGGTCGGCGGCGCTCTTCAAGCGGCCAACGAAAGCGTTTCAGGATGCGCTGGCGGCTGGAGGAGACGGGCTGCGCATACTGGGGTTAAAAGGCGCGGTGCCAATCGAGGGCGGGATTCCGCTGGTGATGGATGGAAAAATTGTGGGCGCGATCGGCGTCAGCGGCGGCACAAGCGCGCAATGCGCGAAGGCTGGCGCGGACACGCTGAAGTAGCCTCCGCCGATGACGCTGCATGGGTGAAAAGACAGCTTATCTTTCGCTGGGATCCAACATGGGAGACAGAGAGAAGAATTTGCGCATGGCGATTGATGAGTTGCCACATGCGGGTGTGGCGATTGCAAAAGTATCGTCGTTTTATGAGACCGAGCCGGTGGATTTTCTGGACCAGCCGTGGTTCTTGAACTGTGTTGTGGAGGCGGAAACGCATTTCGACCCGTTCATGCTATTGCGGGCATTGCGCGAAATCGAAACGAAGATGGGGAGCAAGAAGCTGGTGGCCAAGGGGCCGCGGCTGATTGATATGGACATTCTTTTGTACGGCTCGGAGACGATTGACACTCCGGATTTGCAGGTGCCGCACCCGCGGATGCATCTGCGGCGGTTCGTGCTGGTGCCGCTGGCGGAGATTGCGCCGTCGCTCCGGCATCCATCCTGGGCGAAAACCATTTCCGAGCTGGCAGCAGTCACGACCGACCGGAGCGAAGTGCGTAGACTCTGATACTAGGCTTGGCCGGGCTACCCGGTCCATCTCTCGGAGATTCCGGAAGCGCGCAAGTCAAGAATTGACGGGATGCCGTCTCTTGCCGTGGCGATGTCCAGCATTGTCGCTTTACCAGCAAGAGAAGAAGTGGGACGATGCAGGCACTCTCCCCCCGATGAGGCGTGCCATGAATCGATATCTACTCACGGCTCTTTTAATTCTTGTTCCACTGAGAGATGCGGCGCCACAAGCGGAGGTCGTCAACGTAAAGGTTCGGGTTCTGCTGGTAGACAAAGACCTCAATCAGAAGCCTGTGCCGTTCTACGTTGTCGCTTTACGCAATCAGGCGAACGGCGCGAACTCGGCGGAACTGAAGACGGATCTCGATGGCAAGGCAGAAAAGCAATTCGCGCCCGGGCACTATTCGATTGCCACACCCAAGCCGGTGGAGCTAGGCGGAAAGCGGTATTCGTGGAGTTTGGAAGTGCAAATCAATGGTGCAGAGCAGCGCATCGATCTCACAAACGACAACGCCAAAATAGAGGACGTCGCGCTGATCCCTGCATCCTCCGGGGACGGGAAGTCTTCGACCGCCGCAACGGGAGGGGATTTGTCCTCGCTCTTCGACAGACTGAAGGATTCTGTGGTCACGGTGCGTTCGGAGGCGGGCGGCGGCTCGGGCTTCCTGGTGGATCCGGCCGGTCTGGTCGTAACCAACAACCATGTCGTGCAATCCTCGAACTACCTGGCTGTGCAATTTGACCAGAAGCGCAAGGTTCCGGCCCGGCTGATTACTTCGAACGCCGACAAAGACGTTGCCGTGCTGTGGGTCGATCCAGCGGCCTTCCGTGAAGCAGTTGTGGCGCCGCTTCTCCCGAAGGAAGCCGCCGCAAGAGTAGTGGTGGGCCAGCGCGTTTTCACCATCGGCAATCCTCTGGGCCGCGAAAAAGTTCTGACCACCGGAGTGATCAGCAAAGTGGAAAATGACGCCATCACCAGCGACATCAGCATCAACCCCGGCAATTCCGGCGGTCCGCTATTCACATTAAACGGCCAGGTCGCCGGCATCACGACGTCGGGATTGCGGAGTCTGGCCTCGATTGTGCCGATCGAAAATGTGCGGCCGTTGCTGGAACAGGCCCGCAAGGAGATCGTGGGAGGCGCGCCTCCGCAACCGACATTGCTTCCCGTCGAGCCCACGGAGAAGTTCCCGGCCGATCTACTGCGCGGGATGTTGCAGCAGGAAAAGCTTGACACAAGACCGTACTTCTTCGATGCCGGTGAGTTTCAGGTGGCGTTCTTCACTCCACCCATTAGCTTTTTCTTGCGCCACGAGGACGAGATGGCGGCGGCCCGCAAAGCAGCGAAGCGCTCGGGCGCCGATCCCTCGCAGGCAAAGCCGCCAGCCAGCGCGCTGGAAGACGCGCAAGACTACCGCCCCGTGCTTGTCGTACGAGTTCGCCCGAAGTTTGGCACGCTCCTCAAAGTCCGTTTCAAGAATGGATTCGTCCGCATGCGGCTTGTTTGTGGCGGTAAGGAAGTGACACCCGTTGAGCCGGGGCGTGGCCAGTATGAACTTCTCAACATGCGCGGTAAGACGGTCGACACGACATTTCAGGGCCGCTACACCTACTTACCGGATGCCGTTTCTCCATCTTGTGGGAGCGTGGTCCTGGAGATCTATTCCGAAAAAGATCCGCACACGCCCATAAGCAAACCGATCGACGCGGCCACTGTCGATCGCGTGTGGGGCGATTTTGAAGCCTACCGGAAAGCGCAGTCCGCGCTGACACCCCCGCCGAAGCCCTGAAGCAAATCGATGAACCTCATCAATCGAATCGAGAAGGAGTTCCGCGGCCATGCGGAACTCCTTTCGCTTTGTTCACTGTTCACGAAGTGCGGTGGAGCAGTAGCCGGTGGAGGGTTATGGATTTGGGCTGGAGGGCGTCGAGTTCGATTTGCGCGAACTGGCCTTCCTTAATTTCGCGCCAGCGGTAGACGCCGGGTTCGGTTTCCTGGGTTTCACGGCCGTTCAATCGGCGCAAGAACTCGCTGGCGTTTTCGCGCGAAGCGGCCTGGCGGTACGTCGGACGGGTGAGGGCTTCGACGGCGTAGCTGCGCAGAAGTTTGCGCCAGTAGTGATCGAAGAGATCGCCGGACGCGAAGATGTCGCTCCAGGCAACTTCGCCGCCGTAGGCCACCACCACGCCAACGACACGCTCACCCTTTAGTCCGGAGGTGGCGCTTGCGAAGCGGCGCTGCACTTCGTCAACGAAACCATCGATGGAGACGCCGACGGCACGCGACTGGTAAATTTGCTCGTAGGCTTCGGTGCGGCCATTCGAAGCAATCGCGCTCTGGAGACTGCGCGCGGAGATTTGTGGAGGTGGCGCCGCAGGGGCCGGCTCGGCAGTTGTGCCGCCGCGGACTGCGTCCCAAACTTCGGTTTGTTTCTGATCGACGGCCGCTCGTTCGCGCACGCTCGGGTGAACGATGGTATTGGCGGCGGCGAATTGCGCGCCGCCGGTCCAGCGGCCGTGTTCGACGCAGAAGACGTCGAGAGGGAGCGGAGGTGCGCCGGCAGGGACGATGCGGTCCTTGCCGATGACGCGGTCCTGCTTGCCGCCGCTGACGAGTTCACCAGCGAGGAGCAGCAGCGGGCGCTTGCTGCGATTGATGAGAACAAGCTGGTTGACGGACGCGCCGGTGGAGGGCTGCGGAATGTAGGTGGGGTGGCCGTCGCGACCGCGAACCATGGTTTCGGAACCTTGCTCGCGAACGAGCACTTCGCCTGTGGCGATACCTTCCTCGAGGGTGAGGAAGGGACTGGTGTCCTGGTTGTAAGAACTGACGACGGGGAAGACGGAGATATTCTCGTAATTGACGGGATCAAGGAGCCGCCAGTCACCCTCGGGGCGAGCCGGGGGAGCAGCCGGGGAACCCGGCGATGCGCCGACAAAAGCCAGGCCGCCGAGAGTGGTGATACCGAGAAGTCCGCCGATGAGGGCGGCGAAAATCGTACGTTCCATGAAAGCCTCCTTTGTGTGAACCCCAATCCGGCCAGAGCGAACCAGCGAGGACACGACTCAGTATTAGAACGGGGAGGCGGAGAATCCTTGCAAGGGGAATTGGTTATTAGTTGTTAGTTTTTAGTTCTTAGTCAGGAAGAACGAGTCGGCCGGTTGAAGCAGGTAAGGGCAGAGAGACAAACCAGAGTACGATACCGCTTGCCAAAAACTAAAAACCAAAGACTCGGGAGTGACAGGTGAAAAGTGAGGACTGCAAACTGATAACTGAAAACTGGGACCGAGGACTTCCAGTGGCTCTTAGCGGTTGGGGTCGCCTAGATTCACGCGGGGCTTGTTGCGCCTGGATTTGGAGGCTTCGCCTTCCTGTTTCTCGTATTCGGCAAGTTCCTCGTCGGTATAGGAAAATGAGTCGCGCGAAGCGAACATGGAGTTCGAACTGGCGGCTTGTTTCTTCTTCTTGCGCAGAGCGCCAAATTCGTGGCGGACCTGACGGATGGGACCCTCAATGGCCTTCACTTCAACGAGCAGATCGCTGACTTTTTCGAGAAAGTCGTGAAGGTGGTAAGGACGAAGCACATAGGGGAGGCGCGCGGCTTCCAGATGGACAATGTGTTGGGCGCTGCCTAGTTCCGGGATGAGATAGAGGACGCGGACGCGCCCACCATCTGCGGCTGGCACGCTGGCAAGCTCACGCAGGGTGACGAAGGCCGGACCTTCGACTCCGGTCATGGCCACATTGGCAATCACCAGAGACCACTCCCCGGTTTTCAGCTCGGACAGCAACATCTGGGCGTCGGCGACGATGCGGACGCGCCATCCCTCGGAGTCCAGGATCTGTTTGACCGCGCTGCCGCCCGGGGCATTGTCGTCGAGGACAAGAATGCCGACCTGCGGGGTGGTAGAGGTGGGACTAGGACTAGTACTCACAATACTTAGTATAGCGCCAGTTTCACTCTTAAATGCGGCCAGTCAAGCTGGTGCGACGTATCGGGCAAGGGTAGCCTACCCCCTTCCGAAACCTTGCAGCGAGAGGGCTACTGTCCGACTACATAGTCGCTGCCGGTGAGCGTGCGCTGCAAACCCGTGCCGTCCCAAAAAATTCGATAGACGACAGAACGATGTGAGGAATCGGAACCTGTGAAGAAGACCTGCAAGCCGTCGCGCGACCATTCCGCGGAGCGGCCGGCTTGGTCAGGCGGGCAGAGAATGGAACGGCGTTTCGAACGCGGCTCGTAAAGAAAAAAACCTGCGGCCAGCCCCATGGAATCAACCGGAGCGCCCGCGGGCGCCGACAGATAATCGGCAGAGATAAGCAGCAAGTCTGGATTGACGGAATTCACGCGAATCGTATCCGAACTCATGCTCTGAAATGCGGCGCCGTAAATTTCTTTGAGGGCCACGGCTTGCGGGAGGGTCTGTTCGCTAAGCCAATAGGCATTTAGCGAATCAGTCGCCACGAGGGTGTGATTGTCGATCCAGCCGTGCAGGGCAGTAACGGGCTGCGGAGAGAAGGAGACGGCCGATTCGGGGTTGCCAGCGGGAAACGACCAGACCTGCCAGGAGCGATCCAGAGCTTTGAGGAAGGCGATGCGTGAGTCATCGGGTGACCAGAAGGCCTGGCGCACGAGGCCGTGCACCAAATCCAGCGATTTGCCGGAGTCAAAATCGTAAAGGACGATGGTGCGGTCGGGGCTGGTATTTGAATCGGAGCGCGTGTAGAGAAGTTTCTTGCCGTCGTGGGAGAGGGCCAGCTCGGTGCCGGCCGGCGCTGCGATCTTCTTGGTTGTGCCGCGGCTGAGAACAACCTTGCCCGTTGAATTCAGGTAGGCGACGGCCAGGGGAGGCTTGAACTTGGTGATGGTTGGGACGGGGGGTTTTGGTTTTTCACTGTCGTCCTCTTCCTCGGGTTGATTGTTGATCTTGGGGAAAAGCTCGGCGGCGATGCGGGCGCAGCCCTTCAAGGCGCCGAGCTGCGCGTGATCAACGGAGGCGCGGAAGGAGTATTTTCCCGGGGGTGGCGGCGCAGGAGTCAGCGTGTCGTTCTTGGCATCGGCACACGCCTCGCGGGTTAGATGGACGACGACGATCGCGCCGGTGGCGGAGTCCTTGGCGTGATAGGTCCAGGAGTCGGCGCCGGCTTCATGGGTAACTTCGGCCGGTTCCAGAGGGATCGGCGGGTACCCCGGGCGATCGAGGCGCTCTGGGCCTTTCTGGCCGATGCGGAGGCTCCAGTTGGGGTCGTTACCAAACGCGAGGATGAGAATCGGATAGTGGGTCGATTGAGGGGATGGGGGACCCGTGGGAAGCTTCTTTGCTGACGGTGGATTCTGACCAAAGGAAAGGGTGGGCAGACCTGCAAGGAGCAGGGATGCCACGAACAGAAAGTGTTTGGGCCCCTTAGACATGCCGTCGACGGTTCTCCCCGACATTGAGAATACCCCGTGAGGGCCAGGGAGGCAATTGTCTGCGTAGCTTCACGAGGAGACGTGGTATCCAGGGAGATACGGTTAGGAGGGGGGCGCGCCAGGGCGAGCCGTTCACGAAGAAAAAGCGAAAATAATGCTTGACTAAGCGAATAAAAAGCGAAATACTGCGGCGTGCTTTGAGGTGGGCTATGTCTCCAGTTCACTCCCTATCGACGCCGAGTTTTCGGACTCAGCGCCGCCGCGCCTCACCAACCACAGCAGGACTCTTTCCAGAGTGCCCTGATGTCATAAGCCCAATGCAGGTGGTCCACGACTTTATGACTGGCGGCGGTAAGTCGGCCGACGCCCCGGTTGCGGACCAATTGACAGGCGACCGTAATACGGTCGGCCGCGGCAGCGATTCGAATCAAACGACGGCGGATTGCCCCCCGGCGTCGAGGACCCAGCACGGAACCCAAAACCGTGAACGAGGTCCGGTTCGAAATGATGCCGCGGCCCCCCCAGAACGCGCTCACGCGCGGCTGGTCGGCATTGCCCGCCTCGCAGCATTTTCACCGCCAGCGGAGACGCGAAGAAAATCGGAGGAGCGGCCGGAGTATTTTGTGCTGCCGGTGAAGTCGATCCTGAACCGGTGCGATTCGAAGCGCGTGCCGTTCGAATGGACGATTAATCCCTATCGAGGATGCGAGTTTGCCTGCAAGTATTGCTATGCGCGGTACACCCACGAATACATGGAGCTGGACGGGTCGGAATTCGAGAAAAAGATTTATGTGAAGAAGGATGCGGCCCCGTTGCTGGCGTGGGATGTAGCGCACAAATATTCTTACACATCGGAAGCGTCGGGCGGGGCGCGTCCAGACCATATTGCCATAGGGACGGCGACAGATCCGTATCAGCCGGCGGAGCGCGAGTACGGAGTGACGCGGGCTTGTTTGGAGGAGCTGGCGAAGAGGGAAGGGCTAAGCGTTTCGATCATCACCAAGTCAAACCAGATCGTGCGGGATATCGATGTGCTGCAGCGGATCGCGGAGCGGTCAAACCTGGGGATTGACATTACGATCACGACGTTGCGCGCGGGGCTGACGCGACTGCTGGAGCCGCGCGCGCCGCGGCCGGACTTGCGGCTGGCGGCAGTGAAGCAATTGCGCGAAGCAGGGCTTTCGGTGGGCGTGTCAGCTTCGCCGCTGATCCCTGGAATCACGGACCGCGATGGGGACTTGGAGGCGGTGGCTGCGGCGGCGAAGGCGGCTGGCGCGCGATGGTTCTTTTCGGGCGTCCTGTTCTTGATGCCGTCGTCGGCGAAGCAGTTTTTGCCGTTTGTGCGGGAAAAGTTTCCGCGGCTGGCGAAGCAGTATGACGAGTGGTATGCGAAGAATGGGTATGCACCGGAAGAGTACCGGAAGAAGGCTTCGCAGCGGGTGGCGAGGATACGGGAGAAGTTTGGTTTTGCGGCGCGGCCGTGGGTGGAAAACAAACATGCGACGCCCTGCGCTCAGTTGCGATTGGGTTGGGATGCAGCGGCGGTGGCGGAGCAGGTGGAACGAGCGCAGGCTTGCTCGGCGGGATAGAGATTTAGATCCCACATTGAGTCGATCGGCTGCAAGGGCAGGCTGGCGTTTAGGGAGGCCGGGAGCTTTGCTGCCGCTTTTTCGGTTCCAGTAACGCCGCGCCCGCAAAAGCGGCAGCTAGCCCCGACAGGAGTCGGGGTGAACCGCCCGCACTCCAAAAAGTTCACGGGAGGATGATGCGGGATTCTTCGCGCTTGAGTTCGGGGGATTGCGGGAACTGCGCGCGCAGAAATTCGATGAAGCGGCGTGAGCGGGGGCGGCCGTTGGTGCGCAGCAAACCCATGCGGTAGAGAAAAACCCACAGATAGAAGAGGTCCAGGTCCTTGAGGGCGGCGGAGTCGGCGCGTTCGGCTTGCTGTTTCTTGACTTCGGAAATCAATGCGATCAAAGCCGCGTAGAGTTCGCGCGGGAGCGGTGCTTCGGGAGGTTTTTCGTAGATGATGCCGGAGCTCAGAGTTTTGTAGGTCTGGGCGAGGGCTTGGATGGCGGCGAGGACATCGGTGTCCACGGCGGTTGGCTGAATGGCGCAGAACTTAGCGATGGAGAAGGCCAGCGCGGCCATGAGCTGCTGGTGCGTGTAGACGATGTCCTGAGGGATCTTTTCATCGAGCAATGGAGTGTCGGCGGGTAGGGAGCGCTGGTGACCGTCTTCGTAGCGGTGGGCGGCGACGAGATAAGAGCAATCGGAGGGGCAATCGATGGTGATTTCGCGTTCGGTGCCGCAGCAGACGGCGCATATTCTTTCGCCTTTGGCCGGGCAGAAGCGGGCGGGTTTGCGTTTCTCGCAGATGGGGCAGGACACGGAATCTCCTCAGCACGTCAAGACAGTTCAGCAGAATACGCGGAGCGGCAATAAAACACAAAATCAGGCAGGCGAAGGTAGTGGGTTAATTTGATTTGAGCGAGCCATTTTTCAGAAGCGGACTTAGCGGTACTCGACGGCTCGCCGAAACGCTCTCGTCCTAGTCGCCCTCGTGGACAAGTGTGCTTGATACCTCGCCGATCGTGCCTTAGGGTTGGGCCGGTTCGTACTTAGGAACATTCGGTGTCAACTTCCGGGCGAAAAATTCTTGAAGCAGATTGACAGCGGCAGATTCGCCAATCCCGATTAGCGTGTTTTCAAAAGTTAATTCCACACCATTGCGATCTTTCGCTGGATAGTAGAGATTTGATATACCGCCTGCGCCGAGGCTTCCTAGGATATTCGAGTAGTTTGCCTGCCAGTGTCCATCGTCGCCCTTGCAAATGACTGAATTGGCCATCGCATACAGAATCCGTGATCGCCTGCTACCGCTTCCCTTATAGAAATAACGTGGATCTTGTTTCAGCAGCGATGGCAGCATGGCGCTTCCGATGAAAGTGCCTGTAACAAAGTCGGCGTAGGAGGCACCATAACGCTTTGCGAAGCCTTGTGCGCCTTGTCCATATCCACTGAAATCGTTTTGCGCCTGCTGAACTCCCGCAATGACCCCATTCACTCCGAAGGTGACTGGATCCACCGCTGTCTTCCAGGCAAGCTCGAACTTTTGCTTCGAGGTGAGCGGAACCGCATCCGGGACGTAGCTGACATAGAAATTTGGAACGAGGCCGAGCACACGCTGCTTCTCTTGAGCCTTGATCTGGTCTTGTGCCACTTCGGTTCGTGAGAGTACGACCCGCACCTCGGTGATAGCGGTAGCAACTGCCAACGTAATCTGCGGGACCACGTAGCTCTCCCCCGGCCGCAGGATTCCAGAGGAAGCTCGCGTCGCGAAACCCTCCGAAGTAATGGTGAGCTGGAACGGCCCGGGAGCAACGTTGGCAAAGGAGAAGAGCCCGTCGTCGTCTGACAGTACCTCTAGGTTGGGGGATTGGTCTTCACGTGTAAGTCTCACCCGGGCTCCGGCGACGGCGGCTCCGGTTTGATCAACAACTGTACCGCCGATGCTTGCTGACAATCGCTGATCGGGGAGCTGCTCGCCGGCTGAAGCCCCTGTTCCCTGTGCGTCAGGCAGACCACTCTTCACTCCCGGGACGATAGGGGGCTGCTGAGACTGAGCCGCAGCTGGATAGCCGCAAGGCAGGAGACTTAGGCTCAGCCAGAATAGCCAAACCGTGCATCTAGGCATAATCACCGCCATCCGTTCATTATGATGCGCTGTGAAGGGGTTTTGGATTTCCGGTAAGGTTGGCGTTTTTATGAGTTACCTGTAGGTGCCTTGCCAGTCATCTGAAAACCACTTCTCCGGTAAACGCTGCCAGCGCAGTAGAGTTCGCTGGTGGGAAGCCCCTATCCCGAACAGTCATAGTTTGGCCTTTGCAATTCAAGGAAATTTGCCTTTCACGAACATTCTAAGATTTTAGCCATGTGGATCAGTGCCGTTTGCTAATACGCTGGACTAACACGTCGTGAATGCAGAAGCCTAGCTATGAAGCGGACATTTAGAAATCTTGCGATTCTCGCCGCCCCTGCCCTTTCACTGGATTTTGACTTGCTCTCGGCACAGTTGAGAACTCCAGCTCGCAAGACTATCGTCTTCGCAGTCCAGCCGGCAGAAAAGGGCAAAGAGCTTGCTCTTGTTACCAGACGGAACGGATTGTCATGATGGGGAAAGCCAAACTCATCCTCGGATTGGCGGTTCTTGCGTTGGCCGGCGTCGAGGGCTGGCGGATCGCTTGGTGCGAGCTGGCCAACTTCGAGTTGCACGAGGATATGCAGGACCTCGCGGCGCAAATCGGGAGCCGCATCGGGTTGAGCCCTCCGAGCACGGATGAGGATTTCCGCAGCGCGGTCATCCGCAAAGCCGAAGAGCATGAGATTCACCTTGAACCTGAGCAGGTGACAGTGCAACGCACCGGCACCGACGAAGCGCCGATCATATACCTTGCGGCGGACTATAAAGTGCGGGTAAAGCTGCTCGGGTTTTCGTTTACTTTCCACTTCAGTCCATCGAACGCAAAGTGGGCCACTACCTGGCCTCTCGACTAATTCCTGTGTAGTCGGGGTACCGGACATCTCGCCACCGCTGGATACGAACGGAGAAGTGGGAATCAGCGACATGTGTGCTACATCAAGCAGACCCGCTAACGGGGTGAAAATTCACGCCATGATGACTTTGTTTTGGAAGCGGCGGGCGGCGATGATCAGCAGAACGGAACCGATGATGAAGAGCGCGAGGCCGTCGGTCCAGAGCTGGGTGATGCCTGCGCCGCGGAGGATGATGCCGCGGGTGATGTTGATGTAATAGCTGGCGGGAATGAAATAGCTGATGACGTAGAAGAAGGTGGGCATGGTCTCGCGCGGGAAGATGTAGCCGGAGAAAAAGATGCTGGGGAGAAAGGTGAGGAAGGCGAGCTGGATGGCCTCGGACTGGGTGTTGGCTTTGCTGGAGACGAGAATGCCGATGGAAAGCGAAACGAAAAGATAGGGAAGAGAAAGGAACGCGAGAAGCAGGACGTTGCCATGAATGGGAACCTGAAAGACGAAGCGCATGAAGGAGAGAATCAGACACAATTCGGAAAAACCGATCGCGAGATAGGGAAGGAGCTTGCCGAGAAGAAGACCCATGGGGCGGACAGGCGTGACGAACAATTGTTCGAGCGTGCCGCGCTCCTTTTCGCGGACGATGGAGAAGGCGGTGAGGAACGTGGTGACGTTCAACAGGAGAATGGCGGTTAAGCCGGGCAAGAGGAAATTCGGGGAGCGGGAGTCCGGGTTGAAGAGCAGTTTAGGGCGCATATCGACGGCAAAAGTGGAGCGATCCGGCAGAACGCGGCGGAGGGATTCGTCGAGGCCGATGGCCGTGGTGACATTGATGGCCTGGCCGGCGACCGAAGAGTCCGAGCCGTCAATGAGGACGAGGACCTGGGCGCTCATGTTGTGGAGCAGGCGATCGGAATAATCCACGGGAATCTTGATGCCGACGCGGGCCTTTCCCGCGATGATGGCGTCGTTGAGGTCCTGATCGTTGTCGACGTAACGGAAGATATGAAAGGTGTCGGAATTTTTCAGGCGGTCGAGGAGTTCACGGCTTTCGCGGCGGCCGTCGGCGTTGTAAACGACGGTGTTGACCTGGCGGATGTTGGTATCGATGCCGAAACCGAGCACGACCATTTGCAAGAGCGGAATCACAAGAGAAAAAAAGAGCGTCGCGGGATCACGCCGGACGTGGAGGACTTCCTTGTAAAAAACAGCGCCGAAACCGCGGAAGAGATTAGGCACGGGCGGCCTCGAGCACGGCTTGATGCTTGTAGGTGAGTTCGACGAAGACGTCTTCGAGGCTGGGAGCGAGCGGACGAATCTCGGCGACGGCGATGCCGTTTTTCAGGAGTTGTTCACGGAGATCGTCGAGATTGAAATGGTCTTCGATGAGCGCATGGATGGATTGCCCGAAAATGGTGGCGCTGCGGATGCCGGGGAGGTGGCGCGCGAAGCGGAGCGCGCGGGTGACTTCCGGCGTGGTGATTTCAACTCGCAGTGTGCCTTGCGGCTGAACGTCGGGGAGTTCGCGGAGCGAGTTGGGGGTGCCATCGGCGATGAGCCTGCCGAAGTAAATGTAGGCGACATGGCTGCAGCGCTCGGCTTCGTCCATGTAGTGAGTGGTGACGAAGAAGGTGATGCCGTGACCGGAAAGCTCGAAGAGGAGATCCCAGAGCTGGCGGCGCGCGACCGGGTCGATGCCCGCAGTGGGTTCGTCGAGGAAAAGAAGCGTGGGCTCGTGCAACATGGCGCAGCCGAGGGCGAGGCGCTGCTTCCAGCCGCCGGAGAGTTGCGCGGCCAGTCGGTTGAGATAGGGTTCGAGGCCGTTGAGCTGGACGATTTCATTGATGCGGCGCTTCAGGCGTGCAGGGTCGAGGCCGTAAACCCGGCCGTAAAACTGCAAGTTTTCTGTGACTGTGAGGTCGTAATAGAGGCTGAAATTCTGCGACATGTAGCCGATGCGTTCGCGGACGGATTCGGAATCGGTGCGGACGTCGAGGCCTTCGACACGGGCGGAACCGCCGCTGAGGGGCAAAAGGCCGGTGAGCATTTTGATGACGGTGGTTTTTCCGCTGCCGTTGGGACCGAGGAAACCGAAAATTTCGCCTTTTTCGACGCGGAAGCTGACGTCGTTGACGGCGGTGAAGTTGCCGAAGCGGCGCACGAGATGTTCGGCAGAGATCGCTGCGTCTGCGGGAGCTTGAGGGATCGTAGCCACGGGTTCAATTCACCGCTTTCAGCTTCACGTCGGCGGCCATGCCGGCAAGCACATGTCCGGCGGGATCATTGATGCGGATTTTTATGCCAAAAACCTGGTGCACGCGTTCCTCGCGTGTCTGGACGTTGCGAGGCAGGAATTCAGCCTGCTGGTTAATCTGTTCGAGGACCCCTTCGAATACTGTTTTAGGAAAGGAGTCGACTCGGACTTCGGCCTTCTGCCCGAGCTTGAGGCGGCCATATT
>Ga0209648_10000404_pt1 | contig 32808 bp, 29 predicted proteins | sample GraSoi2013_115cm_FD_185830 | JGI IMG/M metagenome (GOLD analysis project Ga0209648, IMG submission 185830) | Grasslands soil microbial communities from the Angelo Coastal Reserve, California, USA - Sample 9_17_2013_115cm (SPAdes) (version 2) | ecosystem: Environmental > Terrestrial > Soil >...
GGTGATCCGATGGATTGCCATGCATGCTACTCATTCCTCTTTCTTCCATATGATCGTGTCTACGTCTGCCGAGGCTCGGCTTCTTAGACAATCCCAACATCAGCGACTTGCGGTTGGTACCTACTCACCGTATTTATCGGCGATGAGAGTCTGCTGATGGTTATCTCGTTCCGAAAAGTTGTTTTGCGCTGTTGTAGGCTTGCACTTTCCGCCGGGTTTCTTCCGAGGAGGAATGAGTCACTGGCCAAATTGCTCATCTGGTATCCTTATCCGTTTTGGACCAGGTCTGCTAACCTGCGTAGACCTGTTTAGCGTGACGACGGTTCTCGTGCATTCGTGCTCCTAGCCATGACAGCCAGCTAGAGGCGTCACCGTCTCAGGTTTACGGCTTATCCCCGTTACCCCCCGCTTTACGGTTTGAGAACCAGTCGCTCCGTAGGGGTGTTGCTATCCGTCCCTCCTTGACGGGGAAGGAATTTCGCCTTCCTTCAACTTCTCAGTTATCGAAGATGTGTTTCTTCGTCACTTTCCCCCATGTTGGTACACGGTTTCAAGTGAACGAGCCGCACTGACCAGTCTCTACCACGGGGCCTTGCTGTTCCGCGTTCACCTCGCGGGTGAGGAATTGCGCCTCACATCGGATTATCAGTTATCAAGGTTCTTTCCCTTGCCAGCTTTCCCCTCGCCTCTAGGGCGAGTTTAAGCTGAACGGGTCGCACATCCAATTCATACATGGTTTTCTCCTGGGCTTTCATATCTTCTAATGCGCGCAAGACCTCGCGCTGCTCTTTGCAATAGCGTTCTTGTTTGTGGAACTCGGCGTTACATTGTTCGTAAGCCCGCCATTCTTTGATGCGGAGCTGTTCCAACTCGGCATCCGCGACGGCTTTGCGCTCCTTAACCTCCCGTCGCAGTACATGATCGGCTGCTCCTTGCTCTTCCAAGGTGCGCTGATACGCCCACAGGTCCTGATACAGCTCCTTGCTGCGGCTCGTGAAGATCTTGCGGAGCCGCTCCCGTCGTCGGCTGGCCTGTGCCTCGCGTTTGCCTGCACTCTGTGCCCATTGCTTGAGCCTGGCGAGCCGCTGCTCCAAGTGCGTTCGTCGTATCGTCACTTCTGAATTCTCCACCGCGATCTTGGCAAATCCGTGGTTGGTATCCAATCCCAAGGGGAGAAGATAATCCTTGATGACATTTTCCTGGGCAGGCCAGCGGTGAATGTAGGTCTGGGCAAGCTCAATAGCGTCGATGGTCGGAGTCTCTTCTGTGGTCACGATGGGAATCAGTTTCGGCATCGTTGCTTTTGCTGGAGCGGCAGTGGCCTGCCAGCCCTCGCGCCACCAGGTCCGCTCTTCACGGGGCAAGTCGCTGTTCCAACGCGGCGGAATCTCAGCCTCCTCTGGATCAAGGGGAACTGGAACGAGTCGGCGCAGGTCGCGAATCAGCGCCACCTGTAAGCACAACGGCTCGTTGGGATGGTCTTCACGCGACAACATGATGCGCGCCGGAGCCACTTCCCGGATGACCTGTCCATGTGTGTCGGTACTCAAGGGCACAAAGGTTCCCGCATCTGAGAAGGAGGAAAGATCCCGATACTGATTGGTCTGCAAAATGGTGATCACTCTGCGTCCTTTCGCATGCAAACTGGCGAGGAATTCGGTGGCCATGCCCTCCCGATCTACGATCATTCGTGCGACCTGACTGTGATCCGCGTGTTGCTCATAGCGCGTCAGGAATGCGGGGACGCCCGCAGTGAGATGCTGGTCCCCTCGATGGGTGGTGACGAACAGAGGATGGCCGTGCTCGTCGTGGAACAACAGGAGCGCTCGGCATCCCAAGATGACGCCCAGACGCCCGATCAGTCCGCGCGGGATGAGCACCTCACTGTAGACAGGTTTGCGATGGCCATCCACATAGCAGGTCAGCGCGTGTGGGTGGTCGGCTTCTCCCATTTCCCCCGTTCCTTCCACTGGGGTATGCCACAGGTGCGTGGTCCAGGAGGCGAGAGCATCCGTGAAGCGTTCTGCGCCATCAGCACGGGCCACCTGCGACAAAAACATTTCTGTATACCGATAGCCATAGGCTCGCGTGCGTCCGGTGAGCAATGCCAATCCATCTGCGGCATAACCCCGCAGATCCCATGTGCGAGGTAATCCCACAGCTCCCAGAAACAACACGGTCAACAGCAGGCGTCTGCGGACTGCTGAACTGCCTACCAGGGGAAGGCAAGCAGGGGCTGGTGGAACTGGTGGAGGTGGCAGAGCCTGCTCTAATTGCGTGAGCAGGCCGGTCTCGGTAGCCGCTGCTAACAGCAGCAATCCACCGGCTTGTTCATGATAGCCGGACACGATCGCCATGCCGGTTTTTGGCTTTTTTTTCTCGTGGCACCGACTGGCGACTCAAGCCATGAGCAGCTCGCACCCGGTTCAGTTGACTGACGCTCATTGAGAGGTCAAAGCGCTCAGCCAGGAGGTGTTGCACTTCTGCGCTGGGGGCCGAAGGATGGCTCTGGCAGTAGTCCAGCACAAAGGTGAGAATCTCCCCGCGCAGCTTGACGGGGTGTCCGTGACGCCCTTCGATGAAAGCCTGCTCGCCCTCGCGCTGAGTTCGCTTGAGGAGCCGATACACGGTCGTGCGATGCATCGGGACAGGGCAGCGCCTCCGTGCGTCCGAGACGGTTGTTCCTTCCTTCACCTGCCGGACAAGCTCCCGCTTGGCTACCTGGCGCTGTACTGGGGTGACGGGTATGTGCATTCCTCTCGCTCCTCGTTCCTTCTCAGTTTCAGGCCAAGGCATGGTCAAGAAGCGTTTTTTGGTGAACGGACAACCACGCTTCGCGCCAGAGCGAGTGCTCCACACGACTTTGCATGCGGGTCTCCGTCTCCATCCCGGCGAGGTAACGACCCATCCGATGCACCAAGGAGGTGGCATCACGAAGCCGAAACACCGCCGGGAGAGCGAGCAACTCTTCTTCGCTTAAAGCCATCTGATGGGTGTACGCGGCCCCGAACACATCAATCAGATCCCATTCCTTTCCAGTCCCCAGTAAATTGACAGGCCACCAGCTGAGAGCCACACACAGATCGAGGATGCGAATATCCCTGCCAGCAAACTCAAAGTCTAAAACGGCGGTCACACGCTGCTGTTCCAGGAGAATATTGCCGGGATCGTAGTCCCGATGAAGGACCTGTTGCGGAAGCGTGGCATACAGGCTGGGCACGTTCTCTAGCACCTCCGTGAGGAGGGCACGGAGCTGTTTGACCTGCTCGCGGTCGATTGGGAGGCGCTCCACAGCAGCAAGCGGATCGGATGCCAACGGATGCCAGTGAGCGAGTTCCCCAAAGGTGGGAAGCGGGATGTACCCATCGGGAGGCTGCATGTCAGGAAGCATTGCCAGTGTCTTGTCAAGCCAGGCCAAGGTTAACGCTGCGTGTGATGCACTCAGAGGATCGTTGCGCTCTGGGGGGCGATCGTGCAAATGGCCAGGGAGCAGGGGAGACAGGGTAGCAATCGTCTCGGTTCCTTGCTCGTGCTCAAAACGGACAATGATATCTCCGCTGGTTGCTTTCAGCGGAACGGGAAGGCGAAAGGGGGGGATCTTCGTCTTCCAGCGCTTGGAGCAGTTGGGCTTCATAGCGCATACGTGGAGCACGAGTAAGATCGGTTGAGAGACGTAACACGTAGGATTGGCCATCGGCTGTATCTGCACGCCACATGGCGTTGTTCGTTCCACCGAGCAAAGGGGAAATGTGCCAGGGGCCAGAGACGGGCCAGGTTACCCACAGGTTTGAGACATCCATTCTATCCCTCATCATCGTTCTTCTGAGTTTTTCTTCAGTATGGCATGAAACAGCCTTCTGAGCAAGGTGGATGTCTCCTCAGGGAATGAGGGTGAAACCGATCAGATCTTTCCTCTTCTCAGTTGTTCCACTGGTTGCATTCTTCCTGCGCACAGCATAGCCTGATTACTGTGACTCCCTGCTTATGGATGATCACTCACCGATTCGGGCTCTGTCTGGGTTGACAGTCCCAGTTAAGGTCATTCGGGCGGGCGACCAAACAACGAAGCGAGCTCATACGTCTCATGCCATAACCACGGTCGGCCCTAACGCCACGCACCACAGCGGCGTCCCCGCCCCACAACGAGGGTAGGGTAGCACGCGACGTGCCTCACTAACAACATCCTTACAACGATTCATGAAATTCTGGGCCATTTCAGCCTTTCTTATCTGTTTTACTTCTCAGATAACTCTACGGCAGATTCTTTGATGAAGCGATGGGTCAAAAAGTATTGGGTAGAGGAGATGTGTAAGTCGAATTCAGCTCTCGAAGTGTGAGTGTTCGTTTTAACCGGGGATAGGCCGTATGCTCAATTAATGTCACGAGAAATGCTTCCTTCCCGCATCAACTATTTACTTCCTTACATGGATGTAGTATACTGCCGCTAACATACCTTTGCAGAAATAGATAAGGCAATTTCGTAGGACTTTTTTCTGCTAACGTTGCCGCTATCTCATGATCAGACTTCTGAAACCCAGTTTGCTGCCTCTTTCAGCAACAAGGTCACGGATTGCACCCTGAGTAATGTTAACGATACGGCAGGGACGGGCACGATCAGCTATACCTATGCTGACGGCAGTACACAGGTCTTTGACTACACCTTAGTCAACGCCAATGGTACGTGGGCGATTGATAGCGAGAAGACCCATTGAGGTGACCCTCTTAGCATACGGGTAGCAGGTCGTTGTAGATCCGGACAGGTACATCTACACGGAGAGTTTTCTCAAGGAGGTAAAACATGCAAACTCAATTTCAAGCTCAGACCCAGGTTCAGTACGTTGGTGTGGGACGGCGCTTTGTCGCCACACTCGTCGATTTGATCCTCTTCCTGATAGTTTTTGTGGTCGTTGCCGTGGTATCTGGTAACGCCCAGGCGTCCGGAGGAAGCGTGTCTGCATCCTTGACAGGTACTCCGGCGTTGATCCTAGACATCCTCTTTTTCCTCTACTACATCGTGTTGGAAGCCGTTCTCGGTGCCACACTTGGGAAGCTTCTTCTCGGTCTCCGCGTCGTCAATGTGGACGGGTCCCGCATCGGTTGGGGTGCATCCATCATCCGCAATCTCCTGCGCATCATAGATGTACTTCCGTTCTTCTACCTGCTCGGAGCCATCCTGATCTGGACCTCTCCACAGCGCCAGCGCCTAGGCGACCGGGTAGCAAAAACGGTGGTTGTACGGCGCTAGAGTTGATCCTCTCACGGATCATCTTGACTTTGCGCGGATAGGGGAAGTTGGTCGAATATTGAAAACGACCTGCAGAAACTTATCGATGATAACGCGCAGAACTCGCCGAATGGGAGTATTGTCAGTGTGTGTAAATGTGATAATTAGCACCGCCATTGTTTTTGACAATTCTATGGCTCATGGCCAACTTTGGTGAATGATGAGCTTATCGACATTGGGTTCCCTAAGTTTCGTGCTTGTTCGATAAGCCAGAATAACTCATCTATCCCCCGATTCACCAAAGTTGGCCATGAGCCATAGAATTGTCACATTTACAATACTAGCTGATGGATATCCCCGATTGCTACACCTCTCGTCGTTTGTAGGTTGACCCATCGTATCTTCGCTTTCGCTTTCCCAAGCATGACACTGCTACCAGGTAAAGTAGAGGAGAAACTGAAGAGAAAGGACAAGCTCATGAACCCGCAGATGCCTCCAGAAACGCAACGTGAACAGAAATCAAACGCACTCAAAGCCTTCGCCACACGCTCACCGTTTTTCTTCGCGCTCGTCTTTTTTGTCGTCAGTTTTTGTCTATCTCTCGTGGGCCCCCCTGCCTCCCTATGGGGAGTCGTGCAATCGCTGTTTGCTATCGGGGTGCTGGCCTGGCTCGGCTGGCTGCGCCTGGCGGGGTTCAACGGCCCGTCTCAATGGCGCAGCCTGCACCTGTTGTGGCTGCCTGGGCTGTGGGCGCTCTTCTACCTGTTCCCGTTCTTGCTCACCATGCAGGTGTCCGGCGCGATGGTGGTGGTCTTGATCGCGCCATTTGCGCTGCTCAACGGCTTAAGAGAAGAAGCTCTTTTCCGCGGGGTGATCTTGCAGGCGCTTCTGCCCTACGGGTGGCGTCGAGCAGCCGCTCTCTCGGCCCTGTTCTTTGGCCTGTTCCATCTGCAAAATCTGCTTTACTATCCACCCTTGATCGTCCTTGCGCAGATCATTGGAACCTTTCTGTTCGGCTTCGGTTTTGCGGCCTGTCGGCTGCGTACCAACACAATTTGGCCGCTGATCATCTTTCATGCCTGTAATGATCTGATCGCATTTTCGGCCTCGAACGGCGGCATCGTTCCCCCTATCTATGACAGCTTATGGTTTGTGTGCGGCGGCATCGTTTTCAACTTGGTACTGGCTGGCTATGGCCTGTTTTTGTTGCGTCCCCGGCGGCAACAGCAACTGGAAACGCTGGCAGAGCAGTAGCAGGGGTGCAAAGATCCCACTGCACTGAGCGTGGAACTCGTTGCCGCTGGTTGCTAGAGCACGAGTCGCCTCCTGGTCGAAAGCAGCCAAGAGAGTGATGTTTTTGCTTCGTGCTGAGATGAGGGAGGAGAAGCAGGGCAGAAATCCTGCTTGAATGCCTTCGCCGTGCGCAGAAGGAACTCGGTGGTGTACTGCTGCCGAGTTCTTTGTAGTTTTGGTATGTGCGCTCTGCTTGAGAATACAGTGGGGGGAATCAACTGGTACACTTTTCGGGCTCATCCTCACATTTGGGGAACAGATGAGCTTATGCCAAAACTTCCAGATGGTGTCTTTGCTCCAGAAGCCATTTCAAGTTGAGAAGAAATAGCTCTGCAATTCCAAAATCACCAAATTCGAGGAAGATCCACTTTTCGGCTATCTTTTTGAGAGAACACTAGGTGGGGGGGTCTAGTTTTCGGTTAACGAACGGTCACTTTTGGAGGCTCATCCTCACATTAAGTGAGCCTGCTTGCTTGGACAAGAGCTGAGGTTTCTGATAGATTCCCATCGATGTAATTGAAAGCCACTTCGTAAGAGAGGGGAGCCGCATCGATGAATTCTGTGGAGATTGAAGTGCTAACCTCAGTGTTTCTCCTGCCTGATACCATAGCGATTGAAGCGATCTATCCTACTCAGACCCACCTGACGATCCAAGTGGCATGTAGGCTCAAGAGCGCTGCCTGTCCCCTCTGTCAGCACTCCTCAGAACGGATCCACGGTAGCTATGGGCGAACCGTAGCGGATATGCCTTGTAGTGGTCGCAGGGTCATACTGGCTTTAACGGTGCGCAAATTTGTCTGCGGCACGGCAGGATGCCCGCGTAAGATCTTTACCGAGCGGCTTCCAGCCTTGGTTGAGCCCTATGCTCGCATGACGAATCGGTTGAGTGAAGTCCTTCAAACGCTTGGCTTTGCCACCTGTGGGGAACTGGGAGAACGATTCGCTCCTCAACTGGGGATGCAGGTGTCCGGTCCAACGCTTCTGCGACGCATGCGAATGCGCTGTTGTCCAGCACCCTCGTCTGTGCGTATCCTGGGCATTGACGACTGGAGTTGGAAAAAAGGCGTGACGTACGGGACTATTTTGGTCGACTTAGAGTTGCGCAAGCCCATCGAGCTCCTTCCAGATCGCTCGGCTGAGACATCGCAAGCCTGGCTACGTACCCATCCAGAAGTGGAGGTAGTGAGCCGCGATCGGGGCGGGGACTATGCAGCAGCGGCCAAGAAAGGCGCTCCCCAAGCACAGCAGGTGGCCGACAAATTTCACCTCCTGAAGAACTTGCGCGAAAGACTCAAAGAGCTGATGGATCGCAAGCAGTCCTGCCTGCCCGAAATCGAAGAACACGCTTCTGATGCGATTCCCGCAAAGGCACAAGGCATCAAAGACCAGGGCGCACACCAGATCGCGGAATCACAAGCGCAGTCAGAACCAGAGAAACACTATCGAACTGGCTCTCCTTCCCCCAACAATCGGCCTCTCGGGATGAGGTACGACGAATTTCAGAAACAGGTCCGACGAGACAAACGTGCCTCTCGCTATCAAGACGTGCGCACCCTCATGGAACAAGGGCTCTCGCAGCGTGCCATTGCCCGGAAGCTGAAACTGGCGCGGGCGACGGTGAGCAAATTCGCTCAGGCAGAGGAGTATCCTGAGATGCACCACCCCAAACGAGGAGAAAAAAGGAGTCTGCTTGACCCCTACAAGTGCTACATCTTACATCGATGGCAACAGGGATGCACCAACGGTGTTCAGCTCTACGATGAGATCAAAGCCTATGGGTTCACCGGATCTGCGGCTCTGCTCAGAATGTTTCTGGCAGAGCTGAGGAAAAAGCACCAGGAGGCAGGCTCAGCCTCAGTCCTGACACTCGATGCTTCCACACACGTTCTCGAAATTCCTCCTTCCCTGCCTCCCAAGCCTATCGTCAAACGTCGCCTCTCCCCAACACGTGCATCCTGGCTCTTCGTCAGTCAGCCGAGTAAGCTCGATGAGAAACAACGCAAGTCTGTGGAGCAGGTCCGAGCGGGCCATCTTGATCTGGAGATGGCCTATCAATTGGGGCAAGGATTTGTGATGATGCTGGCAGAGCGCCGAGGTACAGATTTGGATGCCTGGCTCACACAAGCTGAACACAGCGGCCTTCCTGAATTCAAAAAAATGGCGAACGGGATTCGTCTCGATTATGCAGCGGTTAAAGCCGCGTTTTCTTCTGAGTGGAGCCAGGGGCAGGTCGAAGCGCAAGTAAACTGCTTGAAACGAAAGCCCCGTATCGTCTTCGGCAGGGCGAATTTCGATGTACTGCGGCTGCGTGTCCTCTGCCGTGTGTAATCGCTCTTGACGCTGGCATGGAACTGGTGCTCTGGTGGCAGAGCGAGCAAGATCGATGCATCTAGACAGTGACCTCATCCTGAACTATACTAGTGAGGAGCCATTCCTCTCCTCAGCTAGAAATGGAGGCATCTGTATGGGAGACACAAACCACCAACAGCTAGACCAAAGGGACTTTTCTCGCTTTTGAGCCGATGAGCAAGCGAAAGCGGGGCTACCCATCCGAAAAGGCGGTGAAACGTGGCAGACGCATTGTTCATGGAGACAAGGAACTCTGCGAGAAGCTTGGCAAGGATGACCTGTGCCCATGCGGTTCGGGACGCCGCTTTCAAACGGTGCTGCCGCAACAATGGCAGATATGATGGTCGTTTACGAGACGACTACTTTTAGGGAATAACTCTTTGAAACGGAGATGGGTCGGATCATGGTATTCACCCATCTCTGCTGAGCCGCGGACCCAAACCCCTCACTCAACTTCTCCTTTTGAGTGCAAGACTCCTTTTGAGCCGACAAAGCAAGCGGGCTCACTTAATGTGAGGATGAGCCCTTTTAATTATCGCTCAACAAGAAACCCACGAATTGCGCAACGAGAGAGGTTCTGTAGCAAGCAGAGGTAAATATGTGCCTTTTTGAGAAGGAAGAATCAAACACTTTCTCTCAAGGAGGCACATGTGACCAGTATCGCTGATGGATCGGTAATCATCCAGTCTTCTTCCGAATCCGTTCCCTCGACCCCTTCCTGGTTTGGCGAAGTTGTGCTGCTCGTCGGGTATCGACGCCGCGCACGATGTCCTGACCAAGATCAGCGAAAAGGTGCGTTTTGCGCGGCGGCGAGGCGTTTGCTACGAGGTCATCGATTTTCTCGCTATCCTCTTCGGGTATGCCAGAAGCTTCGAACGCACCCTGGAGGCGTTCTACGAGAGGCTCCAGCCCTTTGCGGCCTCCTTCATGGCCGGGGGCGGGAGCGGGACCGACTCCCGGCCCGCTCAACCCTCTCACGCTTTTTAGCGGCGTTAACTGAGGCGCCCGTCGAAGCGCTGCGCACGCTCTTTCTCGACGATCTCGAGAGTCGCCCACTCTCGACCGACTCCAACGGCTCACACGAGAAGCAAACTGGGGGGCTGGTGGATCGAGCGGGAAACACGTGGGTCGTCTTTGACATTGATGGCACCGGTGAGGCCGCCCGCGTAAGCTGCCTTGCCCCAGACCGAAGACTTGCCCCTGGCCTGATCTATGGTTGGATGAGGTCTGTGCCCCTGGCTACCGGGGCCGCAAGCGTGGGCAAGTGGTGCGGACGCGTACCGTCAAAAGCTTCGCCCACCGTTGAAAGTCGGCTCGGCTCGTAGGGCCTCCGGGGCAACGGTCGCTACCGGGAGGAACTGCGGCAAGGCCTCGCAGCCATCGGTCGCTATCTCGCCGCGTCTCAGTTCCCACAGGAGTGCGCGGCTCTCGCGACTTGACGGACAATATGGCACGGGGGCCGTGCTCGCCGATCTGGCTGGCTTTGCCTTCGTAACTCGCGGCAAAGAGTACACTGTGCTCGATCACCCGCTCGGCAGAGGGGCGTCTGCCCTTGCTCCCCGATCAGTCAAAGCCTCGTCCGGAAAGTCAGACGGTGCGCAGCCGCTACGACTGTCCAGAGGTGCCAGTGGGGTCTGAAGGCATGTCCTGCCGCGTGGTCGTGGCGACTCATCCCGAGGGCCTCCAGAAGAGCCCAGTTGGCATCACACGTTCAGGCATCGTCTACGAACTCTTCTTCACCAACCTCCCGCGGCGCGCATTCACCGCTTCTGACGTCGTTGAGCTGTATCTGCATCGTGGGGCCTTTGAGCCCGCGCTCGCTGATGAAGATCAGGAGATCGATCCCGATCGTTGGTGCTCTCATGCCGCCTGGGGACAGGAATGCTGGCAACTGGTCTCGCTAATCTCGTCTGGAACCTGCGCTTGGAGTTAGGACATCAACTGCATCCTGATCCCGTATGCACGACCGAGTTTGCTCCTGCCATCCCGCCTGCGTCACTGCACACAGCTCCCCTCTCGGGCTATGCTCCCCCTCAGGTGGGCTTGTCCTGGAAAGCTGACCGAATCAGCGGCCAAGACTTCGTCCTCCAGCCTGATGGGACGCTGCGCTGCCAGGCTTCCCAGAAGCTGATCCCACATGAACAACGCCGAGAAGCCGATGGAAGCCTGCGCGTGGTGTATGGAGCCAGCATCCGCAGTTGTCGTCCCTGTCCGAGGCGTGTGCCTCGCCAATGGCAGGGTAGCGCCACCAAGAAGCCACGCCAGGTCAGCGTGCTGTTGCATCCGCTGCCTGCGGGTTCCGCGCCACTGCTCTGGCGAGATTGGAGCCGCAGAGAGTACCGGTGCGCTTGCATGCAGCTCGTGCGGCTCCAACGTATCGAGGTGAGCCTGTTGCCACCCACAGCCGCTCCGCCAGGCACCGCGAATGTCATCCTGTCCCGCGCGCAGCGAGCGCATACTCGCCTCTCCTGGCCAGAGCGACTCGCTCGGAACGTGCGCGTCTCAACCGCGAACCAGGTGACGATCAAATTGTTCGGCGTCCCAGAAGCCTTTGCCACCTCGCTCGGTCTGGCGAAGGTTTAACCCTGTCTTGCTAGCTGTTGGATTCCCTCTTCTCGGACAAGCTTGCTTCTCCGGGTGGAGCCTCATGGCCTCTTTTCCCGGCTGGTTCTGCCCTCTCTGGCGGACTCACCGTCCGGTTCTGTGTGACTTTCGCTCACAAGATCAGGATTAGCTCTTCCATAAGCTCGTTGCGCAATTCGTGGGAGATACAACTCGTTGCGCATCGCGTGGGCACTGGGTGCGACTCCCAGCAAGGTTTGAGCCACTTCTCCCACTTTATGGGTACTTGTTCCTGCCACAAACATCTGGGTGAGGCTGATCGCGCGATATGCGGTTCATAGCGGCTGTAGCGTTCAAAGACCCGGCTGTGGAATTGGCCTTCTCGATCTCTGGGCACCTTGAGGTCTTCGAGACTGCCCGTCGCTGTCGCCAGTTCGCGCATGTAGGAGCCATTGCGATAGCCTTTGCGTTTGGGGTTACATGCTCCCCAGGCTGCTCCTATGAAAGCGTCCAACTCCTCGCGCATCACCAGTTCCAAGACGGTCCGCACGGCGCTTTGAGCCAGAGCTCGCAGGTGCTGGTGGAATTCCTGTTGTTCTGGCAGAAGTGGTCCTGATGCGGTTGACTCCACCCTCGGCGTTTCTCGCTCGGGTGTGGTACGCTTTTTACGTTCAGGCAGAGGTTCCTCCTTGTTTGGAAGTGAAGGATGGTTCTAAGGGAACACTTGATGCCTGTAGTATCTTCTCAAAAGTTCTTCTGTAGCGAGGCTTCGCTTGGCACAACTTTGGGGATGGCATCCCGATGACACGTAGAAAAACCAATACTTAGTCAATAATTTCCGTTTCAAATCTTGGGTCCCAGACCACTTCCCACAAGTGACCGTCGAGATCTTGGAAATAGCCAGAATAAATCCCCCAAGGGCGATCATGTGCTTCATCGGTTATTGTAGCTCCCGCTTGCTTTGCTTGCTCCATAACTATATCAACCTCTTCTTTGCTTTTCATATAATGACCGATGGTGCATTCTGTAGCGCTTGGTGCACCCAAGGGGACTTGTGCATCAAGAGCAAGATCACTGCGCGGGAAAATTGCCAGTTTCAAGCCATGTTGTAAGTCGAAAAGAGCAAGAGCGCCGTGTTCAAATTCTCTGCCAACAATGCCTCGCGTCGGCAAACCAAGCCCGTCGCGGTAAAAGAGGAGTGATTTTTCTAAATCGCTGACGCCTACTGTAATCACAGTAATTCTCGGCTTCATATACCTATCCCTTGTTTCTCTGACCTTTCTCCCGGTTGGTTCATTCTCGGTAAAACGTTCTCCCACGCAGCAACTGTCGCATGATAGTAGCGAGTGGTCCCCTTTGTCAAGAGAAGTGTATTTCATCAAGTATCTGGTAAATTAACTGAAGGGTTGACCGATTTTGCATTGAAGGATGGGAATTTACGCTGAAGGGTGGAACTTGACGCTTCGATGCCTGGAAAAACCGCTTCCCATCAGGTATACTTTTCACTGAATATGTAATTTGCGCTCCTCTTCGAGAGCTTGACAAACTGTTGGGATGCGGAAGACAGACTCACCAGCAGATCGGCGAGGTTGCTCATGGTCGCACGGGAAGTACAAGGCATTGATCTGTTCAAAATAGCGAACCGCTCCATTTCAGGATGGATTCCGAGCCTCAAAACGGGCACCACTGTTAGGCAGCCGTTCTGTAGCCAGCTTGAAGAACGTCTCCTTTTATGGCTTGAATATCATCCACTGGTTGTGAACTACGCGCGTGGCGACATTGACCCGCAGTTTGCCACGAAGTACCGATTGCCGATCCCAAAACACGCGCCATTCGCCATCGGCTACACGTTTGAGGACAAGCCCCATCACTACTTGCCCGATGCGGTGGGCACTTTGACCAACGGGCAACCGTTCATCGCCGAGGCGGGCATGGAGGATGACAAACGAGGGGATCGTAACCTCGCCAAAGCGGAAGCTGCACGAAGGCTCGCACGCCTGCAAGGGGGCGTTTTCTGGATTGGCACTGAGCACACACTTACCAAACGTCGATCCTACAACCTGGTTTTCTTGCATGCTAGGCGCAAGATATTTCCCGCCTTTGGCGAAATTGCCGCCGCATTGCAAGAAGTCTGGCCCTGGGGAGAAGTCGCCAGCGTCGAAGAGGTCGAAAGCCGTCTCGCTGGGCAATGGCCTGCCAATCTCATCGAAGCGGCGATCTGGAAGGTGGTGGGAGAAGCGGCAGCCCAAGGACATTTACTGCTTGATCTGGAGCAGTTCACGCTCTCTCGCACCCTTCCCTTGGCCTTGCTCCATCCTTCCGCTCCGGTACTTGTACCCTCACCACTCCCTGACACGCTCCTGACTGAACCAGACACACAGCCAAAGGCTTCCATCTCACACGAGATGACGGCCCTCGTCCCGGGTCCGACGTTTGATGCCTCCACGCTTCCAGAGCCACAACGAGAGCAATTTCACCGGAATCTCCGGGCCGTAGAGCAGGTGCTGGCCGGGGCACAGCAAACCCAGGTTGCCAAAGATGCAGGCATCCCACGCTCAACGCTTTCGCGCCTCGTCAAACGGACGAAGCTGTTGGGCGCCATCGCCTGTGCGCCCTATGGCAGCTACACCCGAAAAACGGCCATGCCCCCGGCTTTCCAGGAGTGTATCCGTCGGCTGTATTTACTGCCTACCCGTCTGTCCATGACCGCGATCCAAGAGCATACCGAAATGCAACACGTGGCGACGCGCCTGACCAAGGAAACAGGCAAGCCGGTCAAACTTCCTTCCTATGCTCAGGTGCGCAAGGAGGTGCAACGCCTGAAGATGGAGCCGGAGCTGGTGGCAATGCGCGAGGGGGCCAAATCCGTTCCACGTGAACGCGAGTCTGCCGAGTCGTTTGCGCTCTCCATTCCGGCTCCAGCCCTGCTGACCCAGGTCGATGAGCACACCATGGACTTGTACGTCGTCACTCCCCATGGGACGACGGTTGCCAGCCGTGTGCATGCGGCGGTGCTCATCTGCGTCAAAACGGCTGCCATCCTCGGCGCGGTCCTGGCTTTGGGGCCACTCAAGGAGGAGGACTATATGCGCCTGGTGAAGGTCAGCCTGGAAAGAAAAGATCAGCTGGTCGGCATCAATGGATGCGAGCATTCCTGGCCCTGTTTTGGCAAGCCCGCCATTATCTTCCATGATCGAGGGAAGATCTTCACCTCTGAGCGAGCGCGGCAAGTCCTCGTAGATCGATTGGGAATGATCACGGAGCAAGCCCCACCCTACGCACCATCAGCAAAAGGAACGGTCGAATCGCTCTTCAGGTGGATGACTGAACGTTTTGAAAAGAGACTCCCCAACACGTCCTACGGCGTCCACGATGCCGAAATAGCGGCGCAAGCGGGGGGGATGACCCTGGAAGAGCTAGAACGCTGTTTCTATCAAGCCATCGTTGATGATTATCAACAAGCCTTCGACAGCCTTCGACGGCAGCGCCCCTGTGTGCTATGGGAACTGGCGGTGGCACAGAGCGGAGTGCCACAGTATCTGGGCTCGCCTGATGATCTGAAACTGCTGCTCATGAAGGCGCAAAATCGCAAGACGCCCCATCATGGGTACCACACCTCTTCAGGCAACAGGCTCTCATTTCAGGGACTCTGGTATGTTTGTCCCGGCCTGCTCTCGCGGCTCTCTGGCCGAGAGTTCGATGTGTATTACGACCGCCGAGATGTGGGTGTCCTGTATATTTTTGTCGAGGGGGAATATGTTGGGGAAGCCTACTGCCCACAACTGATGGGAGGCCGCGTCAGTGAGTGGGAAGCCAGAGCCATGCGCAAACACGACGAAGAGCAGGCCAAGATCGCCCGCGAGCAAGGGTTGCCAGTCCGAGCTCGCATTCAGGACGAAGCAGGAGCAGCGCGCCGCCGCCGAAGCACAGAGATTCGAGCAAGTGAGCAAGCCCGTCAATGGGATCGCCAACGCCAGGACATTCATCCAGCCATCGTTTCTGAGCACTTGGCGGGTATCGAGGCCAAGAAACTTGCATCACCGAAGCTACCACCCGCACGCCCAGATACCGAACCTGATCGTCCTGTACGTGTTTTACCTGTTCGCACGATGCGAGAGGAGCCGCAACCATGACTCATTCCCTCTTCAGAAAAGATATTTTCGTCGAGACGGCATTTGAAAAAAGGTTCCAGGCGATGCTGCATGCTGCCTGGCACAATCGTTCCTGGCATGTCATTGTCGCCGATCCGGGCGCAGGCAAGACCGTGGGCATACGCGATCTGCTGAAAACGGCTGGCGGACGATCCGTTCTCGCGGTCGTGGCTCCGAAAAACAATGAAGATGAGCAGGCGTTGGGCGACCAGTTTTTTACGGCGCTTGGCTTACCACTTCGAGGACATTGGCGCACCCGCAAGCCCAAACTCATGGGACACCTGCACCAATATGGGACCGAGTGCCTCATTGTGGATGATGCCCATGATCTCTCCATGCCTCATCCGCTTGGGTTGTGCTTGGTGGCGGCAGGGCGTGGCAACACGATTCCCTTGAAGGTGACGTTAGACCAACCTGAGCCTACCTGGCTGCAATGGCGTCGCCGACTCGATTCGCTGCAACCGTTCTGCCGCATTGCCAGCCACACCTCGGAAGAAGTCCGCGACATCCTGGCCACCTTGGAGCAGGTCTACCAGCCACTCTTGCCACAGCTCAACTTACGCCAATGGGCAAGTTCGATCTACACTTGGCTGACGCAACCGGTCCTCGACCCAACCCACTCAGGCCGTGTAACAATGGATAACCTGATGAAGCTTGTGATAGCCGCGCTGGAATGGTCGTATGAGGCAAAGGCTACCGATGTACAAGCCAAGTGGCTGGAGCGTGCCGCAGAGCTGCTCGTGCTGCGCCATGATACGCTGCGGATTATTGATGGAGCAGGGCCAAATGTCGAAGCAGAGCAGGCATCGAGTGAGACGCAAGCAGAACAGATCTCTTCCTCAAACACCCAGCAAACGCTTCCATCTTCGGTCCCCACAGAACAGGTGACTCAGTCACGATCTCGGAAGAAGGCTGTGTCGCAACCCGTCGCATCGGTCAAATGTATGTTTTCTGGGATCGTACCCATTGATCTCAACCGCTTTGTGGAGAGTGGTGTCGCGCTTGTGGAGTGTCCTGATTGTGGGAGAGCATGGACCCTTTCTCCAAGCGGTGGAGTTCTGCGCTTCAAGTCTCACGACAAGCGCAAAATGAACACTCCCAATACCGGACGACGGTGGGAAAGGCGAGGAGGGGGAACTGACTGGAATGTGGTCGGAGGGGAAGGAGTGTAGTTCTCGCCTGTGTTTATTTTCGTCGAAGCGTTCATTTTTGAAGAGAGGAGAAGAAAGGTGAGCACAGACATTCCTCAGTTGGACTGGCAGGACTGGATGCACCGCTACGATCAGCAGCAGAGTACCTACCTGCCTGATCGTGAACAACGCTTTACCGTCATGCTCGATGTGTTAGAAACGCTGCTTCCTGAACACTTTGTGGCACTTGACCTGGCCTGTGGTCCCGGATCAATGAGCCAGCGCCTCTTATCGCGCTTCCCACAGGCACACTCCGTTGCTGTGGACATTGATCCTATCCTCCTGCTGCTTGGACAGCAAGTCCTGGGTGACATGCAAGGGCGCTTGCGTTGGGTGGAAGCAGATATCAGTGAACCTTCCTGGCACAGCCGACTTGGGGAGGAGCAGGTGGATGTGGTAGTAACCACGACGGCCCTTCATTGGCTGCATGCTGGCTCGCTGGTGGAGCTGTATCGCCAGTTAGGAGTCCTCGTTCGCCCTGGTGGAGTTTTCCTCAATGGGGATGGCTTGGGGTTTGCCCCGCATCTGCCGAGCTTCAACACGGTCACAGAGCACGGGCATGCGCAGTGGGCTGCTCAGGCGAGCGCAGCGGAGAAGGAAGATTGGGAGGAGTGGTGGGATCAGCTTCGGCGTGAGCCAGGCATGGAGCCGTTCTTCGCGGAACGTGCGCGTCGCTTCAGCACCAAAACGCGTCCCCCTGGTACCCTGGTAGATGTTCACCAGGCAGCGTTGCGCAACGCGGGATTTCGCGAAGTTGACGTGATCTGGCAGCATCTGGACAACCGGGTCGTGATGGCCGTTCGTTAGCTGAGTGAGAGGAAATCAACGGAATTCCCAAATTTACAGGTAATTGCCAGAAGCGTTCGAGTTATTTACTGTACTTTGCCAAGTAAGGTTTTCGGACCCGTTTGGTGATAAGAAAGAGAACCATCAGCCTGGGAACGAGAAAGAGTGGCTCTGGTCAGAGCACATTCTCTAAAGGGCGATACAAGAGCCAGAGGCCTTCTCGCATGCACAATCCACATCACCAAACCAGTCCGAGAACCAGTAACCTGACCACTTCGCCATAATTCTTTGCCAGTGGTTAAGGAATCGATCTTCTGCGATGTAAGCACAACAGAGAAACATAGTCTACAACGAAGGATCACCATTGGGCGCATTTTGTCATACTGAGCGTGCTGCACGAAATGAGGGATCATGAGGAGGTACAATATCCAATGAGGCAAAGTAGTCTTGCAGCAAGCGATGCCGAAAGATGTATCCTCCCCCGACTTTGCGCAAGAGTAATTGCTCTACAGCATCGTCAAGGAAGGCGACGTACCGCCGGGGAGCTGGCATGCATCTCGCTTTCCAGAGCCAGAAGCGCAGGGTATAGTGCCGCACAGCAGCACCCAGCCCGGCGAGCAGCCCGGCGAGCAGCCCGCCGACCAGCCCGGCAGGCAGCCCGAAGAACAGCCCGCCGACCAGCCCGCCGACCAGCCCATTTTTTATAGAACGTCGTGTCCCCTCATTTGGAGAGAGTGTAAATCCCAACATTAAACTGGTGGAATCTGTACAATTATCCTGGTGGATCTCACTCAGCGCAGCGCGCCTCGCACTATGACATCTCTACACAAACCTGAGGTAGGGCTAGGATCTCTGCGAAAATCTATCACAGCACACCTTTGTTCTATTTTTAAGTGACATCCTCTAGAAGCATCTGGCATCACTATCGAAAAAGTGCATACCACAACTTTATAGTTGACGTTATAGTACATCTGTGCTACAGTGCAGAGCAACATTTAGATTTGTGCAATTAAAGGAATGAGATATAGTGGGTGAATTAGAATGCACCTCTTTGCCTGACTCCGCTAACGAACTGGTTCCGAATCGAACAGACATATGACGCTTCTGGTGCCATATTGCCCACTTGCCAGCCATAATTTACGACAAACTGGTCGGAGAGAGACCATTAACAGGCGGGAGAAATAGGCTCAGGTTGCTGAGCAGCTAAGGTCTACTATGGAGCACGAGCGTAAACCAGGGAAATATTGGAACGATTTTGTCCATGTCGAGATGGAACTTCTTGCTTTCATCGAGGAGCACGGAACCTCTGGTATCATGCCTATCGAGAAGGAGTTGTTTCAGGTAGGGAGAGGCGACCTCGCTTCGGCGATCAGGAAGCATAATGGCGTAGAAGCAGTTGCTCAACGGTTGGGATTACAGCTCCCTTCTCACAAACGCAAGCGGCATGGCTATTGGGATGACTTCGCCAATGTCACATCTGAGCTATTGAATTTTATTGCTGGACATGGAACCCCTGGCGTGATGCCAAAACAGAATGAATTGATGCAGGCTGGTTACCGCAGTCTTGCCGCGGCAATTGACCATCATGGAGGAATTTTTACTGTTGCTCAGCGGTTAGAATTACGGCTCTCCCATGCTCAACGCCCCAATGGTTACTGGGATGACTTCGCCAATATCGAGCGTAAGCTTTTCATGTACATTGAAGAGCATGGGACACAGGGGGTTATGCCATCACGAGGAGAATTGATGAAAGCAAACCTGGGAAATCTCGCCGGAGCTTTTGACAAATATGGTGGATCATCTGCTGTCGCAGAGCGTTTGGGACTCCAAATGAAAATCAAACCAAGGGGGCATTGGGATGACTTTACCAATGTGAAGCGAGAACTTCTGGCCTTTATCCAGGAACAAGGAACTCCAGATGTGATGCCGACGGCCAAAGCTCTAGAGGATGTGGGACGATCAAATTTGATCTTTGCTATCAATAAACATGGAGGAATGTCTACAGTTGCAGGGCGGTTGGGCCTGCAGCTTTCGTCTACAGCGAAGCCTCCTGGTTACTGGGATAGCGTTGCGCACATTGAGCTTGCCATTCGTGAGTTTAACGAAGCACGTGGAATGCCTAGTGTGATGCCAACAGGTGGTGAGCTACAGAAAGCAGGGAGGAGCGACCTGATTACAGCCATTACCAATCACGGCGGCTTTCCTGCCTTGGCCGAGCAATTCAGCCTGACATACACCTACACAGCTAAACCTAACCGGTATTGGAGCGACTTCGCCAATGTGGAACGAGAACTTCTTGCTTTCATCCGTACTCAAGGCACAGAGGGAGTGATGCCCGCGGCTAACGAGCTAGGAAAAGCGAGGCAATCAAGCCTTGTGTTAGCTATTGGAAAGCATGGAGGGTTTCCCGCCGTAGCTGAACGCCTGGGATTGGCCTATATTTCAAAAAAAATGAACGGGTATTGGAATGATTTCACCAATGTGGAACGAGAACTCACCGCCTTCATTAGCAAACAGGGGAAACTTGGCATTATGCCGACACTTGAAAAATTAGAGCAAGCCAGACAGTCAGTACTTGTTTTTGCTATTAACAAGCATGGTGGCGTTTTGGCCGTTGCTGAGCGATTGGGTTTGCAACTTTCCTACACGAAAAAAACGTACGGCTACTGGGATGATTTTGACAATGTGGCACGGGAGCTTCTGGCCTTTATTCAGGAGAAGGGAGCCCCAGGTACAATGCCGACGCGTACTCAACTCGAAGACGCTGGGAGGAGTGACCTCGATAGTGCCTTAAATAAGCATGGAGGACTCGTAGCAGTTGCCGAAAGCTTGAGTTTAGAATTTTCTTATACGAGAAAGCGGCTCGGCCACTGGAACGACTTTACCAATGTCAGGCAGGCTCTCTTGGACTTCGTTGAAGCATATGGGACTCCGGGGGTGATGCCGACGCGCAGTGAGTTACAAGCGGCTGGTCGAGGCGATCTGATTCATGCTTTCGATGCCCATGGTGGTGTATTGGCCGTTGCCGAACGCTTAGGATTTGCCTACAACGTGAAGCCGGATGGGTACTGGGATGACTTTGCCAATGTCAAAGCGGCACTGCTTCAGTTTATCGAAGAATATGGAACCCCAGGCGTGATGCCAACCGGGCGTGAGTTACGAAAGGCAGGCCAAGCTGCATTGCATGCTGCTCTTGATCGGCATGGAGGGATATCAGCAGTCGCTCGCAGCCTTGGTCTTCACTACTTGAGTCGGGAACACATTACTGCCTATACAGCAGCGATAGTAGAGCGCTTGGCTCGTTCTATTCAACCGTTGGCCGAGTCCAATCTCCTAAGTGGTGCACAAGTCATGATCATTCAGCGACGTGCAGGCATGCTTGACTATCGGAATCCACGCATTACGCGGCTCAATGCCAGTCTGGCTAGGGGGAATCATGATGCCATTGAGCTGGCTCTAGCCCAATTGACAAATGCGCCAGAGGAAGAAACGACAGACTTCGCAGAGGATGAAGAAACGCTTTTTCAACAAGATCCGGTAGAAATAGGGCTTGAGGCTGTCGTGGGAAGTGATCTCCCAATCGAGGAAGAGAGCCCATTTTCCCCCACTGGCTCGACCCACACCGCACCTGACCTTCATCAGGAACAAACTGCCATTCGGGGTCTTTCGGCACTCGGCGCTATCCGGCTTCCACTCGACGAGGTACTTGGGCTCCTCACCTCCAAAATCCTCTGGGAAGCTTTCTACAAACGACTCTATGCTTGGTATGGATCGCTGCACAGTTCACAAGCGGTGACCACTGATGATGTGCAAGCTGCCATTTTGAGCGCGTATGCAGGGCAGATGGACAACGAATTTGTGGTACAGGCAGCAGCAAAGTTCACCCAGGAAGTGGAACAAGCCATCAATTTCTCTACTAGGCTTGCTCACTATGGGTGGACAGGACCGCATTTGCGCTTACATCAGGCGGATGCAGCTCGCCGGATGACAGACATCTTGATAAAGAAAGAGCATTCTCCATTTCTTCTTGATGCCGATGACCCAGGAATGGGAAAGTCTGCCTCATTTCTTGCGGCAGTCGCAGCTTCGGGAATTCGTCGCATCATCTTGCTTGCCCCAAAAACAGTGGCAGATGACACGTGGGCTGATTCTCGTGGTGAAATTCGCACATGTCTCACTCACGCCTCTATTGTGAGAGGACTTCGAGAGACACTGGCTGTCGCCTCTTTATCATCTGGAACATCCCCGATCTTCTTCGTCCTTCACTATGAGGAATTGCTCAATGACGAAATGGTGGACCGCCTTGCAGGTGAACAATTCGACTGTCTCTGCATTGACGAGGTACATTTTGTGAAGCAGCGTGGAGGTCAGAAAGAGACCTATCGGCGAGAAGCACTGGAAAAGATCCGAGCGGCAGCCCAGAGTGCGATTGGTCTCACGGGAACCCCTCTTGTCAATGAACTGGCCGAACCCCTATCTCTCTTGCAAGTACTGAGTAACCAAGATCGCCAGTTTGATTACACACGGCTCAAAAACCACCGAATGGGTGACATCGCTGATGTGTTTGAAGCGATACTGCCACATATTGTGCGTCGTCGTAAAAAAGATGTCTTGCTTCACTTGCCGCTCTGTGATGTACGGCCTGTTGAAATTCCGTTGCAAGACGATCTTCTGGATCAGATACGCGCAATTGGGACGTGGTCAAGAGCACAAGCGAGCCATGCACTTGCCGAACTACGAAAGGTAGCGATGGAGGCCAAGCTCCCTTTCATTCGCAAACGTGCAGAATCAGCAAGAAAATTGCTCGTGCTGACCTATCTACGAGATGAGGTATCAGAAGCAATATATGCTGATCTGCAAGATTTTTTCCCTGGTCAAGTGGGCCAAATCAATGGCACCATCTCAAAAGAGCAACGAAAAGAGATACTCGATGCTTTTCGTGCCCCAAATGGGTTACGTATACTCGTAGGAACGATTGGGACCATCGGGGTGGGCTTGACCCTGTTCGACCCGACACAAGAGCGGACTGCGCATGATATCATCGTTGCTGATCTCCCTTATACAGCGGCTGAGTTTGATCAGGGGATCGCTCGCCTGCATCGCGAGGGGCAAAAACATCGTGTTGTTGTGGATGTCCTTCTTACGATGACAAACGCGCTCTTGCATGATGGGTCGCTGTTGCGCACGATAGATGAACGAATCTGGGATCTCATCCTTGGTAAACGTGAACTCTCCGATGTTGCCATTGACGGTATGTATGCAACGACCGACGCAGCAACGAAAGTGCAAAAAGCCTTGCGCCGCTGGCTCAAACAGATCAGGGAAACTGGCGTTGAGCCATTAGTTGCTGAGCAGCGGCCTACAGAACTGAGTGCTGCTCAAAAGTGGCGAGGGGAGATTGCTCGTCTTCGGGGGATGGGCGCAGCCAAAGCAGATGAACTCTTTGCCAACGATGAGTATACGAGTGCATTTCTCGACCACTTGCGTACCTCTCCGGCTTCCCAATTGGCATACCAGTGGCTGCGTGCGAAACTTGAGTACCTGTTGCGCCCAGACCTACGTATCGTTGATATGGGATGTGGCCTCAATCCATTTGCCGAACTTCCCTGCCATGTGACAGGTCTGGATCGGCATGGACTGCCGGGCCAGGTCAAAGGAAAAATGGAGAAGCCGCCGTTGCCCGATACCTCTGCTGACGTTCTGATCTATAGCCTCTCTCTGTATGGAACTGCTGATGATCTGCGAGCCTACTTTACTCATGCGAGACGCATTCTACGAGGAGGCGGACATCTGTTTATTGTCGAGCCAGGATCAACATTTACACCCGAAGGGATGATACATTTCATGAGCAATCTCCAGCAATTTGGATTCGAGCAGGTAGGAAACGTGAGAGACATACGGAGCGAAGACGGCATAGTACTCAAAGGAATGCATTTTACGTTGACAGGGGAAATAGGAAAACCTGAAAAAACAACCTTCGAGAGAAAGTAAATCCATCACCCTTTTGATAGTTCTGAAAGAGTGTCACTTAGAAATAGAACAAAAGTGCGCTGTGATAGATTTTCGCAGAGATCCTAGCCCTACCTCAACCTAGTAAACAGATATCTAACAGTATATAATTGCCAGGACAGTACTCATTTGTAAGCAGAAAATAGAAAACTCATGACGGATGAGAAAGAAAAGAAGCTTCTCAAAGACACTATAGGCGACATCAACGTTATTGACTTTGCGCTGAGTGGTGTCTGTATATTGTTCATCTCAGTTCTACTCACTATGGGCAATCCTAAAGGTTCATTAGAGTTCGCATTGTGGAGCTTTTCCTTTGCCGTAGGCTGCTTTGCAATCGGGATAAGATTGCTCTATCAACAGAAAAACGGGTTAGGTAAGGGGAATAAGCGCCTAACATATGGATCTATCATCTTATGCAACTTAGGGGAAGTAGGTACAGGCATTGGAATACTCTTTGTACTCCACCATATAGACCATTGGACCTGGCTCTTTGTCTCATTGCCCCTCATTTTTCTTGCAGCCTTTATAGTTCTGGGAAAGAAGCGCGAGCAACCATCAAGTGCTAAGGGACAACCAGTAGCTAACCACCCCCCTGATGCACACCAGACTCCTCAGCACCCACCTACCACAAAGTAGCTTTCCTCTTGACTTTGGGGTCAGCAGTGTAGATCACAAAATTAGCGCGCTAGGTTCATATGCTGCCAGTTCGCCGGCTTATGTCTCTCATTGCGATTTTACCCTGCCCTTGGCAACGCTTGTGAAGCAATTCGTGGCAGAACTTCACGCTCTCAGGCTGATCGAGAGCAACAAGCTTTGTCGGGTGTGAAGCCACATATTGGCAGCGATTCCGATCTGTGAAGCAATTCGTGGCAGTGAGTCATTTCGTTATCCATTCGAGACTTTGATGCTCCTGCTCCTGATTTTCGTAGCCAATAGATGCTACACATGGCCATCAAATGGTTCACGGATTCGAGCCTGGCGGGATCTCCCGCGCAGCTCGCGGGCGCGGACAGCGAGAATGCTGCGTATCGACTCAAAATGGCTCTGTGAAGGAATTCGTGGCAGCAAATCTGCCTCTTGAACCACAGAGATATCTGGACGAGATATGCAGCTATCCCGCGTCTATGTTTTCATCTGATACACGCTTAGGTGAGTCCAGTAGCGGCCTGAGCTGTAAATTTTGACATTAAGCTGTTGATTTTTTGGTAATTACTCTGTTGATCAGAGGATCTTTGTACCTTGAAGTAATACTTGGCCATATCGCTGACCAATATGTTGACCACTCACATGCCTGAAGTGGCTTCTAGCCTTGATCATTTCCTTCCACCTCCATGAGAGCCGAGACACATTTCCTGGCCGCAAGTGCCGTTGCTCTTTGCAATACGCTTTCCGATGTATGTTTCTCGCCTCAAGTGGACTGGTAGGTCAGGATAGGTGTCATTTTGGTCATGGAAGATGTCGCAAGCAGGACAAGACGGTTGTATGTTCACGCTTGTAGTAGTCAGTCCGATTAGCTTTTAAAGACGTGGTAGTGCTGCCCTCCACCAGCTCAAATGGGCAGGAGAAGGCGAGGATACCCGCTCAACGGTGCAGAGTCAATCAACTGCCTGAACGTTCATAGAGATAGACGACATCGTAGGTATGGGGATCGATGCGTGAGGCGTTCTGGCTGAACTGCGCGAATTCCGCGCCATGCCTCCTCAGAAAGGTGTCAAAGTCCGCCTGGGATTTCCATTGCGCATAGTTGATCATGCGGGTACCGTCTGTGCTTTTATGCAGTGCTATCCCGATCACGCCAGGCTCATCTTTTATCTCTTCAGTAAAGCGAGTCCATTGATCGATCAGTGCCTGCTGCTGCTCGGGCGTCGTCTCAAAGACATTGATCAAAGTTATCAGACTACCCTCTTTGGAAACAAGCATATCTTTTCTCCTCTCATGTACTGGTCCATTGGTGGTCCAATTTTGATGATCGTGATCAGGCAGGTGGTCTGTTTATTGGCCAGCGGAACCATCCTAGAAAGACGACGAGAGCCGACGCACTCCCTGCCTTGCTGGTATTGTACGTGATTACGGCGAGAATCGCCAGAAATCGACGCACAAAGCGTCCGTTGTGACTACTATCGTGGCCAAGTACTCGAAGAGGAGTACTTTTCCCATCGGCTTTGTCGGAATGCAAACAGGTCTGCACTTTGAGGCGTTTTATGCGTCGTGGATTTCCCTATGAGACAAGTATTACCTGCAAAAAGGAGGGCAAGATTTACGTCTAAGGCCGGATTCTGAGGTCAGTAATTATGTCCAGGGACAATCTTTTCCTTGACCAGCTCTGAGAAATTGCCTTGAGAAGCCAAAGGGGGGAAATACGCTCGCCAGGATAATTGCCTGAAAATCAACAGCTTAATGTCAAAATTTACATGCAGAGGTGAAGATGCCGCCACAATTTGGAACATTCAAGCAGGCGCAGCGGGTTCAACCAACAGCTGATGCAGAGCAGTTTCAATTAGGACTTGGGTGACATGTGCTTGTACCGGTTTACCTCTTGCACGCTTTCCTGTATACTGCTCCATAGAATTTTACTGTTGGGAGAGATTACTTGCCAATGACGTTAGAAGAATACGAGCGGATTATCGGCAATGCTTTAGTGACTGCCCATAACGATAAAGATATGGGCACACTTATGGCTACATTCAGGCAGGCCGATCAGGCACTTGAAAATAGCAATATCAGCCCCGCTGACCGCAAGGACTTCTGGGAAAAAGTCCGTAAGGGAGTTATAGATTCTCCTCGATTGCTCCAGGAGAAGCAGACTAATAGTGCTTTGATTGCACTCATGCAGACCATTGAAAAGGAGATTGCAGCGCGGACAGGCAAGGCCAAATGAGCCCATATGAAGCACAAAGCCTTGCAGTTTCTATCGTCGCAGATGTTATTGCAGGAATCGCCGTACTGGCTGTCATTGCTGGCGGTGTAGTTGCATACATGACATTAAGGGCCATCCTTGCACAGCTAAAAGCTGGCCAATGGAGTACGTTATTGTCATTGGAGCAAGATATGGCTAGTAGAGGGGACAAGTTCCGTGAACTTGCTACACAGCTGGATAATCCACATGTAAAAGGGAAGTACGACGCAGCCAAAGAAAGCTACTTCAATTCGATAGATCGACTTGCTTCTTTAATCCTCAACGGACAGTTCCCTCAGCACGAATTGAAACAGGACTATCATGATATGATCAAGGAGACAATTCGTGCGTTTCCCGCTGATTTCACCACAGGTACACGCTACAGAAAGATTGTGAAGCTGCATGATAAATGGGAAGATGGTAAGTAACCATCTCAGCCCAACATCATATTTGGACATGGGTTCCAATAAGTATTGACAGCTGGGGACAGGCCTAGCCTAACGAAAGGAGGTGGTGGAGCATGACCGATCGTCGCGCTGGCCCCAACCAGGGACCATACGTCAGGAAAGAGCCACGTTCTCGTAATGACGATGGCAGATGGCGTGAAAAACGCTCTGATGCTGGCAAGCCTCGTAGCCCCAAGCCCAAGCCTAAGAAGAGTTAGGGCTGGCAGCATAAGTGTGGTGTAGCAGTGTGGTAAAGTGGTCCTTCATCTTTGTGAGAGTAATGATGCTTCATAGAGATGAGGGACTGTTTTTATGTCCATGACAGCACCGGCGCGATCCGGGCATAGCACCGAGGGCCGGGGGGTGTTAATGGAATCCGCGCCTGCAGGTGCAGCCGTGGCGCTCGTTTTTTCCCGTTCCCGTTCTGCTGCTTAGATGCTGAACTTGCCTTCAATCTACGATAAATAGCTAAATAAATCGCTAGCAGCACTAGTATAAACCCGCCTGGCAAGGCACTTCACATGGTAAATTGATAATGATGGACGTATCTTTCATATGATATCAGTCGTCTTGAGAAGGCACTTGACAGGGTATAAACGTAATGTTATGATACCATCATGGAAGATACGAAAAGGACAACCCTTTATCTCCCGCTTGAGGTTGCTGACGCTCTCAAACGGATAGCTGATGGGAACAGGCGGTCTTTCAATAGCGAGGTGGTTATTGCAGTGGAAGAACATATCAGGAAGGAGGAAAAGCGTATGGCAACTGACCGGCGAGCTGGCCCCCGCCAGGGACCGTATGTCAGTGGCGGGAAACTGCCCAGGACCCGCAATACTGATGGTTCGTGGCGAAAGAAGCGCTCTGATGCTGGTACAAAGCGTTCTACTACTGCTACAAAACGCCCTAGCACGACCAAACGCGGCAAGTAAAGGTGAATGTAGCCGTCAATTTTGAAAGGAGGAAGAGTCATGGAGTCATTTAAGGATCTGCTCAGGCTTTTAGCGAAGCTTGGCGGGATTGCAGGATTTCTGCTCATGATTTTGAACTTGTTCGGCCTGTAATGTTGTAACTCGCCGATCAAGGGAGACGGCAGACATAAGGGAGTTGGGGCGCACTGTCCTTTGAGTCCCTCCTTTATGTTTGCCGTTTCCTTTTGTCTCCCCACTCCCAAAACGCGTGTTTCCGCAACATGGGCGAGGCGTCCCTGGTTTGTGGCGACCCATCTGTAAATTTTGAGATTAAATTGGCGGAACTTTGGTAATTGTTCTGTGGATGAGCTGTTCCCTCTATCTGTAAATCCCACCATTAAACGACTTTGTTGGCGAATGAAAGAAATACTGGAGTGATAGAATGGAGGAAAAAAGCAGCGAAGAGAAGCAGCGTAAGGAGAAGAGCGATGTCAATGTATGCGAGAGAACTGGGGAGCATTCCCGAAGAAACCGCCCGTGTGGCACGTGCTGCCTGCCCAAAAGGAACTCTGGCAATGCGCTTGCGTGATGAATTGGGTGAATTGTATCAAGATGAGCATTTTGTTTCGCTGTACCCGGTTGAGGGTCAGCCAGCCTACGAACCTTGGCGATTGGCGATTGTCACCGTGTTGCAATATGCCGAAGGCTTGACTGATCGACAAGCCGCCAATGCAGTTCGTGAGCGCATTGATTGGAAGTATGCACTCGGATTAGACCTCACCGACCCAGGATTTGATTTCTCCTTACTCTCTGAATTTCGCACGCGCCTGGTAGAGAACCAGCAGGAAACGCTCTTGCTGGATCGGCTCCTCTCGGTCTGCAAAGAGCGAGGCTGGCTCAAAGCCGGTGGCAAGCAACGCAGCGATTCGACGCATGTGTTGGCACATGTCCGCTCGCTCTCCAACTTAGAATGCGTTGGAGAAACGCTGCGTGCCGCCCTAGACGACCTGGCAGTTCTGGCGCCTGATTGGCTGGTTCAACACATTACCGCTGACTGGTTTGAGCGCTACAGCCATCGGGTGGAGAACTATCGCTTGCCCAAAGCGGAAAGCCAGCGGACCGCATTGGCTCAACAGATCGGTGCTGACGGACTGTACCTGTTGCAAGCCTTGGAAAAGCCCGATGCGCCTGAGACGCTCAAGAACGAGGCCAGTGTTCACCTGCTACGCCAAGTCTGGCAGCAGTATTATGACCTGTCGAGTGGGAAGGCAAAATGGCGAGCAGGTCCCCAAGCCAACGAAGACGAAGGGATCATTCGTTCTCCTTATGACCCGGAAGCCCGAACGGGTCAAAAGCGGGGAGTCATCTGGTTGGGCTACAAAGTGCATCTGACCGAAACGTGTGCTCTGGAGAGATCTGAGGATGCTCAGGGGAAATTTCTGCCGCAGTTGATTACTGATGTCCAGACGACCCTTGCGAATGTGCAGGATGTGGAAATAACGCAGGCCATTCAAGAAGACCTTGCGCAGCATCACCTCTTGCCTGATGAACAGATCGTGGATACAGGCTACGTCGATGCTGAGTTGTTGGTGAACAGCCAACAGAACTATGGGATCACATTGCTCGGTCCGGTCCTCTCGGACAACAGTTGGCAGGCCAAAGCAGGCAAGGGTTTTGATGTGGGCAGTTTCCAGCTCGATTGGCAAGCACAACAAGCTACCTGTCCACAGGGCCAAACCAGCTACCGTTGGAGTCTGGTCGGAGAGCGGATAGACATGGTCGGTTCTTCCCACGGGATGCGCAACGAGCTGACAAGAAGGAAAGTGCTGGCAGAAGAAGAAAAGAAAGGCCTCTAATGGGAAAGGAATGTGTCATTTTCCCAGAAGGAGGTCTCTCTTTGTATGATATCCAACCCTTGTATTGAGGTCCAAACCACCTCGGAAAACCGCTTCTCGGTGCCCGTATGGTTTGCTGAAGTCATCATCATTGCTGGCTATCTGGAGAAGAAAGGGCTTTTTGAAGCCTTTGCGCAGCAGGTGCGCTTGGTGCGCGGGCGCTTCGGAATGTATGAACCCATCGATTTTCTCGCGCTGCTGATCGGCTATGTCATCAGCGGAGAACGGACCCTGGCTGACTTTTTTGAGCGAGTAGAGCCTTTCGAGACAGCATTCATGGCGCTCTTTGGACGCAATGGTCTTCCCCATCGGTCGAGCCTGAGTCGCTTCCTGGCCGATGTGGATCGTCCCTGCTTAGAAGCGTTCCGCATGCTCTTCGAGCAGCAGACGTTCGCGGAAGGGTGGACAGCGGAAACCATTGGCGGCATCTTCGATCGACAGGGTCGCCGCTACATTGTCTTTGACGTCGATGCGACACGTCAAGCAGCACGGCAACGTGCGCTGCCCTGTGATCCTGCATTGCCTGCCGCAAAACGCCGACTCGATGCCGTCTGTGCACCTGGCTACACAGGGCGCAAGCGAGGTGAGGTGGTGCGCACGCGCACCACGACGCTTCAGATGCACACGCGGCAATGGGTCGGCACCTATGCAGGCAAGGGCAATGGCGACTATCGCGGTGAACTGGCCTCAGCGCTCCGAGCCATCACGGCCTACTTGAGATACTTCGCTCTCACCCCAGAGGCCGCACTAGTCCGTCTCGATGGGCAATATGGCGACGCGGCGGTGATCGCGCAACTGATTGAGGCAGGCGTATGCCTGGTGACGCGGGGGAGGGGGTATCAAATCTTGGACCATCCCCAGCTCCAGCGCGCACTGGCTCATCCACCGACCGCGCGCGTGACCCGCATGAACACCGGTGAGGTCGTCGAGCTGTTTGAGGGAGGCTGGCTACCACTGGGCGAGGGCTTGCCTCGTGTCCGTGTGATTGTGGCCCGACATCGCGCCCCTGCAGCAGGGAAGGGAGTTCCGGTGGGCAAACGTGTTGGTGAGTGGGTCTATGAACTCTTCATGACCACGCTCGACACCGACAGGTTCCTGGTCGAGGATGTGCTGGATCTCTATCATGGACGTGGGGCCTTCGAGGCGGTACTCGCTGATGAGGATGTCGAAGAAGATCCAGACCGCTGGTGCTCCTACACAGAGTGTGGCCAGGAACTGTGGCAAGTTGCCTGCCAGTGGGTGTGGAACCTGCGCCTGACACTGGGAAAGACGATGCAGGGAGCTGAGCTACGTGAGATGGAGTGGGCTCCCCCCAAAGAAGCACCTCCCTTTCTCGTGACTGAGGAAAACCTGCCTGAGGAGTATGGACCGTGGCAGTGGGCAGCAGCGTTCGGACGAGCCACGGGGCGTTTCGGGGCCGAGGCCTTCACCTTGCAAGAGAACGGGAGGCTGCGCTGCCCAGCGGGGGCAAGCCTGTGGTTGAGCGAAGTGCGTCAAGAGAATGAATTTACCCAGCGTGCCGTCTACCTGGCCTACCAGACTGATTGTCAGCAATGTACTCTGCGGGAGCAGTGCCTGGCATCAGGGGCCAAAGGCGATCGGGCGCGTCGCGTCAGTGCGGTCCGCCGTCTCTTGCCTGCGCCTGCCGTCGTTGAGCGCAAGCCCATCGTTCTCGGATCGATGCGGTGGGTCGATGTGGCAGGACGAGCGCTTCGCCGTACCTGGATCGCCCACTGGCGTCGGCAATATGTTGAGGTGCTTTCCTTGGCTGGGTCCCAGCAGGAGGCCAAGCCCCCTCCTCGTCCACCCCGTGCGGTGCGTTCGCATCATCGCTGGAGTTGGCAGCACCGGCTCGCATGCAATGCCTGGTGGGGACCACCCCAACTGCGCATTACCGTGGCTGGGGTTCCCACTTTTCTCGCAGTATATTAACCAAGGAGGAACTGATTCACGGAGCCGGTTTTTGAGGGGTATCTCTGGACTGAAACGGCCAGACGTGCTACACTCTGAGCCAACAAGAGCAGCTTGAACACATGGAGGAGTGACCGACGCGTTTGGGGTCTTCATCAGGTGCTCTTCAACGGACTGTTTACTCCGCTTGGCGTATTGGCGAGGAGGAAAGAGGCTATGCCTCCTGATCTGGATATCTATGGCTTGACGAAACACCGCGACGCCTCCACCATTGACCGCTTTCTCGATGCCTATGTGGATCGGGTGAAAAGCTGGGATCGCGGAGACGAAGAATTGATGATGGAACCGCTGCTCCTCACCTCGCCTCTCACAGGTGTAGACGCGTACGAGTGGGAACCAGCACTGACCCTGTCGCACATCATTGAACGAGGTCTCGCCTCGCCTCGTCGTGCCTTTACCGTCTATCTGGCTCCAATACGGGCCGATTTGACGAGAGTGATCCTGAGTTTTACTGCGGATGATCAGCTCGTCCTGGGAGTCTCGCTTGATGACGAGGGTGCCAAACCAGAGAATGAAAGGAGAGCTAGGGAAATAGTGGTTCAACTAGTGGAAGAGTATGCCTGCCATAGCGGACTCATTCTGGTCGAAAGCCCACCACCCCGGAGCGAAACGGCGTTTTACGCACAGGCAAAACACCCCCTCACGGTCTTTTTTAGCACCTTTCCTGAGAAGCCATTAACCTAGCTCCCAAGCCCTCTCATTTTAGCTGCACCGTATATACCTCTTCCTTACAGAAAACACAACAATACAAAAGGTTATCTAAAGCCACTTCAGCCGAAGGTACAGCTCGTTGCGCATCTCGTGGGTTCTTCCACGACTTTGGTGAAGCTTGTTTGCTAAATAATGACTTTTTCTGCCGTGTCCCAATCAAAGTGCAGCGTGCCATCGAGAACAGCTTGAAGCCATTGCTGAAATGAAGGAGCTTCGATAGCATAAGCATCGAGATCCTCATTGTTATCATTTCTGAGCACACGATGTTCAGGATGAGCACAATCCAAGCACGAATAGCTATTGCATCCCCAATCATAAATAATCAGTAGTTTCTCGGGCCATATGCGCTCCCCATTTCCGTCACCTCCCCTCTCTGCCCGAAGTCCGACATAACTATCAATCAAGGGCATATCA
>Ga0209648_10000405_pt1 | contig 32803 bp, 25 predicted proteins | sample GraSoi2013_115cm_FD_185830 | JGI IMG/M metagenome (GOLD analysis project Ga0209648, IMG submission 185830) | Grasslands soil microbial communities from the Angelo Coastal Reserve, California, USA - Sample 9_17_2013_115cm (SPAdes) (version 2) | ecosystem: Environmental > Terrestrial > Soil >...
CGCCCCATGTCCAGCTTCTCCAACGTGGACAGCTGTGACCGCATCGTCTACGGCGTCATCAGTCACTTAAACCGTTCCTGGGAAAGAAAACCGCTCTTCAAATTTACACAAAACTGTTGACGCTACCTGATGCAAGTTTCGCTTGACGTTCGCTTTCTTTTCGCCTAAGGTGGAGGCAATAGCCGCGGATTATGCGGCGCGGAATCGGAGGTTACACCCATGGCCCTGACCAAGCGACAGAAGGAAGTGCTCGACTATCTGGTGGCGTTCGAGACTAAGCATGGCTATGCGCCGAGCTTCGAGGAAATCGGCAAGGGCATGAAGCTGACCTCGCTGGCGACGGTCCACAAGCACATCACCACGTTGGAGAAGAAAGGTTTTATTCGTCGTGGCTATAACCAGAGCCGCTCCATCGAAATTTTGCAGTTGCCGAAATCGGTGAAGGATCAAGTGATTGAGCGCAAGGTGCAAGAGCTGCCGCTAGTTGGGCGCATCGCAGCGGGTAGGCCGCTGGAAGCGGTGGAAGAGCGAGAGACGCTCTCGCTGGGAGACTTTGCGCGTGGCGGCAATTCGTTTGCGCTGCAAGTGAAAGGCACGTCCATGATTGAGGACCACATCATGGATGGAGATTTTGTGGTGTGCGAGCAAACGCAGGTGGCGAATCCCGGCGATATCGTCGTGGCGTTGGTCAGCGGAGACGACGCGACGCTAAAAAGATTTTATCGTGAAGGCCCGGGAAAAATTCGTCTGCAGCCGGCCAATTCGGAAATGGCGCCGATCATCGTGCCGGCGAACGATGTGAAGATTCAGGGCCGCGTCATCGGCGTTTTGCGCAAGTACTGAGCGAAGAGCGGCGTCCTACCGTTCTCCCAATCGGCAGCAAACTTCACGGTCAGAGCGTGTGGTGTGTGCGTTCTTTTGCGCCATCCGGAACATCAAAACTGGTTAGTGGTTCTTCGCGCCATGATCTACAGCGCGATTGAACCTCGCTGCTAGCCTGGCTGGCCTCAGAAGCGCGAAGAATCATCGGAGGGGCGGAATTGTTCTCAAAAATTGGCGCGCTGTTGGCTGGCCTTATGTTGGTTATTTCTTGGCCGGCGACGACCGCCGCTTACTCTGTGCTCTCGCACGAAGCGATCATTGATGCGGCGTGGGACGGCAATATCAAGCCGTTGCTGCTGCAGCGCTTTCCCGACGCCACCGCGGAAGAGTTGCGCGAAGCCCACGGTTACGCTTACGGGGGCGCCATCATTCAAGACATGGGTTACTACCCGCACGGCAGCATGTTCTTCAGCGACCTGGCGCATTATGTCCGCAGCGGCGATTTCGTGATAATTTTGCTGCGCGATTCCAAGGATCTGAACGAATACGCCTTCGCGCTCGGCGCTATGGCGCACTATGCGGCGGATACGGACGGACATCGCATTGGAACGAATCGCGCCGTCCCCGTTCTTTATCCCAAGCTGAGAAAGAAGCATGGCGATTCCGTGACCTATGAAGACGATCCGCTAGCTCACGTCAAAACGGAGTTCGGTTTCGATGTTCTCGAAGTAGCTAAAGAGCGTTATGCCCCGGATAGCTACCACGATTTCATCGGATTTCAGGTTGCCGCTCCGCTTCTAGAACAGGCTTTTCGCGAAACCTACGGCCTGGATTTGAAAAAAGTGCTGGAAAACGAGGAGAAAGTGATCGGCTCCTACCGGCGGGATGTCAGCGGGCTGATTCCCCGAGCGACACGCATTGCCTGGTCGCTGAAGCAAAAAGAGATCGAAAACGACGTGCCTGGGATCACCCGCCGGAAGTTTCTCTATAATTTGTCGCGCGCCAGCTACGAGCGCGAGTGGGGCAAGGACTATCAGCGCCCGGGTTTCTGGGACCGGTTCCTTGCGGTTCTGTACCGATTGCTTCCGAAATTTGGGCCGTTGCGGGTCCTGCAGCTTAAGACACCAACTCCGGAAACCGAGCGAATGTTCCAGGCCAGCTTCAACGCCACCATGGACCGCTATCGCAATCTGCTAAAGGAACAAGGCGAGGGGCGGTTGAAATTGCCGAACAATAATTTCGATGTCGGCGAACCCACTGGGCCGGGTAAATACCGCATGAATGATGACGCGCATGCCGAGTTGCTGGACAATCTTGCCGCGCAAGATTTTGCAGATGTGACGCCCGATTTGCGCGCGGAGCTGTTGAACTTCTTCGCCGACCCCGACGCCCCCTACGCCACCAAGCGCAAGCCGAAGGAGTGGAGCAAAGTCGTGGCTGAGGTGCAGCAGTTGAAGTCCACGCCTCCGCAGCCGGTGAGCGCCGAGGCTGTCCCGGCTACCTTCTGACGGAAATTTCGCCTTCCAACTAAATTTGTTGCTTCTCCGCATCTAAAAAACTCCTCCGGCATCGCGGCGGCTCGTGTAAAAATGTAAAGTTTATCGTGAGTCTCGATTTCGTGGCCGTGATGACCCTTGATGACGAAGACTAAAGACATTCAGAAACTGCTTGCTGCTAACCGCAGTGAAATCGCTATTCGCATTTTCCGTGCCGCCAACGAGCTGGGACTCCGTACGGTCGGCATCTACTCGCAAGAAGATCGCCTGGGGCTGCACCGCTTCAAAGCGGACGAGGCGTATCAGGTCGGCGCCGGGAAAGGCCCGGTGGAAGCGTACCTGGACATCGCGGGAATCGTTGCGCTGGCGAAAGAGAAGGGCGTGGACGCGATTCATCCGGGATACGGCTTTTTGTCGGAGAACCCGGCGTTCGCACGCGCCTGCGAGAAGGCGGGCATTACGTTTGTTGGGCCGACGCCGACGCTGCTCGAGCTGTTGGGCGATAAGACTGCGGCGCGACGACTCGCGGCATCCGCGAATGTGCCGGTGCTGCCCGGTACCGAAGAAGCCGTGAAATCTCCGAGCGAAGCGCAGAGGATCGCGCGCGAGATCGGTTATCCCATCATCGTGAAGGCGGCCATGGGCGGCGGCGGCCGCGGTATGCGCGTGGTTCACGACGCCGCGCAGCTGGACGCCAGGCTGGAAGAAGCGCAGGGCGAGGCGCGCTCGGCCTTCGGCGACGCTTCGGTTTTCCTTGAGAAATATCTTCCGCGCGCGCGGCATATCGAAGTGCAGATTCTGGCCGACCATCACGGCAACATGTTGCACCTGTGGGAACGCGATTGCTCGGTGCAGCGGCGTCACCAGAAGGTTGTCGAGGTCGCGCCGGCAGCGAATCTGCCCGCCAGCGCGCGCAATGAGTTGTGCGAAGCGGCGCTGCGCATCGCGCGCAAGGCGAACTATCGCAACGCGGGCACCGTTGAGTTTCTCTACGACGTGGACGCGAGCAAGTGGTACTTCATCGAAGTGAATCCGCGCATTCAGGTCGAGCACACCGTCACGGAGATGGTCACCGGGATCGATCTGGTGCAGGCGCAGATTCGCATCGCGCAGGGTTGCAAGCTTCATGATGCGCCGCTGTCGCTTCCGAAGCAGGAAAGCGTGCCGCTGTATGGCGCTGCGCTGCAATGTCGCGTCACCACGGAAGATCCGGAGAAGAATTTCGCGCCGGACTACGGGAAAATTTCCACGTACCGCTCTCCCGCGGGATTTGGCATTCGCCTCGATGGCGGCACGGCGTACGCCGGCGCGCTGCTCGCCGCATATTACGATTCGCTGCTGGTGAAAGTGACCGCCTGGGGGCTGAATCTTCCGGAAGCTTGCCAGCGCATGGATCGCGCGCTGCGCGAATTTCGCATTCGCGGCGTCAAGACCAACATTCCTTTTCTGGAGAATGTCGTCAATCATCCGCGGTTCCGCGGCGGCGAAGTCACGACGGCGTTTCTCGACGACTCTCCGGAACTTTTCCGGATTTCGAGTCGAGGCGACCGCGCCACCAAGTTGCTGTCGTATTTAGGCGATGTGATTCTCAACGGCAATCCGGAGGTTAAAGGGAAGAAAATCCCCGACGACTTGGAGGAGGCGGTCCTGCCGAGCGTGCAGGGAATCGCGCCGTCCCCTGGCTCTCGGCAATTGCTGCAGAAGCTGGGATCGAAAAAATTCGCCGCGTGGGCGCGCAAGGAGAAGCGCCTGCTGGTCACCGACACGACGTTGCGCGACGCGCATCAATCCTTGATGGCGACCCGCGTGCGTACCTACGACCTTCTGGCCACCGCTACGGCCGTCGCGCAGCGGCTCCCGAATCTTTTCAGCATCGAGATGTGGGGCGGCGCAACCTTCGACACGGCTCTGCGTTTTTTGCACGAAGATCCCTGGCAGCGGCTGCGCGAGCTGCGCCGGCGCATTCCCAACATTTGCTTCCAGATGCTGCTTCGCGGCGCGAACGCGGTGGGTTACGCGTCGTATCCCGATAACGTCATCGAAGAATTTGTGCGCGAGGCCTACGAGCAAGGCATCGATATCTTCCGTATCTTCGATTCGCTCAACTCTATCGAGAATATGCGCGTCGCAATCGACGCCGTTCTGCAAACCGGCGCCGTCTGCGAGCCGGCGATTTGCTACACCGGAGATATTCTTGACGAAGGCCGGCCAAAATATTCGCTCAAGTATTACGTCGCCATGGCCAAGCAACTGGAGAAGCTTGGCGCACATTTTCTAGCCATTAAAGACATGGCCGGATTGTGCAAGCCGTATGCCGCCTTCCAACTCGTCCGCGCTCTGCGAGAGGAGATCGGCATCCCCATTCACTTCCATACGCACGACACCAGCGGCTTGAACGCCGCTTCTGTGCTGAAGGCAGCGGACGCGGGCGTGGACGTCGCCGATGCCGCGGTTGCTTCCATGAGCGGTGGAACCAGCCAGCCAAACCTCAACTCCATTGTCGAGGCGCTGCGCCACACCTCGCGCGACACGCAGCTCGATATCGACGCGCTCAACGAGTGCTCGGATTATTGGGAAACGGTGCGCACGTATTACCTGCCTTTTGACTCCGCGCCCAAATCAGGTTCCGCGCGCCTCTATCAACACGAAATTCCCGGCGGGCAATACACGAATTTGCGCGAGCAGGCCGTCGCCATGGGGCTCGGTCATCGATGGCGCGAAGTCGAAAAAATGTACGCTGACGTGAACCAGCTCTTCGGCGACATCGTCAAGGTCACGCCGTCCAGCAAAGTCGTCGGCGACATGGCGCTCTTTCTGATGGCCAAAGAAATGACGCCGGAGGATTTGCTTAAGCTCGACGAGCACCACGATCTTTCGCTGCCCAATTCCGTGGTCGAGATGTTTTCTGGCGTGCTCGGCGTTCCTCCGGGCGGCTGGCCCAAGAAGCTACAAAAAATTATTCTTCGTGGCGCGGCCCCGCTTCGCGGCCTCCCGAGCGATAACTTGCCGGCGGCGCACCTGGATCATGAACAGCAAGCTCTGGAGAAAAAGGTCGGGCATGCGATTCGCCGCGACGACCTACTCAGCTATTTGTTATATCCGGAGGTCTTCCTTAAATACGACAAGTTCCGCCAGGCGTACTCGGACGTCGGCGTCCTGCCCACTCCCGCATTTTTCTACGGGCTGAAGTCCGGCGAGGAAGTCACCATCGAGATCGAAGCAGGGAAGACGCTCATCGTCAAATTCCTCACCTCCAGCGATCCGCATCCCGACGGCACGCGCACACTCTTTTTCGAGTTGAACGGCCAGCCGCGCGAAGTCAACATTCGCGATCGCGCCCTTCGCGTGGTCGAGCGTGCTCACCCCAAAGCCGATCCGGCCGATGCCGGGCAAGTGCCCGCGCCGACCGCCGGCGTAATCTCCGGCATCGCCGTGCAAGCCAATCACGCCGTTGAGCGTGGCGCAAAATTGTTGACGCTGGAGGCGATGAAGATGCAATCGAATATCTACGCGCCGATTTCCGGGCGCATCAGCAAGCTGCTAGTGGCCCCCGGCCAGCACGTGGAAGCCAAGGATCTGTTGGTGATGATCGTTCCGTGAGCGCGCCGGAGCTTCACAAGCATGAAAAATTCCGCTCGCGCTTCCTCCGCAACCAGCGCGATCTCATTGTGTATCTTCCGCCCGGCTACCACGAGCAGCCGCAGCGCCGCTTCCCGGTTCTCTATATGCATGACGGCCAAAACCTTTTCGACGGCGCCACCTCATTCGTTCCGGGCATGGACTGGCGCGTTGGCCACACCGCCGACGATTTCATTTTTACCGGTGCCGTGCAGCCGCTCATCATCGTCGGGATTTACAACGTTGGGAAAGTTCGCACCCACGAATACACGCCCACCAAAGTGCCGCGCCTCGGCGGCGGCCGCGCGGACCGTTACGCAAAATTTCTGATGCAGGAAGTCATGCCCTTCATTCAGCGGGAGTATCGTGTGCTTTCCGATGCGCGCGTAACCGGAATCGGCGGATCATCCCTGGGGGGCTTGTTGTCGTTATATCTGGGCCTCACGCATTCGCAAATCTTCGGTCGAGTGGCAGCTCTCTCTCCTTCGGTATGGTGGGATCAGCTCTTCATGCATCGCTTCGCGGCCGACGCTTCTGTCGAGCTCCGCCCGCGCATCTGGCTCGACATCGGCACAAAGGAAGGCCCGCGCATCGTTCATGAAGTGGAAGAGTTTCGCGACATCCTTGTGCAAAAAGGTTGGCAGCTCGGCAGGGACCTTCAGTATCAACGCGTCGAAGGCGCCGAGCACAACGAAGGCGCCTGGGCCGAACGCGTCGGTCCTTTTTTGCAATTCCTGTATCCCGCCGCCGAGTCCACAGTATAATCCGCGATATTTCGTCCCCACGGAATCGCTGGCATGAACGACAATCGCCCGCTCACCATTCTCTGCGTCACCTCCTACGAAAAGGGGCAGGAATTTCTGCGCACCTGCAAAGCCCTGGGCTGCCGGGTGCTTCTGCTCACCGTCGGGAAATTCCGCGATGGCGACTGGCCGCGCGAATCTCTCGACGATTTCTTTCTCATGCCTGAAAATCTGTCGCAAGAGCACCTGATTTACACCGTTAGCTACATGGCCCGCTCGCAGCCCATCGATCGCATCGTCGCCCTCGATGAATTCGACATGGAGAATGTCTCCGCGCTCCGCGAACACATGCGCATCCCCGGAATGGGCCTGACCACCATTCGCTATTTTCGAGACAAACTGGCTATGCGTGCCCGCGCGAAAGAAGCCGGCATCCTCGTCCCCGAATTTGTCCATATTCTCAACTACGAGGCGATTCGCGAATTCATGTCGCGCGTCCCGTCTCCGTGGCTGCTCAAGCCGCGCTCGCAAGCTTCGGGCATTGGCATGAAGAAGATTCACAAACGCGACGATTTGTGGCCCTGGCTCGACCAACTCGGCGATCAGCAATCTTTCTATTTACTCGAGCAGTTCGTTCCAGGCACGGTTTATCACGTGGACAGCATCGTGTCCGAGCGCGAAGTCCTCTTCGCCGAACCTCACGCCTATGGGGCGCCACCGTTGGACGTCTCGCACCAAGGCGGCGTCTTCACCACGCGCACGCTGCCTCGCGATGCGGCCGAAACCAAACAACTCCTCGACATAAATCGCGGCGTGATCGAAGGCCTCGGTTATGTGCGCGGGGTGACTCACGCGGAATTCCTGAAGTCGCACGCCGATGGCAAATTTTATTTCATTGAAATCGCCGCGCGCGTCGGCGGCGCGTACATATCCAATGTGATTGAAGCGGCCACCGGCATAAATCTCTGGCGCGAATGGGCGCGCCTTGAAGTCGGAGGAGGGAAGCAGACTTACCAACTTCCCGCCGCGCGCCGCGACTATGCCGGCGTGATTCTCTCACTCGCGCGTCAGGAACAGCCTGATACATCGGCCTACAACGATCCCGAAATCGTTCACCGCGTCTCGAAATATCACCACGCCGGCCTCATTCTAAAATCCGCGAATCCCGAGCGCGTTCAGCAACTCCTCGACTCCTACGCGACGCGCTTCGCGGAAGATTTTGTTGCGACGGAGCCCGTCCCCGAAAAACCTACCGCCTGATATACCAAGACGGATATACCGAGACGCTAAACGCACTTTCCCCCGGGCCAGGGTGCAACCTGTCCCTGTAGGTCTAGTAACTTTCTGGAACACCCCTTGTATACTGTGTTTGCTGCACTCTGCCCCGAGGTCTAGAGTTTGCTCTACCCCGGCCGGAAATCTGCGTGGGGTGCTGCTGTCCCTTTGGGAGGTCCGATGTGGGGGAATAAGAAGCCGGAAACGCCGCAAGCCGCTCCAGGGCCGCAGGCCGCGCAACCGGAGCAAAAAAAATTACAAGCGAATCAGGCGCCGAAGCCCGCTCCGGCGACTTGGGAGGAAAAAACCGTGAGTACAGATGCTTTGCGTCCATTGGGTGCGACTGCGGACCGTGCGACCGCGCGGCTCGGGTCCAGCCTGCACGTGAAAGGCGAAATTACAGGCAACGAAGATCTGCAGATCGATGGCTCGGTCGAAGGACTGATCCAGCTCGACGAGCGGAAACTCACCGTTGGCGCCACCTCAAAGGTGACCGCCGACGTGATTGCCCGTGAAGTGGTGGTCTATGGCAACGTGAAGGGAAATGTGCGCGCCAAGGACCGCATCGAAATCAAGAAGGATGGCTCCGTGGTCGGCGACTTGACCACCTCGCGCATCATGATTGAGGACGGCGCCTATTTTAAAGGTTCCATCGAGATCGACAAGAGCTCCGAGAAGGAATCCCGCGGCAGCGCTTTTGCGAAACCGGCAACGGCTAACGCGGGTGCACCGGCGGCAAAAACCATTTAATTTTTCCTGTCCGAGTACCTCCCCAAACGGCGCGGGCGTCAAGCTTGCGCCGTTTTGCTTTTGCAGCTTATTTCTCTTCCAAGCTCCTCGGTAACGCCGGCATCTTGCCGGCGTTCGCGCAGCGACACCGATGACGGCCCGCTCCCGCGATTAATTATATTGATAATCAACCATAGTATGTTTACTATACAGGAAGTATCCCAGGGAAGCGATCGGCTGTGCACGGAGTTCTCGCCGCGTGGGGCGATTACGAAATGGCGTCCCGACCAGCATTTTCGTTCTTCTGCCGGCCGTGTGTGCCGGATGTGGCGGCGGTGGCGGGTCTGCCAACGTTCAGCCGCCTCCCGTACCTCCCTCCGATTTTTCGATCACGCTCTCATCCAGTTCGCTCTCGCTCTCGCAGGGCGCAACCGGCTCTATCACCATTTCAATCAACGGCCAAAACGGCTTCACCGCTGCCGTCCAGGTGACGCTGGCCGGTCTTCCAACGGGAGTCGTGTCAAATCCTGCCGGCCCGCTCAACATCGCGGCGGGCGCGAACACTTCCATTGTTCTCGGCGCAATGTCTACTGCTGCCACCGGCAATTTCATGATTACTGCCCGGGGCAGCAGCGGCTCATTGTCGCACTCCGCCACTCTCTCGCTCGCTGTGCAGCCGGCCATCGTCGCTCAACTCCTGCGCACCAGCTACGCGCGCACAGACGCCGTCGCGGCGTTGGATGATCCGCCTGGCGAGGCGCGCCATCGCCGCATCGCCTACGACGCCGCAAACAAACGCATCTTCGTCGCCAATCGCGCGATGAACCGCGTCGAAGTATTTTCTGCCTCCGACCAAACCAGGTTGCCGCCAATCGCCGTCCCCGGCGCCAGCAGCGCCGATCTATCCCTGGACGGCGCGACCCTGTGGATCGGCACCACCACCGAGCAAGCCCTCGCCATCGACACGGCGACCCTGAAAGTGAAATCGCGTTACTCCATACCGCCGCTTTCCCCGATTCCAAACAGCGTTTTCGATCGCCCCGAAGAACTGCTCCCAATGTCGAGCGGCAAAATAATGATGCGCCTACGCCAGTCCGCCGCGGCGCAATCACTTCTCGCCATATGGGATCCCGCCGCGAACATCGTCACCAACCTGACTTCCACGGCGCCCGCCCTCTTTCAGAGCGGCCTCGGCGCAATGGCCCGCACCGGCGACCACACGAAAATCTTAGTGGCCGCAAATGACGCAAGTGGCGAGTCAGCGATTTTCGACGCGAATGGCTCCGTCATCGCTGGCCCGCAAGTCCTCGGCGCAGGAACGATTCCCCTCGTAGCCGCAAATCCCGACGGCAGCCGCTTCGCCGCGAAGTTCGTCTCAGGTGGTGTAGCTCAGCTTTTTCTTCTCGACGCCTCGCTCAACCAGGTCGCGACCCCAGTGCCTCTCAGTGCCCAAGGGCTGGCGTTTTCGCGCGACGGAAATTTTCTCTACGCGAGCGAGACTGCTGCCGGTCCTCCATTCATTTCCGTTTTCGATGGGCATACGATGCAGCCCATCGGGCAACTTCCCGACGCGTCCATCCAAGGCGTCCATTCAGAAATCGAAGAGGCCGATGAGACGCAACTGCTCTTCGCAATTGCCAATCGCGGCGTCAGCTTCATTGATGCCGCGAAACCCAGCGCGCTCCCCGCATTGGTCCCATCGTTTGCGCCTGCGCCTGCTGCTCAGCCTTCGCAGGGGCCGTTCACCGGAGGCACCGCAACGTTTCTCATCGGCCAGAACTTCGAGTCCAGTGCCCAAATCAAATTTGGCTGGCAGCTCGGGGCTGCCGCTACCGTCAGCCCGACTCAGATTCAAGTCACGGCTCCGCCAAGCGTCATAAACGGTCCCATCAACGTCACTGCGTTTTTCCCGAGTGGCTGGTTGGCCATCGCCCCCGACGCCTTCAGCTACGGCCCACAAATTCTGGAAGTTCTGCCCAACGCAGGCTCCAAAGCCGGTGGCGACGCAATTCAAATCTATGGCTACGGTTTTGCCACCGACGCAACGCAAATCACCGTAAAGATCGGCGGCGCTGCTGCGATCATACAGAAAGTCGAGAATGTCTCTTCCATTGCTCCGTCGCTCGCTCTCGACTCCACATATCCGTTCCCGCTGCAACGCATCATGCTGCTGACTCCGCCCGGAACCCCCGGCCAGGCCGACATCGCTGTCACTTCCGCCGCGGGAGCCACGACCGCCCCGCGTTCGTTTCAATACACGCAATCCGCGCAAGTTTTCGCGAAGCCCGCCTTGTACAAATTTATTCTTTACGACCAGAAGCGCCAGTGGCTGTATCTCAGCGCCACAGATCACGTGGATGTCTTCGACCTGACCGCCGCGCAATTCCATTCCACCGGAATCACATCACCAGGCGGTCCGCTGCCCAACGCCGCGTTGCGTGGCCTGTCTCTAACGCCTGACGGCTCGCAACTAGTCGTCGCCGATTTCGGCGCGCAGAACATTTATCTTCTCAGCCCCGACGCTGGCACCGGCACAACTGTCGCGGTCGGCGGCGTGTCGGGCTTCTTGAATTCCGGCCCCGCCCGAGTTGCCGCCACCAGCACGCAAACGGTTTTCGTCGCCATGAGCGGCGAAGGCGGCTCGTCCGGCTCGTGCAGCTCTTGCCTCTCGCAGCTCAATCTTTCCGCCAGTCCTCCCACCGTCCAGCCCGCTCCGCAGCCGGAGGTCACCAGTCTTACCGGCGCGCCGCTCGTGCAAGCAAACGCCGCGGGCGACCGTGTTTTTCTCGCATATAATTCAGTGCCCGGCGGCCCGGTTGGAATATGGTCGGCAGCCGCTCCCAATCAGTTCGCCACGTCGCTGGCAAAAGAATCCGCAATCGATCTCGCCGCTGCTTCGGACGGCACGTTCTTTGCTTCGCGCGCAGGCACCGCCACGGAAATTCGCGGAGCCGGTCTGACGCTGGCGGCGACGCCGGCCAGCCCTGAGCTGGAGCAAATCCCCGGCCGCGTTTTGGTCCCTGGTCTCGCGATGCATCCCACCGGCGCGCTGCTCTATCAGCCATTTCTCACCGGCCCCGCGCCAGCCGCGCCTCCAGCGGTGGGCATTCAGGGCGGCGTCGACATCATTGACGCGCATAGCGGCCGCTTGCTCCTCCGCGTATTTTTCCTCGAGCCGCTAGCCGCCTTGTCCACCGACCTCGACGCGCTTCACGGAAGCTTTCTCGCCATCGACGAAAACGGCCAAAGAATGTTTGCCCTTACCGCATCCGGTCTCACCGTCGTCCAACTCGCAAACGTACCGCTCTCCATCGGCACAATTTCCCCTGCATCCGCTCCCGCCTCAGGTGGAACAACGCTGACTATCCGCGGCAGCGGCTTTCAATCCGGCGCCACCGCAACCATTGGAGGAAAACCCGCCGCAACCACCTTCGTCGACATGAACACCCTCACCTTAACAGCGCCCACGCTGACTCCGGGCCTGCAGCAAATCGTAATCACCAATCCCGACGGCACTTCCTACGCTCTAGACGCGGCCTTCACCGCCAACTAATCGCAATCGACACGACGGTGCCATTAAGGTGGTTCTTTTCTCTGCCGATTCAAAGCCCGTACTGATTTGGGCAGCACCCTCTTCTTTAACCTTTGCACTCCGCGAACAAGATGGTATTCAGGCGTAAGCCCCGCTCCCAATCCGCTCGAGGAGGCAGAACCCATGAAGCTCTTCATCGCAGCGGCTGCTGTAACTTTTGCTCTCGTTTCTGTCAGCACGCAGGCCCCTGACGCGCCCACAGGCTTTGACAACAAAACCAACGGCATGGTCGATGATGCGACGCATCAGGCCGACCAGGTGAAATTCGACGAAGTCGAGCAGCTCAGCGACGGCCTCGGACCGCTTTACAACGCGCAGTCCTGCCGCGAGTGCCACCAGAGTCCTGTGTCAGGCGCGTCGTCCCAAGTCACGGAATTGCGCGTCGGTCATCCAGGGCCGGATGGACATTTCCGCACTCCCGATATCCCGATCGCTCACGGATCTGAGGTCGTCACCGGCCGCTCTCTCGTGAACGACCGCGCCATTTGTCCCAACGCCGCTTTTCTGGATAAAGAAATTCAGGAGCGCGTTCCCCAGACCGAGTCGATTCGCACGTTTCGCCTCTCGGTGAGCTTATTAGGCGACGGTTTCGTCGAGGCCATTGCCGATCAAACTCTTGTCGATCTTGCGAAGCAACAATGCAAATCCTCGAGCGGAAAGATCTGCGGCCAGGTCCTCTATGTCCCCATCGTGGAAGCGCCTTCACAAATGGGCGTCGGCCGCTTCGGCTGGAAAGACCAGCACGCCAGCCTGTTATCGTTTGCCGGCGATGCTTATCTCAACGAGATGGGCATCACCAATCGCCTGCAACCCAATGAGGTCACCAATCTCTGCAACACCGTTTCGGAACCGAATGACACGCCCGGGCCCGACGGTCTTGCCGACATCGATCACTTCGCCCGCTTCATTCGCGCTACCAAAGCGCCCGCGCGCGATGCGCAGCTCGCGGGCGGCGCGGCGGCAAAGAGGGGCCTCGGTCTTTTCGCCAAAATCGGCTGTGTGACTTGCCATGTCGAAACACTTACCACCGCCCCCGCAGGAACCAAGATCAACGGCGGCTCGTTTACCATTCCACCCGCGCTCGGCTCCGCCGCCTTCCATCCCTACGGCGATTTCCTGATGCACGACGTGGGCACCGGTGACGGAATCCTGCAAGCCACCCGCGAGCATTATGGGCAGCGCGTCTTCCAGCAAATGTCCGGTTATCTCGCGAAACAGGATTTTGAAAGCAGCCGCAACAAGATCCGCACCGCTCCGTTGTGGGGCGTCCGCTTGCGTCCTCGATTGATGCACGATGGCGCCTCGCTAACATTTAGCGAAGCCATCACGCGTCACCGCGGTGAGGCCAGTCATGTCATCCAGCAATTTGAAAAATTGAAACGCTTCGACCAGGAAGCCATCATCGAGTTCCTGAAGTCTCTCTAAGGCCACGCCAAATTAGGAAGCGCCTAGCCGCGCTCTAGGTGAGTTAAATTGGATGGCGCTGTAAACAGAAGCTCTTGCCTCGTAGGAGAAATCGCTCCATGCTCAACCGCATTCGCGGATTCGCATCCGCCACGCTGCTCGCTGTCGCTAGCATCGGTCTTCTTCTGTTCTCCGTTGCCGCGCAACAAGTCCCACAGCAATTACAGCCGCCTGCCAATGAACAGCTTTTCCTGCAGGTGCATGCCAAGGGCGACCAGGTCTACACCTGCAAAGCTGACGTCGAGCAATATGCCTGGATTTTGAAAGCTCCCGACGCCCAGCTCTTCGACAAAAACGGCAAGCCCTTCGGCAAACATTTCGCCGGCCCGTCCTGGGAAGCAAACGACGGTAGCCGGGTCACCGGCCAAGCTGTCGCCAATGCGCCGTCGCCGGACTCCAATTCCATTCCCTGGCTTCTCGTCAAAATCGTCAGCCACGATGGCAGCGGCGTACTCTCCCGCGCGACGAGCATCCAGCGCATCAACACCAAAGGCGGCAAAGCGCCATCCTCCGGCTGCGACGAGTCCCACGCTGGCCAGGAACTGCGCGTCCCTTATTCCGCCGACTATCTCTTCTACGCCTCCAAGTGATCACCAGGCTTTTTCAGTCGAGAGATCCGCATTCATGGTGCGATTCCAGGCTGTAGAGCGACTCGGGTATTGGTAGAGAATCCCATGCTGTGGGAATTATCGGTTGCGCGGCACAGGATTGGCGATGGAAGAGTCGACGCGTTCGAGCGACTGGCTGGATGCATTTGCGGCCGCCGGAAGCAAATTGGAACGAACTAAGGATTCCACCTGATTCCAAACAACTGGATCACATTCAATCTGGATGTGAGACTTCATAAACGTGCGGCTGAACCAGGGATATTGTTCGCAGCGGAGGGGCTTGGCCGAGTAGTCGAAGCGAAAGTTGCCGATGATCCGCGTGCGTGCTGGATCGGCGGAGTGAATTGCCGGCGCGCCGTGGAGAAGCCCATTGCGTTGATAGAAGTTCGCGGCTTGAGCGACGTTTGCGGGGATAAGCGTGTCATTTTGCCCGCCCTTGGAGATGCTGTCGACCTGAACGGTCAGAAGGACCGGGATCCCCTCTTTTTCCAGCTGCCGTGCGAGACTTACTGTCTCCGACGCGCCCCAGCTGTGGCCGTAAATAATGATCCGGGCGGATCCCTTTTCCGCGCGGGATAGCTCTCCATCGCGGTCAGCGTCCAACAGCTCCAGAACCCTTTGGTGGGCCTCCTTGCCACGATGATTCTCAAACATTTCGACCGTCACGCCTGAGGGAAAATCCTTGCGCAGATGCTCGGCGAGTTGGACCTCGCTGTGCACCCGGTCATCGTGGCGGACAAAGCCTCCGACGAAGCCGATCACCACCACTGCGGGTGGCGTTGAAACGCCAAAGTTTGTTTGAGGGGCCGCAGGAACGGCTGAGCTACAGAGAAACAGCGCCGAAACGAACAGCGAGAGCGGTTGGAGACGGCGAAGCATGTGCGGTACCCGCGTTGCCGAAACCATACAGGAACAGATGAACTGTGCCTAGTAAAAGTTGTGAACGGAAAAACTATAGGCCGCGGGGAGTTTCAGTACGAACAACTGGCGACAATACCGGGTCACCTATTCCCGGGTCGAAAACGGAGTGGCGGGGACGTCTACCACACGCAGACTGGCACGCGTGGTGATAGTCGCGTTTTTCAAGCGCGCAGATTGTAGAAGTTCCCAATCACCCTTGAACTGGGGCATGTTCTCTCTGCTGTGCTTTGGACTCTTCAAGAAATAAGCCGTGCGCGCAAGTGCTAGGACGTAAGAGGTCTGGCGGTCAGATCCGGGAGCGAGAATATTGCTGGCGCTCAGACCGACTCGCTTGCTCGTGCCGTTTTCGGAAATGTACAGCCATACCGCACCGCTCGGGTCGAGCAAAGGTGTGCCGACGTGATCGAGATGTTTGAGAAAGTTCCTTAGGTAATCGCGGTCGGGGATGACTTCTTTGCTTACGGCTTCGTCGGCGACAGAGTCAAAAGCCTCGCGATATTCCTTCCATTCCTCTGGAGTGCCAACCGCTTGCGCACGCTCCTGATTCTCCAGCGTCTTAAGTTCAGTGGCAAGCGCCCTGTCCTTCTCGGACTTGGCTTCCTTTATTTGCTGAGAGAGGTCGCTGGCTTTCACGGTGGGGTACGTTTCCAATTCACGCTGCGGATTGAATCTGCCGGTGAGCGCATAGGTCACCGCGACGATGGGCAACTCATGGTCCGCGAACACGAGCATCGGGACCAGAAGTTTCTTGGATCGTACCAACTGTTCGGTCCCGCCCCTGCACTCCGTGCTGCGCTTGAAGGTGCCCGGCAATTGAGCGAAATGAAGAACGCGCAAGTGAGCTTCAGGATGCCGAGCGCCATAATGCGAGAAAGACCGGGCAATCGCCTTCGGACTGGTCATGCCGAAATCGTTCAAGTAGTCGGGCTTTGCGGCGTGAGGGAAATAGAAATTGATCACGCGCCGGGAAAAATCGGCGCAGTTTCGCATCGCGCCGTTGAAGTGATTGACATTGGGCTCGGAATTGAACTCCGCAATCAGTTTCAGGTCCTGCTCGACGCTGGTATCGACCACAAAAAAGTAGATGCTCCTGGAAAACGAAGCGCCCACCATTTCGCGCCATTCCGCGCGATTGCTCGTGCGGCAGAAATTTCCCGCGCAATAGTCGGCGAGGTACTTCTCGCGGTAACGTTCTTCGAGTGCATGCTTGATGTTGCGGGAACCAAACAGGGGGCGGTCTCGAGGGTCCTGAACGCCATAGAGATAAATGCTGAGAGGGACGATGTTCCATTCAAATGGCTGGTCTTCTCCCAGCGTCGTGTAGTTGCTCATGACCGAGCCCTGTTCGCCGGGGCGGCACAGTCGGAGCTTAACGGGCGTTTCGGGGCAGATGCGGGAAAAATACACCGCGCTATGACCGGAGCCGGTGATGCGCGCAACGCTGGTGTCGAGCGATTCATTGAGAAGAACGCCTACATCCGCGCGAGCCGGGGAGCATGCCAGGCAAGCCAGGAGGATGGCTAGAGTGATGGCCAATTGAGTTCCGGAGGCGCGCAGCCGTTCCAACGCCGTTTCCGTGGGAACTGCAAGCTTAGCTGCGAGAAACCGACTCACGGAGACCAGCCTCCTCTTCTGCGAGATACGCACTCTTGAGATGTTGGCAGACGCAATCCGGTCAGAAATTCGCCTAAACGCTGGCGTATCAGTGTCTTGGACAGTCCAGGCCAGCCGCCGGCACGAGCACATGAACGGCGCCTGCCCACTGGAACAGCCAGTGAAAGGGAGAGACAGTTCTCACCCTCCTAACGTACAGAAATCCAAAGACATCTAAATGGCTGGCGCTTTTTTGGACTGGGTATCAGGTCCCGCATGGCCGCAAGGGACTCAACGTCCATACGAGATCTTAAGGGGGCGGGCGCGAAGAGACCTTCCTGACATCGGTATAAACCCTAGAAAGCGGGAATTGTTGCGGGGATACGCGGTCTACGACACTCCGCGAGATCCATCGCAAAAAGACGTTGAGGAAGCTGAGGAAGCGAATGAGACGAAGACCTCTAATCACCTTTATTGCTTTTGTTCAGTTCGTTCTTTGTCTGACGCACCTTCTCCTCTATAAGACATGGACATTTTCACCCGCAGGGAACGATACCCCCGGGGCTCTCTGGATCAAATTGGTCCTTGGGTTGTTGTCGGTGAGTTTTGTAGCCTCTTCGCTACTCGCATTTCGCTATACAAACGCTTTTCTGCGCGCGTTTTATAGGGCGGCTGCGGTGTGGCTGGGCACGTTGACCTTCCTCTTTGTCGCTGCGGTTTTCTCGTGGATTATTTGGGGAGTTGTGCGGTTGGTGGGGCTGGACGTGAACTTCCATCGGACGGTGGAATTGATGTACGGCGCGGCACTAGCGGCCGGGCTTTACGGCGTTTTCAACGCAAGCTGGACGCGGATCACGCGAATAACGGTGCGGCTCGCGAACTTGCCCGCAGCGTGGCGCGGGCGAAGAGCGGCGCTGGTCAGCGATCTGCATCTGGGGCACGTGCGAAACGGCGGTTTTCTGCGGCGCATCGTCACGAAGATTTTGAAGGAAGAGCCGGACGCGATTTTTATCGCTGGAGATTTGTATGATGGAACGGCCATCGACGCGCGGCTGGCAGCGGAGCCATTAAACAAACTCGTGGCGCCACACGGCGTGTATTTCGTCGCGGGAAATCATGAGCAATTTGGAGACGACAGTAAGTATCTGAATGCCGTTGCGGCGGCGGGAGTCCGCGTGCTGAGCAACGAGAAGGTGGAAGTGGACGGTTTGCAGATCGTTGGTGTCCCGTACCGGTTCGCGCGCAATGGCCACTTTGCTTCAGTGCTGCGCGGTGTCCGATTGGATCGCGATCGCGCCAGCATTCTGCTGACGCATGCGCCTGACCATCCGGAAATTGCGGAGGCCGCTGGTGTGTCCCTGCAGCTATCCGGGCATACGCACCTCGGACAGTTCATACCGTGGAGCTGGATGGCGCGGAGGATTTACCGGCAGTTTGTCTATGGCTTAAGCCGAATCGGGAAAATGCAGGTTTTCACTTCGAGCGGAGCGGGAACGTGGGGACCGCCGCTGCGGCTGGGATCCAATCCCGAAATTGTTGTGCTGGAGTTTGAGTAATCTCTCGGCATCTGGCGGCGTCCCCGGCCCCGATAACTCGCCAGTCGGCCCTGTACCCGAAGCGGCGTCCGATAATGCCAGACCACTTAAGTACGAAGAACCTGCGCTCAACGCCGCTGACAGTCGCGCCAACCGCCTGTGGCTGCTGCCTTTAGGCTGTTCCCATAATTACTCAGACCACGCAAATTCCTAACCTTTTCGTCTCTATTTCATCCAACGAAGGGACGGCAATTATAAACGGTTCAGGGAGACGCAATGCAGACGCGCAAGCTCGGAAATTCAGACATACACATCACGCCTGTAGGCTACGGAGCCTGGGCCATCGGCGGTTCGGGCTGGGACTTCGCCTGGGGCTCCCAAGACGACAATGACTCCATCGCCGCGATTTACCGCTCGCTTGAGCTTGGCGTCAACTGGATCGACACCGCCGCCGTCTACGGCCTCGGTCACTCCGAGGAACTAGTGGCGCGCGCTCTGCGGCAGTGGAAAGGTCCGCGCCCCTACGTCTTCACCAAGTGCGCGATGCTCTGGGACGAAAATGGTCACGTAAGCAAGGTGCACACGGCCGATTCCATCCGTCAGGAATGTGAAGATAGTCTGCGCCGCCTGCAGGTCGACGTCATCGATCTGTATCAGGTCCACTGGCCGCCGGAAGATAACGGCCCGAGTATCGAGGAAGCTTGGAGAACCCTCGCCGCGCTGCAAAAAGAGGGAAAAGTTCGCTGGATCGGCGTCTCCAATTTCGATGCCCCGCAGCTTCAGCGCGCCGAGAAAATCGCTGCGGTAACCTCCCTCCAGCCGCCTTACTCGCTAATTCGCCGTCGCATCGAAAGCGAAATTCTGCCGCACTGTGAAAGCCGCGGCATCGGCGTGATCGTCTATTCGCCGATGGCCTCCGGCCTGCTCACCGGCGCAATGACACGCGAGCGTGCCGCGACTCTTCCGCAAGACGACTGGCGCAGGAACAATCCCGAATTTCGCGAGCCAAAGCTCTCCGAAAATATTCAGTTGGTCGACCGTCTGAAAAAGGTCGCCGCCCGTTACAAGACCACGCCCGGCGCTATCGCCATTGCCTGGACCCTTCGCCTTCCCGCAGTGACGGGCGCAATTGTCGGAGCACGCAACGCCAAGCAAGCCGATGGCGTCATGCGCGCCGGCGAGATCAAGCTGACTTCGCAGGACATCGCGGAAATCGAAGGCACCGCAGCTCGCGTAGCGCGTTAGCAGGCCCTTAGAGGGGGAAAATGAACCTTGGATTGCAAGGAAAGCTAGCCGTAGTGTCTGGCTCGACTGCCGGAATCGGCTTTGCGATTGCCGCCGCGCTCGCCGCGGAAGGCGCGAAGGTCGTCGTAAATGGCCGCACGCAAGCCCGCGTTGACGCCGCTCTCAAGTCTATTCAACAACGCGTCAGCGGCGCGGACCTCCGCGGCGTTCCCGCCGACCTTGGGACCGCCGCAGGCGTGGAAACCTTTCTCCGCCAGGTTCCGGCTGCCGACGTCCTCGTCAACAATCTCGGCATCTTTGAGCCCAAGCCTTTCCTGGAAATCCCCGATGCCGATTGGCTGCGCTTCTTTGAAGTAAATGTCTTGAGCGGTGTGCGCCTCGCGCGCGCCTATCTTCCCGGAATGCTCAAGAAAAATTGGGGCCGCGTTATCTTCATCTCCAGCGAATCCGCGCAGCACGTTCCCACCGAAATGATTCACTATGGCATGACCAAGACTGCGCAAGTTGCCGTCGCTCGCGGTCTTGCCCAATCCGCGGCGGGTACCGGCGTCACCGTCAATTCGATTCTTGCTGGCCCAACTGCGTCGGAAGGCGTCGGTACTTTCCTCGATAGCATGGCCAAGCAGCAGAGTGTATCCACGAAGGAGATCGAAAAGTGGTTCTTCTCAAACGTGCGTCCGACCTCCCTCCTCAAGCGATTTGAAACACCCGAGGAGGTCGCCGCGGTCGTCGCGTTCGTGGCCAGCACACAAGCTGCCGCCATTAACGGTGCCGCCGTCCGCGCCGAAGGGGGAGTAGTCCAAAGCATCTTCTGACCAGGACCACGCGTGTGCCGAAGGCGTTGTGCAGAAGTCAGTTTGCTACAATCGGAACAGGGGTGGACTCATGACTGAACAGAATTTTGCGAATCACGCCAAATTTTTGCCGCCATTTCATTTTTTTGTTCTGCCCGTGATGTTTATTAATTTTGGTTGGTCGATCTACCGCTGGAAGGTGACCGGATTTTCGCTGGATAGCTTTGAAAGGGTTCTGCTGGCGGCCGCGCTGTTGGTCGGATTTATCAGCGCGCGCACGATGGCATTGAAGGTACAAGACCGAGTGATCCGGCTCGAAGAGCAGTTGCGTTACGAGCGCGTGCTGCCCGCGGACCTCAAGGCGCGCATCGCCGAATTCACGGTTGCCCAGCTTATTTCGCTGCGCTTCGCCAGCGATGCGGAACTTCCGGCTCTGGCGCGCAGCGTGCTCGACAACAAAATAGACCAGCGCAAGGCCATAAAGCAGATGGTGAAGAACTGGCGGCCGGATTATTTGCGCGCGTAGTTTCAAGGTGCACGAAATGTCAAAAGCAACGTGGGCAGGAAAAGTCATAGCTCAGAGCCATCACTGCGTCGTAGTGGAAGGGAACCAATATTTCCCCGCCGAGGCCGTGAAGAGCAAATTCCTCAAGCCGAGCGAGTACACGAGTGTGTGTCCCTGGAAGGGCACCGCGCATTACTACCATCTGGAAGTCGACGGCATGAAGAACGAAAACGCTGCCTGGTATTATCCGCAGCCCAAACCCGCCGCGGCCGAAATCAAGGACCGCATCGCCTTCTGGAAGGGCGTCAAGATAGAAACATGAGCGCGGGAGAAGCACGAGCAGACGGCCGCCGCACACTGTAACGCCGGCATCTTGCCGGCGTTGGCGAGCGAAATCACACGGTCCTTACTTTTCGTTTTTGAACACGGCCCCGTCCTTCATCACAAAGCGCACGTGCTCCAGGATTCCCACATCCTTCAGCGGATCGCCGCTCACTGCCACAATGTCCGCGAACGCGCCCGGCGCCACAACGCCGATATCCCCTCTCATGTCCAGCATCTCCGCGGCCCGCGAAGTCGCTGACTGAATCGCATCCATCGGCGCCATTCCGAATCCGACCATGCGCGGGAACTCCTGTGCGATCGATTCGGTCCATGGCATCCCGCCGATGTCGGTGCCAAACACAATTTTCAAATGCGCGTTCAGCGCTTTCTTGAAACTCGTTTCGTGCACGGCTGCTCTCGCGCGGTCGCGTCTTCCTGCCGGCGTGTCTGCGGGAGCCCAATCGCCGTAGTACGGCGTAATCGTCGGGCAATACCAAGTCCCCTGCCTGGCCATCTGCGCGATTTGCGCGTCCGTAATTTCCAGGCCGTGCTCGATGGAGTCGCATCCGCCATCCAGTGCCCGCTGTAAACCGATTCCGTTGTACGCGTGGCACGCTACTTTCTTCTGCCATCCATGCGCTTCATCCACAATGGCCTTCAGCTCTTCCACCGTAAGCGTGGGCTGCGAAACCAGATTCCCCTGCCTATCCACCCAGGAGCGGTGCGTCATGTAAACCTTGATCCAGTCCGCGCCATGCTCGAGTTGCTGCCGTGCAGCTTTGCGCGCCTCCACTGGACCATCGACAAGTTGCGCGCCCTTCGGCATCTCGAGTTCCGGCGCGTAACCCTCCAGGTTGTATCCGCCGGTGGTCGAAATCGCGCGCGTCGCTCCAAAAATGCGCGGCCCGGGAATCGTACCCTCTTCGATGGCCTGCTTGATTTCGATATCGCCGTAACCCGCGCCCTCTGTTTCCAAATCGCGGATGGTAGTGAAGCCCTGCTCCAGCGCGCGGCGGCAAGCGAATGTCGCGCGCGCGGCTCGCAGCGCAATGCCGGCATTTAAAATGTTTACGTCATACCCGCCCTTCGCGGGATCTTCTCCCCAAAGGAAAATATGCGTATGCGAATCGATGAGTCCCGGCAGCACGGTCGCGTTCGAAAGATCGATTACGGTGGCTCCCGCCGGAATCTGCGCCGAGGCATCCGCTACTTTCTCGATGCGATTCCCCCGCACGAAAATCAGTTGGCTCTTGCGCGGCGATCCACTCGTTCCGTCAATCAGGGATCCCGCGCGAATCACCGTGACGCGCTCCGCGGGAGAAGCGGGAGATTGCGCCAGGGCTGTGGTAAGAGTAGAGATCAGCGAAAAAATCGCGACAGCGACAGTCTTTTTCATTTATTTTCCTCGGGCAACGCGCGGTAGCATGCCGCAAGTGGCGGCGCATTGCAATATGTACGCGCCGCACTGGCCCTTCATTTCTTGCGGTAACGCCCCGAGCGCCTCAGGGGGCTCGTATCTTTTTGTGTACTTTCTGGGCGAGTTCTATTGCCGGACTACGTTCTTTGCGTTGGGATAGAGGTGTACGCAACTTCCCACCCGTAGGTGAATCATGAAGCGCTGCGCAAAAATGCTCCCGGTTTTCTTCTGCTTCCTATTGCCCGTCGTTTGCAAGGCGCAGAAGCTGGGCCAGGTTGCTTGCGCGAAACAAGATGGCTACATCGATCTCTACAGCTCAGTGGCCACTATGGAGATCCGCACGACGCTAAAGTGCGGGCAACAAGTGCAGATTCTTGACCGCTTCGACAATTTTATCCACGTCCTGACTGACAAAGGTGAAGATGGCTTCGTGGCCGCGAACTCGCTTACTTTCCTGAAAACGGCGGCAGCCGCGAAGTCGCCGGCCGCGCGCGCCAAGCAAAAACAGGCCGCCTCCGCTGCGCAAAACACCTCTCAGTCTCCCGCTCCGCCTCGAGAAATTATTCTGCCGAATCAAACGCCCGTGCACTTGAAACTTGGCCGCGAGCTTTCTTCGGCAACGGCGCATGTCGGTGAGGAAGTAAACTTCGAAGTCGCCCGCGACGTGATCGTCGGCGGTCTCGTCGTAATCGCCAAAGGAGCGCCAGCCGTTGGCGCCGTCACCGAAGCCGAGCCCAAGAAGCGCATGGGCAAAACCGGCAAGCTGAACGTCAGCGTCGCATCTGTCCTGCTCGCCAACAACGAAAAGATCGCGTTGCGCTCCTTCGGAGCAAACCAGAGTGTGGACCAAAAGGGCGGCATGACGCTTCCCCTAAGGCATGGCAAGGATGTCACGCTCGCGAAAGACACGGAGATCACCGCTTACGTCGACGGCGAATTGCACCTGAAAGCCGCGAGCTTTTCCGCGGCGCCTCCCGCTGCACAATCGGCTTCCCAGTCAAACGCTGCGCAGCCTTAGGAAAAAAACAGGCTCGCCGCAGACACTCTTAAGACGATCTGCCTAAGTTCCCAGAAGATTGGGCTGTAGCCGCGTGTAGCCGTGCTCCTGACTCCACAATGACAGTGGGATTGCCGCCAAATCATCGACCACCGGCACTGCGTTCCCATTAGTCGCCAAATCGATTGTTCGCACGCAGACCTTGCAGCTCTCGCATGCTTCGACGCGAATGTGCGGAAACTGCTCCGCTACATACACGGGCAATTTCTTTTCGTCTTCTTCGCCGCATGCGGGGCAATAGATTCTGCGAAAATCCCACTCCTGCAAGCAAAACGAGCACATCATTCGGCGCTTGGCGCCGTCGCCCTCCGGCCGCAGCACACCGAGCAGCGGCTGTCCGCCGCAGAGTGGGCAACGGTGGACCGTGCTGACGGCGGGGGGTGCACTTGTGTGTGCAGCAAGGAGCTCCGCAAGCGGTTGGGCGAATGCTCGCGGAATGAATTGCGCGAATGCGCCGATGAACTGGTCATTCATTCCGCCCAAATCCCAATAGGCGTTCAATAAAGCGAGGTTCGCCACCGCGTCCTGTTTGGAGATGTCCCGAGCTGCCGTGGCCAGCGTTGGGGGCGCAGCTTGCGCAAGTAATGAAAGGAAAGATTTCAAGCGCGAAAAGAGTAAATCGGCATCGCCAGACGGCATCGGTGCTCGAAGGGACCCCGGAGGCCGGCTGGTCAATTGTGCGGCAGTGTCCTTCTTTATCTTGATGTCCGCGTAGAACTCTTTCTGGAATTTCGCGACTCGCGAATAGAAGCGCAGCACTTCCGCCGCAAACGGATGTTGCGATGCCAAATACTCCGCGCGCCGAATCCGCGCGTCGAACTCAGCCACTCCAACTTGTGCGGCTTTCATTTCCGGCGGGCAGCCGATCCAAACAGTTCTTCATACCATGCAGGATGGAAGCGCTTTGCAAAGTCTTCGGTTACGTCGCCATAAATGACCGAGTCAAAGGCGCCGCGCTCCGCGAAAACGCCCATGTAGACGTGGATCAAGAAGAGCCCAATCGTAAGCAACGCACTGGAGGCGTGGACCAGAACGGCCGTGTAGCGGAGCCAGCGCAAACTCCACGGGATATATTCGGGGAACCATAAGACGAGGCCGCTGAGGAACAACAGGACGCCGCACCAGAAGAAGCCCCAGAAGAGGAGCTTTTGTCCGGCGTTGTAGCGGCCGACCGGCGGCATCTGTTCGTCTTCGTTTCGGATGTAATGGTTCACAGAGCGGAACCAGGCTCGGTCGCCGTCGGTGATTCCCATCTCAAATGCCCACAGAGCGTACATCTGCACCACCGCGGCGATGAACAGCAGGCCAATCCACGGATGCAACATACGCGAAATCTGGCCGCCCCCGAGCGCAATGGCTATCCAGAACAGCCACGGGGACCAGAAGGCCAGGCCGGTCAGGAGCAGATAGAGGTAAGAAAAACCGGCCAGCCAGTGAGTGGCACGCTCTCTGAACGTGTAGCGAAGGATGCGGCCCGGAGGAACAGGTTGCGCCGAATGTTCGCGAAGTTCCGCAGCGTTCACGGCTGTTCTCCTTCGTGCTTTTTCTCAAATTCCTCTTCGCGCGACTTCGGACCAAACCGCAAGTAGTGCACGAACAATCCAATCAATCCGCCGACCATCGCCAAGTTGCCCAACCACTTCAGCGGACCCTTCCACAGCTTGACACTGAAGGGAATATGCGGATCCTTCGGAAGTCCGCCATAATTTTCCGGCTCAGTGGCGTCGTGCAGTACATAGATTACCCCCGTGCCGCCGACGCCCGGTGGGTCATATACGCCGGCCTTCGGGAAATTGTAGTGATCGCGGAGCTGCTTGGCGCGACTCTCCGCGAGAAACTTCATGTCGTCCTTGCTGCCGAAATGCAAGCACCCTGTGGGGCACGATTTGATGCATGCCGGCTCCAGCCCTTCGCCCACGCGGTCCGCACACAGCGTGCATTTATAAACTCGTTTGGTCGCCGAATTGAATTTTGGGATGTTGAACGGGCATCCGGTGATGCAGTAGCCGCAGCCGATGCAGTTGGCCTCCTGGAAATCGACGATGCCATTGGTGTACTGCACAATGGCCCCGTCCGCGGGACACGCCGCCAGACATCCAGGCTCGGCACAATGCATGCACTGATTTTTGCGCATCAGCCACATCAGCGTGCCGTCTTCTGTTTCGTGTTCGTTGAAGAGGATCAGGTTCCAGTAATTCCACCGCGTTTCCGGCATGGTCTGATAGGTATTGTCGAAAACGGTTTCCCCGAACGGCAGGTCGTTCCACTCCATGCAAGCCACTTCGCAAGCCTTGCAGCCGATGCATGTCGTAGTGTCAATAAGTTTGCAGACGGTGAATTGGCGCTGCATGTCATCGCCCGGGATGGAACCCGCGTGACCTGAAATTTTCTGGATGCGCAGTGCTTCCTGGCTCATGAATGCACCTAGGCCTTCTCTACCTTGACCAGAAAGCCCTTGAATTCGGGCGTATATGAGTTGGGGTCGACGACCGTGGGGGTGAGGAGGTTCGCTAGCGTTCTGGCGTCCTTGCCTTCGTCCTCTGCGATTCCCCGGTAGCCTTGATGAATGGGCAGGCCGATCGGGTAGACTTTCTTGCCGTCGATCATCAGCGGCTTGATGCGCTTGGTGACCATCGCTTTTGCAATGTAATCGCCACGGATGCTCGAAACTTTTATTTTTTCGCCGCCGGTGATGCCCATTTCGTCAGCCATCTGCGCCGAAATCTCGATAAACGGCTCAGGCACGAGCTGCACGTTCATCGGATTGTTCTTGGTCCAGTAGTGATAAAGCTCAGTCAGTCGGTAGGTCGTGCAGACAACCGTGTAACCGTCCTTGGGCGTGCCGTATTTATCGTCCGGCGTTTTGAAACGCTTGACCACTGGATTGTGTGTCTGCTGCGGATGCAGCGGATTCTCAATGGGGCTCTCAATCGGTTCATAGTGTTCGGGGAACGGGGCATCGGCAAAAGCCGAGAGCGGCCCAAAGATTCGCCCCACGCCCTCCGGATTCATGATGAACGGGCCCATGTGATCTTTGGGCTTGGAATCGGCTTTGAAGTCTGGCACGTCGTTGCCAACCCATTTTTGCTGGCCTTCGTTCCACCACACTTGTTTTCGCGTTGGATCCCAGGGCTTGCCGTCGACGTCGCACGAGGCGCGATTGTAGAGCACGCGGCGATTCGCAGGCCACGACCAGCCCCAGCCCGGATGCACACCCAGACCCGAAGGATCGGAGGGATCACGCCGCGCCGTCTGATTGCCTGCTTCCGTGAATGCACCGGAGTAAATCCAGTTGCCGCAGGACGTCGTACCGTCGTCTTTCAACCAAGCAAAGCCGGGGAGCTGCTGGCCGGCCTTGATTTGCTGTTTCGTCGCGGGATCCTCGAGATCCGCCAGCGCCTTCCCGTTGACTTCCTTCAATACCTCGGCCAAGGGCGGATTCGTTGGATCGCTGTAATTCCAAGTCACGTGCAGGATAGGATCGGGGAACTTGCCGCCCTCTTTCTTGTAGAGCTCACGAACTTTCAGGAAAATCTGTGCCACGATGGCCTGGTCCAGCCGCGCTTCTCCGGGCGACGGCACGGCCGTATTCTTCCATAGCACCCAGCGCGCGGAATTGGTAAACGTTCCGTCTTTCTCCGCAAATCCCGCACAAGGCAAGTTGTACACAGTTGTTTGGATCTGCTTCATTTCGTCCGTGGAGATCCCGGGTGCCCGCCAAAAATCGCTGGTCTCGTTCGGATAAATTTCCCCGACAACCAGGAAGTCCGCTTTTTTCAGCGCGTCGATGTTTTTCTTTGAATTGGGACCAATGGCTACGCCGTTCATCCCAAAGGCCAGCATGCCTTTGACGTTCCCGTTGTACATATCGTCCCAGAGCTGCACCCACGTATAGTTGCGATCCACTTTCGGCAGATAGTCGAAGGCCCAGCCGTTTTGTTTAGTGGCCGCGTCGCCATAGACTGCTTTCAGATAGCTCACCACGAACTTCGGCGTGTTGCTGTAGTAGTTCCACGAATCCCACGGAGCCGGCTTCGAGGGTGTGGGCGTAATGCGTTTCATCCAGGAATCGAAGGAGGTGTCCGCGGGCGTCGGAACTTTCAGATAGCCGGGTAAAGAGAAAAGGGGGGCCATGTCTGTGGCGCCCTGAATGTTGGAGTGCCCGCGCAACGCGTTGACGCCACCGCCCGCGCGGCCAATGTTACCGAGGAGCAATTGGATAATTGCCGCCGTTCGAATGATTTGCGTGCCAAATGAATGTTGCGTCCATCCGACAGCGTAAATGATCGTGCCGGCCTTCTTCATGTCGCCGTCTTTGCGAATCGAAGTATAGGTGTCGGCGGCCTTGAGGAATTGTTCCTTGGGAATGCCGGTGATGCGCTCGACCATTTCCGGCGTGTACCGCGAGTAATGTTTCCTCAGCAGTTGGAACACGCAATTGGGGTTCTGAAGGGTTAGGTCAAACTCGACTTTTTCCGGTAGCCCAGTTCCTCCTGTCCCCGCATAATTCCACGTGGACTTGTCGTAGGTCTGAGTCGCGGCATCGAATCCGGAGAAAACGCCGTCGGTATCGCCCGGCAACTGGAAGCCGGGCTTGACGATAAATGCCGCGTTCGTGAAGTTAACCAGGTAATCTTTCGCGATGCGATTGTTCTCGATGGCATAGCGAATCACGCCACCAAGGAAGGCGATGTCTGACCCGGCGCGAATCTGGCAGTAGAGATCGGCGACCGCGGATGTGCGCGTGAAGCGCGGGTCCACGGAAATTATTTTTGCGTTCCGCGTGCGCTTCGCTTCGATGGGCCATTTGAATCCGCAGGGATGGTTCTCAGCCGGATTACCGCCCATGATGAGCATCATGTCGGTGTTCTTCATATCGACCCAGCCGTTGGTCATCGCCCCGCGTCCGAATGTTGGTCCCAAACTTGAGACCGTGGGGCCGTGTCAAACCGTGGCCTGGTTTTCTAAATGCACGACCCCTAGGGCGTGCATGGCTTTCACGACCAGATAGTTGAACTCATTGGTATCGGTACAGCCGCCGATCCAGGCGATCGATTCCAGCCGGTTTACCGTGTGTCCCGCGGCGTCCTTCTCGATGAAAGTGTCATCGCGGGTCTTTTTCACGCGCGCCGCGATTTCGTTGATCGCATCGTCCCACGAAATGTCCTGCCATTCGGTGCCGCCCGGGCGGCGCACCTGGGGCTTCAGCAACCGCCGGTCGTTCATAATCTCTTGCTGCAACGAGGAACCCTTCGGGCAAAGCGTGCCGCGGTTGGTGGGATGATCGGGGTCGCCCTCGACGTGCACCACCTGCGCGGTCACATTCTTCGCGCGGTCGCCTATTGTGTAGATGATGGTGCCGCAGCCTACCGCGCAGTACGGGCAGGTCGAGCGCGTTTCGCTCGCTCGCGCTATCTTCAGTGTCCGGAGTTGTGCGTATGCGGGCTGCAGGTCAAATCCAAACACCGCCGCCGCTACACCACCCACTGTTGTGTATTTAATGAAGTCGCGACGTGAAGGGTTCATCGGGGACCTCGGCCGCGAGCGGAGAAGGTAGGACGGCATTCTCGCGGAATCTCATTCATAGAACTTCAGCACGAAACTGTCAAGCCGCATTTTCGTGTAGAAAGGCGAGGGCAACGGAACGCGTCAATCGGCTGACGCTGAGGTTGCGGTTCGAGGCAATTCGGTCTCTGTGGCGGCTCCCGCGGCTCGATAACGCACCAGGAGGAGTGTCAAATCGTCCGCCTGGCTGGCGCCCCGCGCGAAATTCTCCACCGCCTCCAGCACCAGCTTTTGCAACGCATCAAGAGGCGTCTCATTGTGCCCGGTAAGCAGCTGCACCAGCCGCGGCATGCCGAAAAATTCTTCCTTCGGGTCCATTGCTTCCGTCACGCCATCGCTAAACAGCACCAGCGTGTCCCCTACCTCCAGTCTCACACACGCAGTGGTGTATTGGGCCTCGGGCACCAGGCCTACTGGAAACGACCCTTCCGTGAACGCGTCCTCCGCGCTCCCACCCCGACGGATCAAAATCGGCGACGGGTGGCCGGCATTGATGTACTCCAGCGCGCCCTGGTCATCGAGAATTCCGAAGAACATCGTCGCGTAGCGGCCGACTTCCGCGTGATCGCATAGAAAGCGATTCAAGTGATTGAACAACCGGGCGGGATCGGTGCCCAGCGTCATTCCGGACAGCACGCCTTGCAGCATGGTGGTCAGCAGCGCCGCGCCCAAGCCTTTGCCGGAAACGTCTGCAATCAGGAACGCGGTGCGGTTTTCGCTGAGCGGGAACACGTCGAAGTAATCGCCTCCGACGGACAGGCATGGGAAATTGCATCCGGTGACGGAAAGATGCGGATAATCGCGGAAGTTGCGCGGCAGCAGCGCTTGCTGGATGTCGCGCGCAATATTGATTTCTTGCTCCATGCGCTGTCGTTCGCGTTCGCGCGCCACCAGCCGTGCGTTGTCGAGAATGCTTGCGGCTTGATCGGTGAACGCATCGAGCAGCTGCCTGTCCAGCTTCGAAAATGCCGCCGGCCGCCGCGAATCCAGATACAGCACGCCCAAAAATTGGCCGCGCTTGATGTTGACGATCGACTCTTCCGTCTTGGCGTGCGAAAACGCGTACAGCGGAATGACCACCACCGCGCGCAACCGCTGCGCCACGATGCTCTGAGCGGCCTGCAAATCCATTTCTGCTTGTGCCAGGTCCTCGGTGATCACCGCTTCCTGCTTTCGCAGCGCCAGTTGTATCGCGGTCTGGCTCGGTGCCAGGCTCTCTGGCGGCAGCCGCAACCCGCCGCTGCGTCGCGCCAGGCGAACGTGCAGCGCGCCTTTATCGTCGGCTTCCAGCAACACGCCGCGATCCGCGTCCATCACGGAGATGGCGTGATTCACCATCATGCCCAGCACTTCGTCGAGTGGAAGCTGCGAATGCAGCAAGGCGGTCGCCGCCAGCAGTTGGTCGAGCTTGCTCAGTCGCGCGCTGGCGCTGCCCACCACGTCGGAGTTGGTGATGTGCTCCATGCGCGTCAGCAGGTGCGGAATGGAGTCCTCGCCCGCAGGAGCCGCCGAGCGGTAGATGATCTCGTAGGAATCGTCGATGCCGAAGGTGATGATGTCGCCGTCGTGCAGTTCCCGGCTGTCCACCTTCTCGCCGTTCAGAAACAGGCCGCGCCGCTGCCCTCGATCCTCGATGTACTGTTTGTTCGCCTCCACCACGATCGCGGCGCAATTGCGCGAAATACGGCGATCAGAGAGCTGCAAGTGGTTGCCGGTTTCTGATCCGCGCCCAATCAGGAACGGTGACTGCGTCACGCGGACGAAGCGCCGCGCGCCGTCCGGAGAGACCACCTCCAGCACAGTTTCCGCCGCAATGGGTACAGTGTCCGGCATAAGGCCCATATATGCGCGGATTGTAGCATCCTTTAGCTAGCCCGGGTTTGTGCCTGCGACACCTGAGCTGGCTACTCTCTACTGTTCCTTATTAGCCACTCGTCGCTGCTACGGCTTGTGCCGGAACGGCGTACTGGATGGCAGCGATCTCCGCGTAACGCGCCAAGAGGTCTTGGCGGTACTTGACGATGAGCACCTCAACGCCGTGCAGGCGAGCTACTTCGATGATTTTGTCCACCACGTTCTCTGCGGCAAGAAGCTTGGTGTTGTCGATGGGACAATTGCCCGGTTCCAGCGAGACGTAATGGTGCTCTTTGCAGACGAAGCCCTTTTGACGCAGGCCTTCGTTGACCAGAAGCTTGCGTATGCGAAAGAGATTGAGAACGTTGATTACATTGCGCAGGGAAGCGGCCAGTTCTTCCGGCTTGTGATTATGCAGGCTTTCGATGGCTCGCGCCTCTTTTTCGGCGCGCTGCGTGCGCAGCGCGTTTTCGATCAGCTCCCTGCGATCTCGTGCGTCGGCCTCGGGTGAGTCCAAAATGCGCGCAATGATCTTCGGCTTCAACGATTCGTGCAGGTATCCGTCGAGCAGCGCCGCGACCCTGCTCTCGGCCATTAATACCAGCAAGTCGCAGCAGCCCTGATCGTATAGGTGATAGATTTCGTTGGCCACTCGCTTCAGATGCCATTGCAAATGCGTAAGCCGGTGCTGCTGTGCATGGTGCGGAATAGACCTATCCACCGTATCGGAAGGAACAAAAGACTTGGTGCGGTCGATCTGCTGAACGCTGCCGAGCTGATAAACGAGAAATTTCGCCTCTTCCTTCGCACACTCGACGAACAGGACTTTTTCGTCTTCCTCAAGAACGGCTTCCAGCGGCGCGATGTAAGGGTCGCGATCCATCTTCAATACGTCCTTGGTTGGCACCAGCAGGCCGATCACCTCGTTGAGCTTCTCTCCCGACCGAAAGATGATCAGCGAGTGAAGATGCTGTGGCGCAAAATAGTCGGCTAGGAAGGCCTCAATTTCCTGAAGGTCGTGCTCCAGCGTGGCTTTTTGCGATTTCGAGAGCGAATCGATGAAATCTTTGTGCTCCTCCAGCGCATGTGTCTTCATGGAATGAAACGAACGCAATAATCCCTTCGGCTCGGGAGCAACTTTTTCGGAGCTGAGGCCGAGGTACAGGCTGATAACCGGGTTGATGTATTCGGTTTCGACCAGCGCCCTAAGCCTGTCCTCCGAGATGCCATCCCGCTCGCCCATCGCTCGCAACAACGAGCGCGGGTGAATCTCGCGCCATTTTTTGCCGTGCTTCTTGCGTTGCGCCTGCGAGTTGCTGCTTTGTGGTGCGCTGTGTTTAGCCTGCGGTGCGCTTTGCTGGGTTTGTTCAGCGCTATTGTTCTCGGTCATTTCGAGCTGCCTTTCCGCAACCGGGGCGGAGTAAAACAGTGGATAGGCGGGGAGAATATCCTGAGGCAGATAAGGGCAGAGTACAGCGGTTAGGGTATTCCGCAAGGTGATTTCGAGCAGGAAGGCTTGCCGAGTCAAATGCCGACTCCAAAACCGCTTAGGGGCGGGTTGCTACTGTGGTATCGGGTAACTGGCAGGGCACGCAAAGCCTCATTTTTCGCGCCGGCAGAGCCTCCTGAGGGGAAAATTAAAGCAA
>Ga0209648_10000406_pt1 | contig 32780 bp, 33 predicted proteins | sample GraSoi2013_115cm_FD_185830 | JGI IMG/M metagenome (GOLD analysis project Ga0209648, IMG submission 185830) | Grasslands soil microbial communities from the Angelo Coastal Reserve, California, USA - Sample 9_17_2013_115cm (SPAdes) (version 2) | ecosystem: Environmental > Terrestrial > Soil >...
TCGGGAAAAATCGCCGGGGCAATCTCGATCTTCTCAAAAAACTTGGGTCGCAATTTAATTTCGACGTCGTAGGGATTCCACCGGTCAAGATAAACGGCGTGGTCGTGAGCAGCACAGCGATTCGACAGGCAATTGAAAAAGGCGATTTGGCAAAAGCTGCCGAAATGCTCGGCCGTGAATACACGATTCTTGGCACCGTGACGCGCGGCGACAATCTTGGAAAAAAGATTGGATTTCCGACGGCAAACCTAAGCGCGCACAGCGAGCAATTCCCGCCCAACGGTGTTTATGCCGCCGAAGCACGGATCGACGGCGAATTGCATCGCGGCGTGATCAACCTTGGGATTCGCCCGACCGTGAGCGGCGGGAAATCCGAGCGCGTGCTCGAAATTCATTTGTTCGATTTCAATCGTGATATTTATGGCCGCGATGTCGAAGTTCGCTTCTTGAAATTTCTGCGTGCGGAAAAGAAATTTGAGAACCTGGGCGCGCTCGTTCAACAGATCCATCAGGACGTCCAGCAAGCGCGCGAAGTTTAATAGTTATCTAAGCTGATATTTCGCGACGCCGATCTTCTTGATTCCCGACACGCTTCTGCCGGTGCCGTTGAACCAAACGTAAAGGTTCGCACTCGGCACCTTCAAGTTTTTCGAAAGCTCACTGACGGTCGCCCCTTTTTTCCCAGCCGAGCGCAACGATCGCAGGATTTTCTCTTTTAGTGCGCCGCGTTTGCTTCGCCGGCGGACGAGACCGGGCGCGCGGTAGACCGTCACCGGCGCCCGCTGGTCTGTGTCGCGAGACGGGATGCCGAACTTGTTTTGGACCCGGATCATTTCGCGATCGATTTCCTGGATCTGCGCCATCAAAGCTTCTTTGCGCTCGGAGAGGCGAACAAGTTGCTTGAGTGTCGAACTCGGGATGTTTGTTAGCATCCCTTATTGTGGCCATTATGATCGACAATGCAAATCTAAGCCAAATCTAATGTTGAATATAACTTGTCTTAGACATCGCAGCAAAGATGCCGCCGGCCATAACTAACATGCCGCTGGCCAATGCAAACGCGACCACCCACAACGTCGGAATCGTCGTCAATCTGAACATCTCGACCAAAATAAAGCGGCCACCGTCGGACAAAACGTAAGTGAGCGCACTCGCCAGTGCGCTCATTCCCACCAGTATGAACGGACGCAGAAATTGACCTGCCGGTCGCGGGGCGGGCAGCTGTTGCAGAACGCGCGCGGTAAAGCCGTCATCCTGGATGTAAAGCGCAGCTTCCTGCAACCTTCGATCCAACCAATCTTGTTCGATCTGCTCGTTCATTTACTGCGCCCAGACAGCCAAAGTCTTCTTCAATTTCTCCCGCCCTCGCAACACATTTGTTTTGACCGTGCCCAGCGGAATGTCGAGCACCCGCGCGGCTTCGCCGTGTGATAATCCATTCTGGCAGCAAAGCAAAACGGCCGATCGCTCGCGCAATGGCAGTAAACTAAGTGCATGCATAAGATCATGTCTTAGACCTGCATCGACCGTCTGTGGATCCTGCTCCGCCTGCCATTGTTCCTCATTAATTCCGACGAGCTCCTTCCGGCGTCGCGCGTCCTCGCGAAAGCAATTGTAGGCAATCCGATAAAGCCAGGTGGAAAATTTCGCTTCGCCGCGGAAGCTGCGAACGTTTTTGTAAGCACGAACAAAAGCGTCCTGGGCCAGATCGTCGGCGAGGGCGAGATCGCCGCGGGTAAGTTGGCGCAACAAACCTCGCACGCTCGACTGATGCCGACGAACCAGCTCGCCAAAAGCGTGCTGGTCGTCATCGACAAGAACTCGGGCAACAAGGCCGGCATCGGTTAGCTCCACGCCGCGATATTAGGGCGCCGGTGGCGGCGACGAAATGTCCTTCTTTCCCTCCAATTTCCAGACGATGAGATAACCGGCGCCGATGAGAAATGGAATTAGGCCAAGCGACCACGCGCCGCCTTCCCAATCATTGACCGCGCCTAGCCAGACCATCAGCCCGATGCCCACCATCGTTAAAACGACACCGCGCCGCATATCGGAGCGCTGGCGAACAGCTGGTGCCGGAGTCGCGAGCAAACCGGACGGAATCGGCTGACCTTTCTCCGCCAGCATTCTAATCGTGCGATGTTGCATTCGGGTTCTGGAAAATCCGAAATACAAAATAACGGCCACGATAAGAACTGGGGCACCGAAGATCGACATGAACACGATTGCAACAATCGGGATAGCCATGTCCTCACCGACTTTGCCCAGCTTATCAAGATCATCTTCATCTTTGTCGCCATCAATTACGATTCCGTGGCGACCACGAAGTTTTTTGTCCAACTTCTGATGGAGCCGATCGGCCAGGTTAGAGCCCGACGACACGCTCGCAGTCACCGATGCGGTCGGCTCGGGCGAAGTGCCTGCTGGCGGAGGAGGAGGCGGTTGAGCCGAAGCCGTGACCGCAAGCGTAATCGAGCAAATGCAGAGAGCCAATGTTTTCATATTCATCCTTTGGTAGTGAGATGCAGCCCGGTGCCAGTTTGGATTCAATTAAATGTTGCACCCCTGGCATCGCTGGCCATTATTTGTTCCCCTCGAAAGCGCGGGTGTAGCTCAGTGGTAGAGCACCTCCTTGCCAAGGAGGACGTCGCGAGTTCAAGTCTCGTCACCCGCTCCATGCCTTCTTTCGATATTACTCCCTCACGGGACGAATTCCGCGAGCTCACGAAGCGCGGCAATCTCATCCCGCTGATTGTCGATCTTGTCGCCGACGTTGAGACGCCGGTGTCTGCTTTTGCGAGGATCGATCCCGCCGGTCGCGGGAGAGGTCCGTGTTTTCTTTTTGAATCCGCGGAACGAAATGAAGAATCCGGCCGGTTCTCTTTTATCGGTTTCGATCCGCTAGTTCTTTTCAACAGCGCCGATTACGAAGGCGATCCACTGACGCAACTCGAACAGATCCTTTCGCGTTTTAAGTTTGTCGCGCCGCGGGACGTTCCCCATTTTGTTGGCGGCGCAGTCGGTTACATCGGTTACGACGTGATTCGTTTTTTCGAACCGACGGTGCCGACTCACCAGCAGGACGATCTGCAACTTCCCGAAATGATGTTCATGATTCCGCGAATGCTGCTCGTGTTCGATCATCGATTTCGAAAACTTCGCTTGGTCTGTAACGCGCACATCGACGGCAAAACGTCGGTCGATCAGGCGTACGAACACGCGGAGGCGGATTTGGAAAGAACGTTAGGAAAGCTGGGCGAATCTCGCGCGCTGCAATCGGTGGATGCCAAACCGGCGGCAAGGCTTCCGTCCCCCGCGAGTAACACAACTCGCGCTGAATTTGAATCGATGGTCATGAAAGCCAAAGAGCTAATCGCGGCCGGCGACATTTTTCAGGTTGTCCTTTCACAGCGTTTCGAAACCAATTTTGAGGGTGCGCCCATCGAGCTCTATCGCGCGCTTCGTTTCGGGAACCCTTCACCCTACATGTTTTGTTTACGTTTCGATCCTAACTTCGCGGTTCTTGGCAGTTCACCCGAAGTTCACCTGCGCGTGCGCGAGCGCACCGCCGAACTGCGACCAATCGCCGGAACTTATCCGCGCGGCAAAGATTTAGCCGAGGACGAGCAGCTCGCGCGCGCGTTGATTTCCGACCCAAAAGAGCGCGCTGAGCACGTAATGCTGATCGATCTCGGCCGCAACGATCTCGGCCGCGTGGCAGAGTTCGGCAGCGTTCAAGTCACCGAGCAAATGGTGATCGAGCGCTATAGTCACGTCATGCACATTGTCTCGCACATTGTGGCGCGGTTGCGCGAGGACAAGAACGCATTCGATGCCATTCGCGCGACGTTTCCAGCGGGCACCGTGTCCGGCGCGCCAAAAATCCGTGCGATGCAGATCATTGCCGAATTGGAAAAAGCGCGCCGGGGGTTCTATGCCGGCATTGTCGGCTATTTCGGATTCGACGGATCGCATGACAGCTGCATCGCAATCCGGTCGATCATTTTGAAGAACGGGCAAGCATTTTTCCAGACTGGCGCCGGTATTGTAGCCGATTCCGATCCCGCGCGAGAATTTGAAGAGTGCGTCAACAAGGCGAAAGCTATGCTCGCGGCCATTGCGCGCGCGACGACTCCATGAAACTGCTCGTTATCGATAACTACGATTCGTTCACCTACAATCTCGTCCAGCTTTTCGGCGAGATGGATGTCGATCTTGTGGTGAAGCGAAACGACGAAACCTCAGTCGATGAAGTTAAAAAATTGAAACCCGATCGCATTTGCATTTCTCCCGGCCCGGGGCGGCCGGAAAATACCGGGATCAGCTCCGATCTAATTCGAGAATTGGGGCCGGGCGTCCCGATTCTCGGCGTTTGCCTTGGTCATCAATGCATCGCCCAAGTTTTTGGCGGCGAAATTGTGCAGGCAGAAAAGTTAATGCACGGCAAGACTTCAAAAATTCATCATAACCGCAGCGGTGTTTTTGAAGGTTTAGCTGAGCCGCTCGAAGCAACGCGATATCATTCGCTGATTGTTCGGCGTGAATCGTTACCCGATTCACTGGAAATCACAGCGCAGACTGATGACGGCGAGATTATGGGACTGCAACATCGGCAACTTTCGATCCACGGCGTGCAATTCCACCCAGAATCGATCCTGACGACCGAAGGACGTAAGTTGCTCGCGAATTTTCTGCGAGTTTAAGCGCCGTTGCGCGAGATCACGTCGTGAATTTGGCGAACTTCGCGCACCATTTGTTCGTATTCGTCGAACATTAGCGATTGCGCGCCGTCGGAAAGCGCTTCGTCGGGCCGGCCGTGCACTTCGATCATTAGACCATCCGCGCCAACCGCGACACCGGCGCGCGCCAGCGGCGTGACCATGTAGCTGCGACCGGTTCCGTGCGCAGCATCGACAATTACTGGCAAATGCGAAATCCGCCGCACCGCCGGAACGGCGGCCAAATCCAAAGTGTTCCGCGTGTGCTGGGCGAACGTGCGCACGCCGCGCTCGCATAAAACAATGTTGTAATTTCCCTCCGCCATCACGTATTCGGCCGCGAGCAACCATTCTTCCAATGTCGCGGCCATTCCACGTTTCAATAGCACCGGCAATTTCGAGCGGCCAACCCGTCGGAGTAACGTGAAATTCTGCATGTTCCGCGCGCCGATCTGAATCATGTCGGCATATTTTTCAACCAGATCGACATTGGCTTCATCAAGCGCTTCGCTGACGATCTTCAAACCAAATTCCTGCCGAATGTCCGCAAGAATTTTTAATCCGGCTTCACCGAGACCAGAGAAAGCGTAGGGGGAAGTGCGCGGTTTGAATGCGCCGCCGCGGAAAAATTTCGCGCCGCTCCGCTGAACCACGTCCGCTATCGCAAACGCTTGTTTGCTGTTTTCGACCGCACACGGCCCGGCGATAATCGCAAGCGAGCCGTCGCCGATGCGCGCGCCGTCGCCAAGGTCGACAATCGTGCGGTCTGGCCGCAGATCGAGCGTGATCAATTTGTAAGGCTTGGTGACACGGATAGCTTCCGAAACACCGGGAAGATGTTCAAAATGCGAGAGATCGACCGCACCCTGATTGCCGGTGACTCCGATCGCGGTTCGGTTCGCGCCAGGCATAACGTGCGCACGGAAGCCAAGCGATTCGACCACGCGAACGACGTTGTCGATCTCGGCCTTCCCGGCGCTGGCGTTCATTACGATGAGCATGGCGTGAAAAGGCGGTTACTTACCGGGAATTATACCCTTCGGTCAAATTTAACCCACTCCTTTTGCTTTCGATTCGAACATAATCGGAGGCAGCACCCGCTCGATTTCAGCCCGATGCTCCTCGTATTGTGGCGGTAATTTCAAATTTTCGCCAAGATGCTCGACCGGTTCGTCCACTCTAAAACCGGGACCTTCAGTGGCGATTTCGAACAAAATACCGCCCGGCTCACGAAAGTAGATCGAGTGAAAATAAAAACGATCGATCACCGGCGTGACGTGCAGACCAAGCTCCAGCAGTTTTTGTCGCCAGCATAATTGTTCCTTTTCGTCGGCAGAGCGAAACGCGATGTGATGCACCGTACCGGCGGAATTAACTCCGAACTGTCCATCAGCGCGTTCAATCAAATCCACCTGCGCGCTGGTCGATTTTGAATTCAATGAAAAGCGACGACGCGCTTTGTCCTCAGCGATCAATTCGAAGCCGAGATTCTTAAGCAGCTCTTTGGTTGGTTTGGCCTGCTGAACTTCAAGCGTTGGCGCGTGAAATCCATGAATGGCAAATTTATTCGGCGCTTCGCTTTCGTACTTAAGATCGATATCGTCGAGTTGCTCCGCTTCGATAAGCTCCAGCGGCAATCCATCGGGATCGGTTAAACGAATGGCCGACGCTTCAAAGCGTGATGGGAGTTGCTCGGAGAAAATATGACGCTCTTCGAAACGCGATTTCCAGAAATCGAGTGAGCCCGACGGAATGGCAAAGCTAGCTGCAATTACTTGTCCTGTTCCGCGCGACCCGCGACGCGCACCCGGCCACGCAAAAAATGTAATCGCAGTGCCCGGCCGGCCGGTCCGGTCGCCGAAATATAAATGATAGGTCGATGGATCGTCGAAATTAACGGTGCGCTTGGCAAAACGCAGGCCGAGGATTTGGGTGTAAAAATCAACATTGCGCTGCGGATCGCTCGCAATGGCCGTGATATGATGAATGCCGTGAAGTCTCACTGAAGAAGGCAAAGGCTAACAGGTTTCCCTGCACCAACTCAACGCATGTATTTGTGGCGACGACTGGCGAGTCAGAAGTGGTGGAGCGATAGCGAGAAGGAATTGCGCGCGATCGCGGGCAATGAACTGGCGATCATCGAACGGCCCGGTCGCAAACAATTGCAGCTCGAAGTCGCATCAAGTTCCCGCACCGAGCTGCAAAGCCTGGCGACACAATTCAGGGGGCGAGTTGAAACCCTTTCAGCCGATTGGCAAAGACGATTTTCGCCGAAGCAGAAAACCAAACCTCTCCGAATCGGTCAGCGACTGACTGTTGTTCGCTCACGAAAAAATCGACTCTCAACTAAAGACCTTATCATTCCCGCTGGCGCAGCTTTCGGCACCGGTGAACACGAGACGACCGCGATGTCGCTGCGACTGTTAGAAAAACTGACGCGAAACTGGAAACCAGGCTGGTCGATTGTTGATCTTGGAACGGGCAGCGGAATCCTCGCGCTGGCCGCGAAACGTTTTGAAGCAACGCGCGTGATTGGAATTGATAGCGATCCGACTGCAATCTCGACTGCAAAAGAAAACGCACGTGCGAACAAAGTTCACGATGTCAATTTTCGCGTCGGCGACGTGCGCCGCTGCAAATTGGGCAAGAGACGGCTTCGCGGGACGAGCTACGGCGGCCAAGTCGACGTTGTTACCGCGAATCTGTTTAGCGACCTGTTGATTGAGATTTTGCCAAAACTAAAAGCTACGCGCTGGCTGATTCTTTCTGGGGTTTTGCGCGAGCAAGAACGCGATGTAACGCGCGCGCTTAAGCGCAACAAGATTGACATCTTGCAACTGCGCCGACGCGGAAAGTGGGTTGCGATTTTAGCGGCGATCAGGTAGGTTCGGCGACCCTTTAGCGGCTACGGTTTTCTGCATAAAACGCGGTTTAATCTTAAGCCGCGGGCAAACGTACATGCAGACCGAGGAACTTTCCTACGCCACCATTACGCCGTATTCGATGCGCAAATCGCGCACCGGCGGAATCATCGCGCGGCTGATTTCGCGCACCGGTTTGGATCTGGTGGCGGCGCGCATGTTCGCGCCGTGCGAGGAGCTGGTTCGGCGCTACGCTGAGACGATCGTAAGCGAAACGGAACCGAGTCATCGCGCGACACAGGAACTAATCAGGGCGTATGTGCTAAAAAATTTTACTGGCGAAAAGCAAGGACAGCGAGCACGCGTCCTGTGTTTGATTTTTCGAGGTGCCGGTGCTGCAGAAAAAATGCGCAACACCGTCGGTCACATCTCTCACGAAGATACGAGCGGTGAAACCATTCGCGATACCTTCGGCGATTACATCACGGACGAGTCAGGCAAAGTCACTTACTTCGAGCCGGCGGTCGTGGCGGCATTCGATGGCAAGGCGATCGAGCGCGATTTAAAACTTTGGGCGGAATTTTCCGACCGCAACGGCGGTGTTCTCGATCAAGCCGTCCAGTTTCCGAAGGACGTCAAGATCGAAAAGACGCTCGTTTTAATTAAGCCCGACAATTTCAAATTTCCAAACATTCGGCCCGGCGGAGTGATCGAAGTTTTTTCGCGCACCGGACTCTACATCGTCGGTTTCAAGGTGCACCGGATGAGCGTGGCACAAGCCGAGGTCTTTTACGGCCCGGTGTTACCGGTGTTGCAGGAAAAATTAGGACACAACAAGGGACGCGACGCATGGGAGGACATCGTCGAATTCATGGCGGGCGCGCGCCCGAGCGACACGCTTCCGGAAAAGCGCGACACGCCCGGCACGGAAAAATGCATTGCCCTCGTTTATCAGGGGGGAGACGCAGTTCGCAAAATTCGCGAAGTACTGGGCCCGACCGATCCCGCGAAGGCGCCGCCCGGCTCGATTCGAAAAGAATTTGGACAAACTATTATGATTAACGCTGCGCACGCGTCCGACTCGATTGAGAACGCGAAGCGCGAAATGGCGATTGTCCGCGTCGAGGAGAATAACTTTAAAGCTTTGATTGAAAACTTTTACGGCCGCCAATAATGTGCGCTCCCTGAATTAAAAGAACAAGATCGATATGGAAATTTCCGAACGCGCTGCCCAACTGACTCCGTCGCTGACGCTTTCCATCGACAGCAAAGCGAAGGCGATGAAGGCAGAGGGAATTGACGTTTGCGGCTTCGGCGCGGGCGAACCGGATTTCGATACGCCGGAGCACATCAAAACCGCAGCGATTGCAGCGTTGCAGGCCGGCTTCACTAAGTATACGCCGAGCGCGGGCATTCCCGAGTTGCGCCAGGCGATCGCGGAAAAATTAGCGGCGGATAACGGACTAACTTACCGCGCCGGTCAGGTGATCGTGAGCAACGGCGCCAAACATTCCTGTTACAACGCAATTCTGGCGACGTGTCAGCCGGGCGACGAGGTGATCATTCCGGCGCCGTATTGGGTCAGTTATCCCGACATGGTAAGGCTCGTCGGGGCGGAGCCGGTGATCGTGCCGACAATGGAGCGCAACAATTGGAAAATGCGCGCGGAAGATTTTGAAAACGCGATGACGCCGCGGACAAAAATGTTGATCATGAACAGTCCGTGCAATCCGACCGGTTCGGTTTACACGCAAGAAGAGCTGGAGGCGATTGTTGAAGTCGCTAGGGGAGAAGACATTTACATTTTGTCCGACGAAATTTACGAGAAACTTGTTTATGACGACGCCAGGCATGTCAGCATCGCGTCGCTTTCGAAAGAAGCTTACGATCTGACCATCACCGTCAACGGGTTCAGCAAATCGTATGCGATGACGGGATGGCGACTCGGTTATCTGGCGGCGCCAGAGGCGGTGGCGAAGGCGGTCGATTCAATTCAAAGCCACACGACCGCGAATCCGTCCTCCTTCTCGCAACGCGGCGCGCTCGCGGCGTTGAAAGGCGATCAGCAATCAGTCGCCGACATGCGCGAAGAATTCGATATGCGGCGTAATTACATGCTCGATCGTCTTTCAAAAATTCCAAACGTGACCGCAGTGAAGCCGCAGGGCGCGTTCTATGTTTTGGTGAATGTCAGTCAACTCGGACTGACTTCACAAAACTTTGCGGATCGATTGCTCAGCAAATCAAACGTGGCCGTCGTGCCCGGCGCAGCATTCGGCGACGACCGAACTATTCGACTGAGCTACGCCACCAGCATCGACATCATCAAAAAGGGGCTCGACCGGTTTCAGGATTTCTGCCGAACGCTCTGATTGTCATCCCGAGCGAACGCGAGGGATCTCAGCCACAGAGCGAACGTCGCGCCAAGTAATCGGTGTGATCCTTCACCTTGTGGGAGATTCCTCGCTCCGCTCGGAATGACAGAGTAAAGAAATCTGCAATGGCTGGTCACCTCGCGCTCATTCTTCACGCCCACTTGCCGTTCGTTCGGCATCCGGAACATGAACATTTTCTGGAAGAAGACTGGCTGTTCGAGGCGATCACCGAAACTTACATCCCGCTCCTGCAAATGATGCGACGGTTGGTGAACGACGACGTTCCGTTCAAGCTCACGATGTCGCTCACGCCCACGCTGTGCGCGATGTTGCAAGACGATCTCTTACGCGAACGCTACGTCCGGCATGTCGATCTCTTGATCGATCTCGCGGCGCGTGAGCGAAGACGAAATCGCAACGAGTCAGAACTGGCAGAGTTGGCGCAGTTTTATTTCGAATTGTTTTCAGCAAGCCGGCGTTTCTTCGTTAACGAATGGAACGGCGATTTGCTCGCTGCGTTTGTACAATTGCGCGACGTGGGCGCCCTGGAAATCATCGCCTGCGCGGCGACCCATGGTTTGCTGCCGCTGATTCACCAGCAATCGCGCGAAGCCGCCCGCGCGCAGGTTCTCATCGGTCGGGACGTTCATATCGATGTCTTTCATACCGAGCCAACCGGTTTTTGGCTGCCCGAATGCGCCTACGCGCCCGGACTCGACACGATTTTGCAGGAAGCGAATGTCCGCTGGTTTGTTCTTGACGCGCACGGATTGTTGTTTGGAACTCCGGCACCGCAACGCGCGATTTATGCGCCGTGTTACACGCCGGCCGGTCCGGCTGCGTTCGCGCGCGATCGCGATTCCAGCCGCCAGGTTTGGAGTGCGGAGGAAGGTTATCCGGGCGATCCGGCGTATCGCGAATTTTACCGCGATGTCGGATTCGATCTTCCACTCGAGCATTTGGGGCCGATCGCGCGCGGCGAGCGAAAATTTTCCGGTGTGAAATATCACCGCATCACTGGACGCAAATCGGAAAAGCAACTTTACGATCGGGCTGAGGCTGAAAAAGCTGCTGACGCGCATGCCGCGCATTTTCTGGAACAACGGTGCGCGCAATTTCGGCAGCTCGCCGCCCTCAATGTCGATCCAACGGTCGTTGTGCCATTCGACGCGGAACTGTTTGGACATTGGTGGTTTGAAGGGCCGCGCTTTCTCGAGTCGTTCATCCGTAAGGCAGCGTTCGATCAAAAAGATTTTTGCCTAACGACTCCAAGCGAATATCTGGAGACCGATCCCACCCAACAAACGATCGAGCCGGCTGCATCAAGTTGGGGCGACAAAGGCCATCTCGAAGTCTGGATCGACAAAAACAATTCGTGGATTTACCCGCACTTGCACGCAGCGGCGGCACGGATGAGCAAACTTGCGCAAGACTTTTCCGTTGTAGGGCAGCCGCTCCGGTTGCCAGAGAAGAAATCGCCAGGCAAAGCGCCCACCCTACAAGATCGCATTCTCAAACAACTCGCGCGCGAGCTTTTGCTGGCGCAGTCGAGCGATTGGGCGTTTCTAATGAGAACCGGAACCGCGCGCGAATACGCGACCAAGCGCACGATCGATCACCTCACCCGCTTCAATCAATTGCACGACCAGCTTGCCGCCGGACAACTGGATGAGAAATTCCTGGCCGATTGCGAATGGCGCGACAATCTTTTCCCGAACATCAATTGGCGTTATTACTGTGGCGGCGGTCCATGACCGTCGCTGAAATCGGACGACGTTCAAAGAGCGTCGCTACAATGAGAAAGAAAAGTAACCTCGCGATTCTAACCAGCCTAGCGGCGATCTGCTTCGCCGCCGGTCAAGAATCGCCATCGTCGACTCCGGCGGATTCTCCAACCCCAGAGCAAACACCGTTGCCATCACCCTCAGCATCCGCGGTACGAACTGTTCAGCTCCGGTTCGTTCCGCCGCCGATGGAAGGAACAATCAGTCTCGGGATTTTTGATTCCAACGACAAACTCGTCCGCGTTCTGCACCGCGAGGCAAAGATCGACAACTTCACGATCGACGAAAACGCGCTCCGCACGACCTGGGACGGCAAAAACGATGCAGGCGAAGATTTGCCACCCGGTAAATACCGCGCGCGCGGTTACTTGGTCGCGCACCTGAAACTGGACGACGCCGGAAAAGTAGATTCACCGCCGAGTAGCGCATCGGACCACACTTCCGTGAAGTTAGTCACGAACCCGCTCGTGAGCGATACGCGATCGGTTGTTGATGTGAGCGTCGGATTCGACAGCAAAGGAAGTTTCCTGGAAACGATGGATGGATTGCCGTTGGCGACCATCAGCGGAGGGACCAATCTGGTTCGGGTTGTGATTGGAAAAGATGGCGAGAAAGCGGCCGATGTTTGGCAAGACAATGGGTCCTCAATCGAGCAGTTTCGCGTATCAAACATCGACAAGATGATGGCGTTTGATTGCGGCTTTTTTGAGCTGAAGTAACGCCTCTGGTCAGAATCGGAAATCTTTGTTTAGTTAGGCGTCATGGCTTCCGCTGAATTTCAACACACGCTGATGAAAGCGGCCGGTTTCAGTGGGACCTCGCTGCACACCGGCGAGAAAGTTTCGCTGAGGTTGCATCCGGCGCCCGCTGATCACGGAATCAAATTCAAGCGCAAGGATTTGCCGGACGAGCCGACAATTGATGCAAAGATCGACAATCTCAAAATGGTCGAGCGGGCGACGACGATCGGCGAAGGATCGATGCGCGTGCATACGGTCGAGCACGTGCTGGCGGCGCTGTCGGCAATGGGCGTGGATAACGCGATCGTCGAAATGGACGCGAACGAACCGCCGATCGGCGATGGCAGCGCAAAAGCGTATGTCGATGTAATCAAACGCGCTGGCGTATCGGCGCAGGAGGCGCCGCGGAAATTTTTTCATGTCCGCGAACCGATGCACATCGAAACGAAAACAGGCGCAATGCTCATCCTGTTGCCCGACGACAATCGATTCCGGGTCTCATGCACGCAAGCCGGGCCGAACAATCGTTTCACGCAATTTTTGTCGACCGATATCGTGCCGGAACTTTTTGAGCGCGAGATTGCGCCAGCGCGGACGTTTGTTTACTACGAAGACGTCGAGCCGCTGATCGAGAAAAATCTGATCAAGGGCGGCAGCCTCGAGAACGCGGTCGTCGTGCGCGGCGACGCAGTCCTAAGCAAAGAGCCACTGCGTTTCCAGGACGAATTCGTCAGGCATAAGATTCTCGACATTGTCGGCGACCTTGCGCTCGTCGGTTGCCGAATTCGCGGCCACCTCATTGCGGTGAAACCCGGGCACGCGGCCAATGCAGAATTAGCTCGCGCCGTCGCCAAGGAGCAATCGCGTCGCAACGCGCTTGCGCTGCCGCGCGTGGTACCGAAAGGCGACGGCGGGCTCGACAGCGAAGAGATCATGCAAATTTTGCCGCATCGTTATCCTTTTTTGATGGTCGATCGGATCATCAGCTTCGATGAAAGCGGAACAAAATGCGTCGGCATGAAATCGGTCACAATCAACGAACCGTTTTTTCAGGGACATTTTCCCGGTCATCCGGTGATGCCCGGCGTGATGCAGGTGGAAGCGATGGCGCAGGTCGCAAGCTTGTTGCTATTCAAGCTCGCAAGAACGAGCAGCCGCATCGGTTATTTCATGAGCGCAGACGACGTGAAGTTTCGCAAACCGGTGATGCCAGGCGACACGATGTTCATCCACGCCGAGCTGACGAAGGCGCGCGGCGAACGGTTGGCGAAAGCCAAGTGCCATTGCGTAGTGAACGACGCGGTCGTTTCCGAAGGCGAATTGATGTTCACGTTTCTCGATAGATGAGCGACGTGCAGATTCATCCGACGGCGATTGTCGATCCTGGCGCGGAAATCGGTTCAGGAACGATCGTCGGCCCGTACTGTGTGATCGGCGCAAATGTCGTGATCGGCGCAAATTGCTGGCTGCAACATCATGTTACGCTGCAGGGACCGATGCGAGCCGGTGCGAAGAATAAATTTTACGCCTATTGCTCGATCGGTCAGCAAACACAGGATCTGAAATACGCGGGCGAGCCGACGTATCTGGAAATCAGCGACGAAAATACGTTTCGCGAGTTCGTCACCGTGAATCGGAGCACCACCAGCGACGGCAAGACCCGAGTGGGGAGTCGCGGAAATTTTCTGGCCTACAGCCACATCGGCCACGATTGCGCGGTTGGAAACGAGGTGGTCTTTTCCAACAACGGAACACTCGCGGGGCATGTGCAGGTTGGAGACAACGCGGTCATGGGCGGCCTGACCGCGGTCCATCAATTTTGCCGTATCGGTCGTTTCGCCATCACCGGCGGTTGCTCGAAGATCGTCCAGGACATTCCCCCGTTCATGATCGCGGACGGGAATCCGGCGGAAATTCGCGGCGTTAATCTCGTTGGTTTGGAACGGAAAAATTTTCCGCCCGAAAACGTCAAATGGATCAAAGAGGCGTTTCGCCTGATCTACCGCTCTAAATATAATACCGCCCAAGCGCTAGAGGCGGTCCGGAAGGAACTGCCGCAGAGCGAAGAGGTCCGCGAGATTGTTGCGTTCATCGAAAAAACCGAACGCGGGATCATTCGCTAGGCGCTCTTTGTCATCCTGAGCTTAAGCGAAGGATCTCACCTACTGAGCGAACGTCACGCTAAGGAAACAGTGTGATCCATCAGCTTTTGAAAGATTCCTCGGTCTGCTTGGAATGACCCAAAGCGAACCGAGGGGAATTCTTTATTAGGCAGATAACCGATCAGCGGGAACGTGGCGTCGGTCTCGGTGTCGGCGTTGTTGATACCCCACGCAATTCCTGTTCGAGGTTTCTTAGTAACGGAGCCGCCGGAGCATCACTCGCCACTCGCCGCGCGGTCCGCAATAAATCAATCCCGCGTTTCGGCTTCTTCAGTTTGCTCCAAGCGTCCGCCTTCTCGATCACGACCCGCAGAATGTCGTCACGATTGGAATAACAGGTGCGCGCTTCGCCGAAGTAGCTCGTGGCCGCAGCTAAATTTCCATCGCCGATCTCCATCAGTCCAAGATCTTCAAGCATCGGACAATTGTGCGCGCGCGATGCGGCCTGCCGCGCCAGACAACGATATTGCGCCGATGCGCTCGAAAAATTCTGCACCGCGAAATCGTGGTACATTTTCCAAGAGTCCTTTTTTGAAGAATCGGCCGCGGTTTCAATCTGCAACCATGACGCGTACGGGCGATATAATGGATCGCCGACCATCACCGACATCCAGGAGAGAACTTCGATCGATGAATACGCGCTCTCAGCAAAAGTGAAACCGTTGAGCAAGCGATCGTTGAAAATATTCAGATGCGCCGTGAGTCGGAGATAGGGCTCGTAAACATTACCGAGACTGGCCGCAGCGCCCCGCGAGAGGAGAGGCGCTACCCAGTTCGCATTCGGATCGTGCAAAGTCATCGCGCTAAAAGAGTGGATGTGGACTGCGATTGCGCCCGGTGAAAAACGAAACTCCGGTTGTGCAAAAGGTCCCGCGGCCTTCTCCGTGCGCCATCCGTAATAAAGAGCGCAATCGGTCATCGGATAACCATCCGGAAAAACTGCAGGGGAATTATCGTAAACGACAGGCACACCGACTTTGTGCAGCTGCAGCGGAATTTCCGCGAGCCATTGGTCGCCAACCGCGTAACCGGCCGCGGTCTCGCGTGCCCCGTCGACGTAGGCGCGGCCCCGTAATCCCCTTTTTTCGGTAGCGATCGAATCGACAATCATTCGACGCACGGTTTCGGCCTTTGGCGCATCAAGCCGGCAGACCAGTAATAGAACGGGATTATCGACGTCGCCGATTGTCTTGAAGCTCTGAAAATATGGATTCCGCAGCGGACCGGAAATTTGCCGCGAAAATAAACCAAGACGTGCCAGCTCCGAGTCGACCGACGCTTCGCTGCGGCTGCTAACAGGGCCGTCGGCCGATTGATCACCCGGGTACGGACCCTCCCTTGGTTTGATTTTCAGCGGCACGCCTTTGATCACCGCGACAAAACGAATTGAAGTCGTCATCACGGCCGTTTGTTGCTCGGACGTTTCCCGAACCGTCCACCATTTTCGGGTTTTGAAAGCCTCGCGCAGCGGCCCGGCGATGTTTGCATCGTATTCCTCGCGGGTGATTTCTTCGTCCGTCGAGCAAGTCAGGCCGACGATGTGATCGGAGGCGATGCCGCGGTGCTGCGCGTAGAATCTTGCCAGCTCGGGCGAATCGAGGGCTGCCTTGTTGTAAACGACAATGGTCGATGCGGCTGCTCAGCGCGAAGATCGATCATGAGCACGATCCCGAGAACGAGGGATGATCGACAGCGCCTCATCGAGAAATTGAGCTTTCGGAGTTGAAAGTTGGGTGGCGAGTGTTTGAAATCTTCAAGAGCGCCGCACTCTCAACTTTCAACCCTCAACTCTCAACCTCTGCATGCCTGCTGTCCTCAATCTGCTTCGAATCAAAAACCTCGCGCTCGTGGAAGAACTGGAGTGGCAGATTGCGCCTGGGTTCACCGCCATCACGGGTGAGACCGGCGCAGGCAAATCGATCATCATCGGCGCGCTCCAGCTTCTACTTGGCGAACGCGCGGACAAATCGCTCATCCGCACCGGCGCCGACACTTGCACAGCGGAAGCGGTTTTTACCGGCAAAGAATTGCAGAAGCTGAATCCGCAATTGGTCGAAGCGGGCGTCGAACCGTCCACCGATGATCTTATTATTAAGCGAACACTTTCCGCCGCGGGCAACAATCGTCAGTTCATTAACGGCTCGCCCACGACATTGTCGATCTTGAAAAACGTCGGCGACGCGTTGGTCGATCTTCACGGCCCGCACGATCACCAGTCGCTACTGTCGCCGGACAAGCAGCTCGACCTACTCGACTCGTTTGCGCGAGCCGAAGAGCAGGTCGAGGAATACCGAAAGCATTTCAGACAATTAGAGACGCTGGCGGCCGAATACACAGCGCTCAACACGGCTGAAACCGCGCGCGAACAGGAGCTCGATCTCCTTCGTCATCAAGTCACTGAAATTGATTCGGCAAACCTCGTCGCCGACGAGGAAGACGAAATCGAGAAGCGCTACAAATTGAGCAGCAGCAGCAAGCGCTTGATTGAATTGGCCAGCGCCGCGGCGAACAAACTTTCCGAGGCGGACGAATCGGTCCTCTCGCAGCTCGCAGAGACACAGCGCTTGTTGCGCGAGTTGGAAAAGATCGACATCTCGACCGCAGAACTTTCTTCCGAACATGCGGCGGCGGTCGTGCAGCTGTCCGAAATTGCACGATCACTCTCCGATTACGCTGAAAAGCTCGATCTCGACCCGGAGCAACTCGCGGCGCTCGAGCAGCGCGTTTCCCTTTTCGAAACATTAAAACGGAAATACGGTGGCTCGATTGCGGAAGTGATTGAGTTCGGTCGACGCGCAGCCGAACGAATGCAGAAAATCGAAGGGCGTGACGCGGAACTGGAGCGGCTTACGAAAGAAATCGAAAAAGTTCGCGACCAAATGAATCGCGCGGGTGACGCGCTGCGCAAACTGCGCGCGAAAGCGGCCCCGAAACTTTCCGAAACGATTCGTAAGAATCTTGCCGATCTTGGATTCCGGCAATCAGAATTCGAAGCAAAACTTAGCGCGCTGGACGAACCGCGCGCGAGCGGTTTCGATTCGGTCGAGCTGCTTTTCTCGCCGAATCCCGGCGAACCGTTAAAACCGTTGCGCGCGATCGCTTCGAGCGGCGAAATTTCGCGGCTCATGCTCGCGATCAAATCCGCGCTCGCTGCTCATGACGCGATTCCTCTTCTCGTGTTCGACGAGATCGATACCAACGTCGGCGGCGAGATCGCGCATGCAGTCGGGGCAAAGATGCAAACGCTCGGACGAGAGCATCAGCTGATTTGTATCACCCACCTCGCGCCAGTCGCGGCAGCTGCTTCATCGCATTTTGTCGTGACCAAAGACGTTGTTCGCGGCCGTACGTTTTCGAATTTGCAGGAAGTCGCAGGCAAAGCGCGCCGCGAAGAAATCGCGCGCATGCTCGGAGGCAAAAGCGACTCCGCGCTCCAACTCGCTGCCAGTTTGTTGAAAGAAAAGTAGCGCTTTACGTCTTTACCGGGCCGAGTGGCAGAACAACTTTGCCATACAGTTCGTTCAGCACCTGCGCGAGGCCGGTGTAAATCGCGGAGAAGCCGCAGAAAATTCCTTCGTAACCGGTGAAATGTTTGAAACCGGGACTCGCGTTCGTGAAATCGCCAAACGCGAGCAGAAAAAATAAAACCGCGAGCGTGGCGAAGACGATCTGCAACGCACGATTGAGCCGCAGCGCCCCGATAAACATCACGAGGGTAAATAATCCCCACATTGCGAGATACGCCGCGATCGCGATGTCGTTCGACGCTGCGCCCCAACCGAGTTTTGTCAGGACGATCATCGTAACGAGCGAGAGCCAGAAAAGTCCGTAGGAAACAAAAGCAGTGGTGGCAAACGTGTTGCCTTTTCGCCATTCCATCATCCCGGCGATAATTTGCGCAATACCGCCGTAACAAATGCCCATCGCCAGAATCATCGCGTTGAGTTCGTAAAAACCGGCATTGTGAAGGTTGAGCAGCACCGTAGTCATGCCGAAACCGAGGAGACCCAGCGGAGCGGGATTGCCAGTAATGTCGCGGGATTCGTTCATGGCATCAGTCTGTCGAAGACAAGATCGACAATGCAATCACAAAGCGGGCTGTAGCCACGTGCCTATGACACGTCTAAGACTGGACGTCGCACAGCGACGTGGTTACAACAGCAGGCGTGCTGAATTACATCTGGCTAGCGCTGGTATTGCTCGCGGTCGCCATCGGCGGTTGGAACGATCGGCTTAAGGATGTGACCGGCGGCGCGCTCGATGGCGCAAAAACAGCGGTGACGATCGCGTTGGGATTGTTCGATGCTGATGAACATGGCGGCGAACATGCTCGGGCTCGGTAACGCTGCGACGCCGCTCGGATTGCGCGCGATGCGCGATCTGGAATCGTTGAACCCGCGACCGGGCGTCGCTTCGAACGCGATGTGCACTTTTCTGGCGATCAACACCAGTTCGGTGCAACTCATTCCGGCAACAGCGATAGCGATTCTGGCCGCAGCCGGGTCGGCGCGACCAACGGCGATCGTCGGCACGGCATTTTTCGCGACACTTTGCGCGGCGACTGTGGCGGTGCTTTCGGCGAAATTCTTCGAACGATTGTCGTTCTTCCGCCCAGTGACCAGCGAAGGATCGAAGAAGAAAAAAGAACCCGCGCCGCGACCGGCGTATTCGAAATCGCAGTCCGCCGATAAATTTGCGTTCGATGATGAATCGCTTGGCCAACCGCCGCTTTCACGTCCAGCGCCGTGGGGATTGATCGCGCTCGTGCTGCTCACGGTCTTTTTTGTGATGCTTTTTCTGCGCATGGTGATGCCGGATCTGTTTCGACTCCCGATGCCAACTGAACCAACGTTGCAGAATCCTTTCGCGAGAATGGTTAACGCATTGTCGATCCTGGCGATTCCGTTTCTGCTCAGCTTTTTCCCGGTCTACGCCGCCGCGCGCGGGATCAAGGTTTACGACGAATTCGTGGAAGGCGCGAAAGAAGCGTTCAACGTCATCTTGCGAATCATCCCGTTCCTGGTGACGATGCTGGTAGCGATTGGAATGTTCAAAGGCGCGGGCGGAATCGATCTATTGACGAAACTGCTTAGCCCAATCCTGACTCCGTTGCATTTTCCCACTGATCTCGTGCCGCTAGCTTTGATGCGGCCGTTGAGCGGAAGCGCCACGCTGGCGCTTTTGACCGACGTCGTGCACCGGCTCGGCCCGGACAACATTATCAGTCTGATGGCGGCGACGATTTATGGGAGCACTGAGACGACTTTCTATGTCGCGGCTGTTTATTTCGGATCGGTCGGGATCAAGCAGACGCGTCACGCAATTCCAGCCGGATTGCTGGCTGATCTGACCGGAATCATTGCGTCGGTAGTAATTTGCCGCGCGGTGCTGTAAAGGCATCTGCCGCCAGAGACAATGCCAGTCCGGATCGGACCGGCAGCTACAACAACGACAACCACTTAGATCGACATTTACACCGTCGAAGTCATTTTTCCCTACCATTGCGCGCGCGAACTCTTTATCGTCCAATTTTTTCAAGATGATCCGGCGCGATTACTTGGTTATCGGAAGCGGCATCGGCGGCGCGTGCGCGTGCGAAGGCGTTCGTAAGTACGACAAGCGCGGCACGATTACGATTGTCGGCGCGGAGATCATGCCGCCGTACAATCGCTGGTTGCTGTCAAAAGATTTTCTGCGCGAAAAAACGCCGCCGTTTAAAAAACTCGCGCATTACGATCAGCGCTGGTTCGTTTCGCACAAAATCGAAACCCGCTTCGCCACCATCGTAAAGCAATTCAATATCGAGCGGCGTTTGGCCGTGCTCGGGAACGGCGAAAGCATTGAGTTCAACAAAGCATGTTTGGCGATGGGGAGCCGCCCGGTGCGACCGCCAGTCGCCGGTGTGAATCTCGGGAACGTAATTTATCTGCGCTCGGTGCGTGATGCACTCGCGTTGCGCGAAATGGCGGACGTGGAAAAAACCGTAATGGTAATCGGCGGTGGCCTGCTCGCGTGCGAGACCGCCGCGAGTCTGCGAATGATGAAATTGAAAGTGAGCATGATGCATCGCAATGCTTATCTCCTAAATCGTTACCTTGATTCCCAAACAGGGCCATGGCTGACCGATTATTATGCGAAGCACGGCGTCACCATGCTGGTTGGCGAAAGCCTGAACGGTTTCGAAGGCAAGACGGTTCTGCGAAATATCCAGACGAAAAGTGGGAACCGCGTCCCGGCTGGATTGGCCGTGGTCGCTTGCGGCGCCGAACCCAACCTTGATCTTGTACGCAACACACCGCTCTCAGGACCACATGGTTCGGCGGTGACGGATTATCTCGAAACAGAAGAAAAAGGAATTTTTGCTGTCGGCGATCTCGCATTTTATCCGGACCGGATCATGGGCGGCGTGCGCCGGCAAACGCATTGGGAGAACGCGCGCGCGCAGGGCCTTGTCGCCGGCGCAAACATGACCGGGAAAAAACGAATTCGTTACGAACAAATCCCCTATTTCTGGACCGAAATGTTCGATTTGCGGCTGCACTTTGTCGGAGATTTCAGCGTGCAGCCGACTCGCGTCGATCTGCGCGGCACCTACGCGAAGAAAAAGTTTCTGGCGCGCTATTATCAAGGCGACAAGCTGCGCGCGATCCTGCTTTGCAATCAGACCGATCGCGAAGTGGAATTGGCCAAGAAAGAATTGCGGCACGCCCTGGGAAAATAGCGCGCGGTCCCTGTCTCAATCGAATCCGGCTGGAATTTCCAGCTGGGTGTTGCCGACCCGAACAAGTTTCCAGTCCCACGGCTTGTGAGATACCTGACGCCATTGCAGTTCAAATGGCGTCGTTAGTGAGTTAACGCGCTCCTTCAGAACTGCGACCAACTCCGCGTCATCGCTGTCGATTGCAATTCTTCCACGCCAGAGACCGACTCCATTATCGATGCTGCAATTCGCATCGATGACGTGCAGACGAAGATGACGGCCGTAGCCAAACACCAAACGCATTCGTTCGAGAACAAGTGCGCGATCGTTGCCCCATTGATCGGCATATTCCGCCCCAAGCAAGTCGGCGACGCCGGCCCAGTTTTTTTGTTCGATTTTGTAAAAAAGACTCTCGGTGTGCCGGTCGATTTGGCGCTGCGGTTGCCACAGCCAGACGCAATACAAACCGATCGTAAGAGTCGCGCCTAGTCCCACAAACAATCCGGTCCGAAAATCAACGCGCATGAGTCACTTTAGCGCCCGTTGTGATGTTCTGCATTGTCCGCGGGTCAGGTAAAATCGCGCGTAAACATTGTGGAAAAAAACAATTGCGATTGACGCACAACGCCCCCATGGGGCATGACCATCCGAAGAGCAAAGCAACGTTCAATCAGCGCGAGCTCCGACACGACTTCAACAATTATCCCACTGGATTACGCGCCCCTCTCCGTCAGGCGCCGAAAGTCATTCTCGTTGGCGAAATGCGCGACCGCGCCACCATCACCAAAGAAACAGCCAGACTCTTCGCCTCACGCAAAAGCCGAATTACTCGCGGCATCGATTTGATTCAAAAAGCGCGCGGCGTTGATAGCGATCTCGATTCGGGATTGCGCCTCGACCTTCCGGAAAACGCCTTCCGCTAATATTATGGAACAGGAACCCGAAACGACATTTTTCGATCCGGGCGACAACACCGCCCTGGTGTGTGTCGATCATCAGCAATATCAAAAAGTGATCGTGGCGCAGCTAATCGACATGACCTACAAAGTGCACCTCGGTCTGTTCGAAGAAGACGTCGTGCTCAAGCTCAAGACTTACAACTACGACGTGGTTGTCGTGTACGAAAACTTCAAAGGCTCAACCCTGCAAACGAACCCAATCCTGGCGGAGCTGGCTCAACGTCCCGACGCGCAGCGGCGCCAGCATTTTGTGGTTCTGATCAGCCACCGGTTCGCCACGAACGACGCCATGAGTGCATTCGTGTATAGCGTCGATCAAGTCATCAACATCACTGATCTCGCTAATCTCAAACCGGTCCTTCGTCGCGGTGTCACACAGCACCACGAGCTTTACAACGGTTTCAACGAAATGCTCAAGAGCGTGCAATCGCTCTAAAACATTGCGGCGGCTAGCTCGCATCGCGCGCGTACCAATCGACTTTACGCGTCACATACATCACCAGAGCGAGCACGATGAAGAGTGCGATTGCGCCCATCAGCAAGGCGTAATCTTGTTGCCGTAAAGTGATGTAGAGAAACGTGTAAACGCCGGCCAGGCCCGCGCCGATCATCAACGTCCTGACTCCGCCGCCGAGGAAAAATCGGCAATACCACGTGATCAAGATTGTCGATGCGCCCGCCGCGATCAGATACGCATAACCGAATCCGACGAATTCGGAAATCGAGAGCAGCAACAGATAAAAGAGACAAAGCGCTGCACCAACCATCAGATATTGGAATGGATGAATCTTCTGTCGCGCGGTCACTTCGAAGAGAAAGAAAGTTGTAAACACGAGCACGAGAAACAGCACGCCATATTTGATCGAGCGCTCGACATATCGATACGCTTCCAGGATCGACAAGAACTGTGCGCCGAAAAGCGATTCGCTAACGGCTTTGGTCGTGAAACGTTCATTCCCATTCCGGCTCGTCCAGGATTGCGGATAATCGCGGCCGTAATACGACACCTTCCACTTCGCATCAAAACCATCCGCGCGCACCGAACGCTCGGCCGGCAAAAACGCACCGCGAAACGCCGGATCCGGCCAGGTCGATTTCAGGGTCGCCTCGTTTTGGACGCCGAAAGGCGCGAAGTAAATTCCCTCGCTCCCGTTGAAATCGAGTGGAATTGAAAATTCCACCGGCGCGCCGATTGGTTTGTCACCGCCCAGAGGCGCCGTTGCGCCGGTCGTGTAACCCGGCACCTGCGACCCGGGCAGCAACGGCCGCTTTGTTCCGCCCCAATCGAGCACGATCCCTTCGCGCGTTCCGCGCAAATCATTCACCGCGATTGTGACGAAGGCGTCTTTCCATTGCACATCCTTGACGTCGATCTTAAGCGCCCCAAAATCGGGCGGCGCAAATTTCCCAGAAAGCTTCATCTGCGCACGGAAAACGGCGGCGGCGTAGATCCCACGATGCAGCATTTGAGTCTGGGCATCGCCGCTGACGTTCAATGTTTCGGGAAGAAAATATGCGTTCGTGATGGCGGTCTCTTCCACTTCGCGCCGCTCCATCTTTCCGTCAGGCGCGGGCATTTCCTTCACTGCTTTAAATTTGTACTGATACGGAATCCCAAGCACAGGACCGATCACGCTCTGCTCTTTACCCCACGATGACGTTATATCGGCGACAGCTTCGTTGCGTCGCTGCAACCGATCGGTCAATACGCCGGTGATCATCAAGAGCGGAATCAACAGGATGAGAACGAGCGCACCGACACCGAGCAACTTGATGATTGTGCTGTGGCGCTTTCCAAAGGAGGGCTGCGATTTCGGTAGCGGCGGCGGAGCTGCGAGCGGGGCTTCAGGCATAAACCGAAGGTTAATTAGAATACGGAGTCCAAGCGAAAATCTTTCAACTGACGAGAAAATACTTTCGCCTAGCCGAGATCGTTGAATCCAAAGCCGACGCTGAGCGCATCTCATGAGCGGAGGAACGTTTCATGATCCAAGATTTCAAGTTCGCTTTCCGTCAGCTTCTCAAGTCGCCAGGATTCACTGCGGTAGCGGTGCTCACGCTCGCGTTGGCGATCGGTGTTAACTCCGCCATTTTCGCGTTGATCAACGGCGTCGTCCTTCATCCGGTAGTGCCGGAACGGCCCAACGAAGTCGTGAACGTTTTCAGCGCGCGCCAGAACGCCAGCCACGATTACCGCCAGTTTTCTTACAACGAATATCGCGAGCTGCGTGTGGACGGCGGGGACGTGTTTGCTGATGTTGCCGCACTCGAGTTTGCCGTCGCCGGCATCGGGCGCGATCACGAGATGCGGCGGAGCTTCGCGTTCCTGACCTCGGAGAATTATTTCTCGCTAATGGGAGCCAAGCCGTATCGCGGCCGGTTTTACTCCGGCGAGGAATGTAAGCCGAACGCAAACATTACCGTCGTAGTCACAAGTTACGGATTCTGGAAACGAATGGGCAGCCGCGCCGATTTTGTCGGTAGCACACTTCAGATCAACGGCCAGCCCTACACCGTGATCGGCATTGCCGCCGACGGATTTAGCGGCGCGAACGCGTTGATCGCGCCAGATATCTGGGCGCCGATCGGCGTTCGTTCGCAGCTCGGCTCCGCCTTTGGCGACTCCGAGACGATGCACGACTTGATGAATCCAAAAAATTACGCATTCAATCTCACCGGCCGCATGCGTCCCGGTTTGACCATCGACATGGCGAAGTCGCGGCTGCCGGTATTGGCGCAGCGACTGACCGCGATCCAACCGGCGGACAGCGAAGCCGCGCGCGAACTTCAGATTCAAACGCCGTCGCGATTTAGTTTGAGCACGCAGCCGGAAGACGATGGTCCGATCACGTTGATTGCGACATTGCTCACCGCCATGGCGGGCGCGGTTTTGCTCATCGCCTGTTTGAATCTGGCCAACATGTTGCTCGCGCGCGCAACCTCGCGATCGAAGGAGATCGCCGTCCGGCTCGCCGTCGGCGCATCGCGATGGCGCATCGTGAGGCAATTGCTCTGCGAAGGTTTCTTGCTTGCTCTTTGCGGCGGCGCGATCGGCCTCGTGTTGAGCGCATGGTGCAACGATCTTCTGCTTCAGCAGCTCCGCAGTCTGCTCGCTTCAATCAATTTTTCGTTCGTCGTAAAATTACGCCCCGACGCGGTGGTGCTCTCAGTCACATTTCTGTTTTGCTTGCTTGCGACCATGCTCTTCAGTCTTGGCCCGGCGTTAAAATCGACCAAGGCCGATCTGGTTAACGATCTTAAGCAACAAGTCGGCGAACCGGCGCGCGTTGGGCGCTTCAATCGTTTTTTCGCGCCACGACACATTTCGGTCATGGCGCAAATTGCCCTTTCGTTAATGTTGCTCTTCGCCGCCGGATTATTTTTTCGGGGCGCGCTCAAAGCGGCCGGGCTAAATCCCGGCTTTGTCGCAGCCGGCGATTTGATCAGCGAGTTCGATTTTACCCTGGTTAAAAAAGAGCCAGCCGAATCGCGCCGGTTGATCTTTGCGATGGCGGAACGCGCCCGCGAACTGCCCGGCGTCACCGCGTCCGCCGTGGGAACGATGTTGCCTTACGCCGATTTCACTAACACGCGGCGGATTCTTCGGACGAAAGACACGATGCCTAACGACCCGAAAGCGCCGGACCCAAGTGTCAACTCGCTCTACACCGCCATCACAACGGGTTACTTCGATGCGCTCGGCGTGAAACTGCTTCGCGGCCGCGATTTCACTCAGGGCGAGTGCGAAAGCAAGGATTCGCGCCGCGTCGCCATCATTGATGAAGAGATGGCGAAAAAACTTTTCCCGAACGAGGACGCGATCGGTCAGCATGTTCGCTATACTCAGGCGCCGAAGGACGGCGCGCCTAACGATCTCGAAATCATCGGGATCGTGAGCAAACATCGACACGACATTCAGAACGACTCGATTGTTTGCCGGTTGTTTGTCCCGCTGGCGCAAGGTTACAACGGCCAAACGTATCTCCACGTCCGCCTCAACACCCGAGATCGACATGTGGTGGTCGCGATCATGCCGACGCTCCGGCAGGCCCTGCGCGAGATTGATCCCGATCTCCCTCTGTTGCAGATGACGCCTTATGTCGATTTGATGGAGAAATCCCCGAACCTTTGGATTGTTAAACTGGGCGCGATGCTCTTCGGCGCGTTTGGTTGCATCGCGTTGTTGCTCGCGGTCGTCGGCGTCTATGGCGTGAAAGCTTATGCAGTCGCTTGTCGCACGCGGGAGATCGGCATTCGAATGGCGCTCGGCGCACATCGCAAAGACGTTTTCGCGTTGATCATGCGCCAGGGGGCGATGCAAACCGCACTCGCCGTCAGCGTCGGGCTTTTGCTTTCGTTGGCCGCGGGCCGGGTGCTCTCCCAAATTCTCTACGGCGTAAGTCCGACCGATCCGTTTGCGTTGATCACTTCAAGTCTCATGCTCGCCGCTGCTGCGTTGCTCGCTTGTTTTCTTCCCGCGCGCCGCGCGACCTATGTAAATCCGATCACCGCGCTGCGCACGGAATAAGTCTCTGCCGTCAGACATAATGCCAGTCCGGCTCGGACCGGCAGCTACAACTTGCGAAGGAGGTGGCTGGGGGCGGAATCGAACCGCCGACACGTGGATTTTCAGTCGTTGTTTCTCACGATGGAAGCGCCCTCAAAGGGAAGCAGATCTGCAGCCTACCTTGAACCCATAGGACTAAAGTCCAATATACGGCTGTCGGGAGTGCTGGTAACTCATCGTGAATGTTTCGTTTCTGCGTTGCGGCCCTTGCCCTCTTCGCTTGTATTACGCTGGCTCGCAGTGCCGAACTTTTGACCGAGCCTGCCGGCCGAATCATCATCAGCGTGCGCGACCAAAAGCTAATGTTTGTCCAGAGCGGCGTGAAGCCAATCACTTATCGCGTTTCCACTTCCAAATTCGGTCTCGGCGATGATTGGGGACGGATGACAACGCCACTTGGGTTTCTGCAAATCGTGCAAAAAATTGGCGACAACGCGCCCACGGGAGCCGTGTTTCACAATCGCCACTGGACCGGCGAAATTCTCCAGCCGAATGCGCCCGGGCGTGATCCCATTGTCACCCGCATCATTTGGTTGCGCGGTCTGGAAATGGCCAACGCGCATGCTTTCAGCCGATGCATTTACATTCACGGCACGCCCCAAGAGAAAATGATCGGGCGCCCAGCCAGCTACGGTTGCATCCGAATGAGGTCCAACGATGTGGCCGCGCTTTTTAGTCGGGTAACACTCGGCACAATTGTGCAGATTGTTCCCGACCATCTGCCGAGTGCAAAACAAGCTTTGACCGAGCTCGCGGCTCCTCTCGTTGGTGCGCCGCCTAACGATGGGATGACATTGGCGCACCGTTCCGAAAAATCCCCGGCTACGATGCATAAAAATTCGATGGCAAGACTTTGATCTCGGGACGGCAGATCGACGGTCGTAGGCGGCACCAATAGCTTGCGCGCTTTGCGTCTCAGGTGCCCCACCCACAATTGCCTCTCTACACCCGCTGATTGGATCTTGCCGGTTAGACCCGGCACCGCCCGGCCACGGCGACGCGCGGCGCTTTCGCGACAACGGCTCCTGAGCAGCTGATCCAATCGCTAAGACGAAACGGTGCATACCGCTTTTGGGGCGACTTCACCTGGCGACTCCGGGTCGGCCAGAACGCAGTGAATTAAGACTCCTCGATTACTAGGAAGCAGGGTTGCATGCAGCAAAAAGACTTCACAACGTAGAAAACCACCGTGAACGGGCCAGTGTGCGCGCACGAATCGCAACTATCGTGTCGTCGGCCACTATCGTGGCAGCGCCAAGCGGCACGGTCTCAAGGCCGAACCCGTGAGGCAAGATTTGCACAGACTTTAGCAAAAAAACGCCTTGCATCAGAGCAGTATGTGTGTCCGCTTTTTATTAAAATAGAGAAAGGGAAAAAGACGATGAGCACACTAGTAAAATGGAATCCGTTCGGAGAACTGGACGAGGTGCAAAACCGGTTCAACAGTTTCTTTTTTAATGGATTCCCAAATCGAATGAGATTCCTACGCCGCTTCGAAAACGGTGAGGAACTGAGGTTACCAGATTGGTCGCCCTTGGTCGATATCACCGAAGATGATCATGAGTATCTGTTCAAGGCGGACTTGCCCGAAATGAAGAAGGAGGACGTTAAAATAACAGTGGAAAAAGGCATCCTCTTCATTGCCGGCGAGCGGAAAATTGAGAAAGAAGAGAAGAAAACGAAATTCCATCGGATTGAACGGGCCTATGGCAGGTTCGAACGCACGTTCGCACTGCCCGATGACGCTGACCCAGCGAAAATCGTGGCCGACTTCAAAGATGGCCTGCTGAAAGTGCATCTGCCGAAGTTGCCGATGGCGAAGGTCAAACCGATCGAAGTGAAAGTACAGTAGGATCGCAAACGATTACCGGTGCGCTTAGCAAGGGCGCACCGGATAGTCTGTTTACGAACCCAGAAAACAGGGTGCTGCCCTCCAAATTGAACAACTAAGGAAAGTGACCATGCAACCAACAATTATCCAAAACAGCGCGCTTCGTATCCCGACTTTCGTCAGCGCCGAGCATGCGACGGAATGGGGATCGCATCTTAACGCGGAGCAATACATAGAGCTTGTCAAAGCACAACGGGCGCTGCGCTACACCGCGGCGGCCGAGTCCAACCTGGAACTCAAGGTTAATCTTGCTACGCAATCGAAGCTAATGTGCGAGGCAGCCGGAGTAGTTGCACTGACCTAGTCCACTTAATCCGTCGATTCGGAATAGGCGGACATCCCGTCGAGCGCAAAACTGGACGTAGTTTCTTGACCAACTTATGTGCCGACGACAGTGGCAATGGGGAGTTGGCGCGCGATCGCGCACACAATTTGAGCTTCGATTGGCCACCTGGTGGTTGGCCGCGGCACGGCCTTGGAGTGCGAATTAAGCGAATTAAACCACCTTAATTCGCTTAATTCGCAGGTTTAAGTGGCGAAAAACCAACGTTGAACCGGGACGCCCCCGCTGGCTTCGACCAGGCAATTAATTTACGCGCAAAACTGCGCGAGCTTTCGCTCAGGGGAGACTCGGCTCGCTTGGCTCGGGCACTTCCTCATCCCGCTCCCAGCCCTCATTTTCGATTTTGATGTGCTCGATCGCGATCGCGTTCGCATTAGCGTCGAGGTCGGGAAGTATTTGATATTCTGACACCCAACAGCGGAAAACCTTATACCTCTTCGCCAACTGCCCGGCCTCGTTGTAAAATTCAAGGAGGATGTCCTTGCGGAAATCCTTGAGCGAAACTTCAGCGCCCAGCCCAGCGCCAAACTGCCACACCTTGTTCGCCCATTTTTCAAATTCTGGGTCGTGCGTTACTCCGCGCTCCAGCGTGATCGCTTCAAATTCCGTGCGGCCGGGAGATTTGCGACTGCTGCTCGGATCGCCGCCGTCGCGATGTTCCACTACTTCGGTCGTGCGTTTGAGCCCTCCAACTTTGCTCACACCAGCCACGTATTTGCCGTCCCACTTTACGCGGAATTTGAAATTTTTGTACGGGTCGAATCGTCGCGGATTGACGCTGAACTGTGCCATGGCTTGCTCTTTTCCTCAGGTCGGCTTCCGGTCGGGCAATTATGAAACACACAATACCCTCTCTACTCAGGATGCAAGGAAGCCAATTTTCTCGCGCCTCGCTTGTCTGCAATGGTGAAGTCGTTGGGCTTGGATTTGGCGAGCAAGAAACTATGTCCGGTTTTGCGCTCGACGGTCGGCCGGAGGCGGAATTATTAATCGATTCGATTTCACGTAACTTCACCGGATGTCCGCGGAGGTTACGACGGCAACTGGCAAAAATTCTGTGAAGCGGGGGTTGCCTGCAATTCAACCGTGCAGGCGCGACCGCGCGGTCGGGGCGCCTTCCGAACGGTAGTTTAGGTTGCACGCGCTTTTCAAGCCACGCGCATCAAGGTAGAGTGCTGCCGTGACGAGCGCTTCGTCAAGGCGCGCAGAGTGAACGCGAAAAACTTCTTCGCTGAGCTGAAACGGCGCAACGTTTACAAAGTTGCGATCGCCTACGCAGTCGCCGGCTGGGCGCTCGCTCAGGGCATCGCACAGGTTTTTCCCCTTTTCGATGTTCCCAATTGGGCCTTGCGATTGATCGTGCTCGCGATCGTGATCGGATTTCCGATCGCGCTGGTGATCGCGTGGGCGTTCGAAGCAACACCGGAAGGAATCAAACGAACCGAAGTTGCTGACGCGATGCCGGCGGCGACGTCAGGACATAAAAAGTCCGCCTGGATCTATGTCGTTGTGATCGGCGGAGCGATCTCGGTCGCGTTGTTTTTCCTCGGTCGCTACACCGCTGGAAACAAAGCCTCCGCTACGCCTAACGACCTCTCGAATAAATCGATCGCGGTGCTCCCGTTTGAAAATCTGAGCCGCGATCCAGACAATGCCTACTTTGCCGACGGCATCCAGGATGAGATCCTGGCACGCTTATCCAAGATCGCCGATCTGAAGGTGATCTCGCGCACATCCACCCAGCATTACAAAAGCGCGCCGGAAAACCTGCCCGAGATCGCAAAGCAACTTGGGGTCGCCCACATCCTGGAAGGAAGGGTACAAAAGAGCGGCGACGCCGTGCGAGTGAACGTGCAGCTAATCAAAGCGGCCAATGATTCACATCTGTGGGCCGATACCTTTGATCGCAAACTGACGGACATCTTTTCGGTCGAGAGTGAGGTGGCCAAAGCCATCGCCGATCAATTGCGGGTGAAACTCACCGGTCAGGAAGAGCAAGTCATCGCTGCCAAACCGACAGACAATCCTGAAGCTTATGATGCCTACCTCCGTGGGCTGGCTTATAGTCTGAAAACGGCAGTCACACCCGCCAACTACCTTGGCGCGCAGAAATATCTCAGAGAAGCGGTGCGCTTGGACCCGAAGTTCGCCCTTAGTTGGGCGCTGCTCTCATACGTGGATGCGCTCGGCTACATCACACTGACTCTTCAACCCACGGTCGGCCTGCGTGAAGAGGCGCGGCAGGCAGCCGAAACCGCGCTCACGCTTCAGCCCAATCTCGGCCAGGCCGTGATGGCCAAGGGCTATTACTACTACGCTTGTCTGAAGGATTACGGCACCGCCGTGCGTTACTTTGAACAAGCGCGTCAGCTCCTGCCCAATAGCAGCCAGATTCCTGAGTCGCTGGCCTATGTCGCGCGGAGGCGAGGCCAGTGGGACCGGAGCGAGTCGTACTTCAACGAAGCCGAGCGGCTCGACCCGCGCAACGTTTCCCTGCTCAGCCAGCATGCCCTTACCTATAACGCACTTCGTCGTTTCCCCGAAGCGCTGCGAAAGTTTGATCAGGTTCTCGATATCACACCGGACGACGTGGATACCCTCGCGATAAAGGCGAATATTGCGCAAGCCGAAGGAGACCTGCTGCGTGCCTCGGCGATTCTCGCTCCACTGCATCCAAACGCCGACGACTCCAGTGCGGTGGAAACACAAGTTTACCAAGCGATCCTGGAGCGCCGCCCTGCACAAATCATCCCTCGGCTAAAGGAAATACTTGCCAAGCCTGATCCAGCGGTGGGTTACTTCAATAGCAAACTGCGCTTTTGGTTAGGCTGGGCGCAAGAAGTCGCCGGCGATCATGCCGCCGCCCAGGAAAGTTGGCGGCAGGCGCGCAGCGAACTGGAATCTTTCCTCAAGGAACAGCCGGAAAATTATCGCCTCATTGGAGATCTCGCGCTGACCAATATGGGCTTCGGTGACAAAGCCGCCGCATTCAAACTGGTCGAGCGGGCGATGGCTGCGGTCCCGATCGAGAAAGACGCGCTAGCTGGTCCCATTCCGATCGAGATTCTTGCCCGGGTAGCGGCGCAGATGGGAGAATCCGATCGCGCCATCGCTGCTTTACAGAAACTCCTCTCGATACCATACGGGGCCCCGCTGGCTGAGAACGTGCCGCTCACTCCAGCGCTACTCCGGCTCGATCCAATGTTCGATCCGTTGCGGAATGATCCGCGCTTCCAAAAACTCTGCGAAGATAAACTGAAATGAAGATCGACAACTTCTTCGCTGAGCTGAAGCGGCGCAACGTCTACAAGGTCGCGATCGCCTATGCAGTCGTCGCATGGCTGCTGATGCAGGTCGCTAGCCAGGTTTCCTCTTTCTCGAAATTCCCAACTGGGTGGTGGTTGAGTCAAACATAACTATCAGCGCGAAGGCGGGCGAAGTTTACTTCATTGAGGCCCGCACGAACTGGGGCGCAGGCTTCAACACGGCCACTTGCGAAATTCGCCTAATGTCTACAGAAGAGGGTACGACAATGCTTCAGGAGTTTGCTGCTGCATGACACTGCATGACACTTTGGCTTCCGTAAACCGGTGTTTTCTTTCATTTCCGGGTTTTTGGCCGGTCACGGAAAAAGCGCGTGCTTCACTCGTGTTTTACCTATGAAAAAGGGGGTGTGGCTG
>Ga0209648_10000407_pt1 | contig 32774 bp, 26 predicted proteins | sample GraSoi2013_115cm_FD_185830 | JGI IMG/M metagenome (GOLD analysis project Ga0209648, IMG submission 185830) | Grasslands soil microbial communities from the Angelo Coastal Reserve, California, USA - Sample 9_17_2013_115cm (SPAdes) (version 2) | ecosystem: Environmental > Terrestrial > Soil >...
GCATTGGAGGCCGAGGCGGTGTCCCTGGCTCGCTTGGAAGACGCAGTTGGCGCGAACGCGAAGGAGTTCTTTGAGCCCAACTTGTATCTCTTCGACGCTTATCCCGGCGGAATCGGCTTCTCCGAGCCGCTCTTCCGCGCTCATGAGTTGCTCGTGCAGAAAACGCGGGAACTCATCGCGGCGTGTGGATGCGAACAGGGATGCCCGTCGTGCGTCGGCCCTACCGGAGATCTGGCGCCGCGCGCTAAAGAGGCTGCTCTGGCCATACTCGATCGGTTGTGTGCGTGATGGCGGCACTCACGGATAAATTCTCCAGAATTGCCGCTTTGAAACCGGCGCGGCTCAGGCCATCCGGTGCGGAGCTGCTCCGCGCGCCGCATGCTGAGGATTCTTTGTCCCGCCTGCTCGGCGCTGGAATCGCCACAAACCAATACGGACAACACGTCTTAGTCCGCAATTGGTTCTCATCTCCAGAGTTAGCGGAATTTTCAGAGGTGAGTCTCGAACTGCTCTCGCGGAATCGAGACGAAGCACTTTGCAGACGCACGCGGGCCGCGATGGCGGACCCATCGAAATGGCTTTTTCTCGATACCGAAACCACCGGCTTGGCGGGTGGCACGGGTACATATGCATTTCTGATTGGCGTGGCGTGGTGGGACGCCGGTGCGCTGCAAGTCGAGCAATTTTTCATGCGCGATTTCGGCGACGAGCATGCGATCTTGCACGAAGTTGCCTCACGCATTGCCGAGCGGCCGGTGCTGGTCACCTTCAATGGCAAGGCGTTCGACTGGCCTCTGCTCGAAAACCGCTTCACGATGACGCGCTCCATCCCCGTGCCTCGCCTGGCAGCGCATCTCGATCTATTGCATCCTGCGCGAGCCTTGTGGAAGCTCCGGCTCGGCTCGGTGCGGCTGGTGGAATTGGAACGGCATGTACTTGATGCGGCGAGGCTAGGCTGGCACCGCCAAGACGACGTGCTGGCCGCGCTGATTCCCCAGCATTATTTTGATTATTTGCGCGGTGGACCGGCGGAGCCACTGGCCGCGGTCGTCCGACACAACCAGATGGATTTACGCGGGCTGGCCGCGTTGGTCGGCAAGATCGACGCGTTGTTGACATCCAACAACGACTCTGAGGTGGACAGCCTGGACTTGTTCGGTCTTTCGCGTTTTTTGCAGCGGCGCGGCGATCCTCAACGGGCACACTCTGCCTGCACGCAAGCTATCAATCTCGGTCTGCCCAAGGAACACGACGGGCAAGCGCGCCGCGAGCTGGCACTCCTCGCGAAGCGCCGCGGCGAGCATGAGAAGGCGGCGGCTTTGTGGCACCAATTGGTGAAAGATGAGCGCAACGGTGTGCACGCTTGCGAGCAACTCGCCGTCTATTACGAGCGGAAGAGGAAGGATTTTCAACGCGCTCTGGAGTTTGCACAGCTAGGGCTTGCGAAGGTGCGACGCGCCCGAGCACTTTTTCTTCACAAGCACGGAGCTCACGGCAGCGCACGCACGGAGCAGCGTCTGGTAGCTCGTATTACGCGGCTGGAAACACGAATGGAATTGGAGAGTGGAACGCGTCCCACCCTGCCTCTAGAGAGTCGGAGCGAAATGCCTGCCTTGAGAAAGCTGCCCGCTTAAAGGTCCACGGGAGGTCATGCCGTCTCCCGTCCGCGTCGCGATTTCCTCGACCTCCTTAGCGAGTACTTTCGGTTGCTCCGGCAGGGGCGGCCACTGCAATTCTTTATTAAATTTGAGGAATAGCGCGCGATCTCCACCTTCCAGCGTAACGCACTCGTTTTCAACACAGCGGAGAAACACGCCGCCGTCCTGCGTGTCGAAAGAAAAGAAGTCGGGTTTGCGAAAAAGATTGTTGCGCTGTTCGTGCTTTTTCTCCAGCGCTTCGGAATACTGCGCGAAGAAGCGCTCGGCTTGCTCTCGAGAGGCCAGTCGTTCGCGCGTTATCAGCAAGAGGTGCTTCGTTTGCTTTTGCTCGTAAACGGCGTATCGATCACCATCCCATGCCGCCGACAAGGGCTTGGCTCGCGCCTCGCCCAGGAATTGCTTGAGCACTTCCTTCCAGCCGAATTCGCCCATGGAATTTTCTTCCAGCTTCACCCAATCCGCGCCTAAAGTTTTTTCCAGAGAGGGCAGCGAAAGCGGCGAGGGTACCTTGCCGGAATTGTAGAGCGAAGGATGCATGATTTGCTGCGTTGAAACCGGGGGCTTGGCGAAGATGCCAGGAAGAGCCGCCCAACCGGACGGCTTCAGAACAGCCGCAGAAAAAGTCATACCATCCAAATAAGGAAAAATCAGGGCATCCTTGATAAATGGCGGCGCCTTCTTCAGCGTCGGGGTTTCGTCCATGTCTCCAACGAGCATAGCGGGGTCGATGTCAGGCAGGTCTTTCAGCGACCGCCCGCTTTCCTGTAGCAGATATTCCATCATGGCGACCATCGCACTGCCTTCCAGGACCGCTTCGCGCGCCAATTCGCCGTCGTCGTTCGGGCGCGCTGCTTTTTCCCATGCTTCAATTTGGAAATGTTGGTCCTCAAGCGCGTGCGTCAGTTCATGGGCCATGACCCTGCGCTGGTCATCGATGGGAATCCAGTCAGCCACGTAGAATTCGTGAGCTTTTGGGTCGTATAGACCGGCGATCTGCTCGGTAAGGAGATCGATCATGAAGGAATCCAGGTCGAACCCTTTGGGGAGCAAGCCAAAGGCCTCGGCACTTCTCGCGCTTGCATAACGCTCCGCCGTATTCTTGTCTTCGTTCATCTCCTGAATAACGTGAGCTCGAATCTGCTCGCGCGAGCGTAGGCTCTTCTTCAGCGGGCTGCGCAGTGCCAGGCCAGTGATCTCACTCATTTGCGCGAGTACCTCCTCGGCTGCGGCAGCAAAATCAGCGGCGCTGGGCCTGACTGTCGGGCTCGCCGCCGTGGCAGGAGCCGTGGTCTGCTGCGCGAGGGTAAAAGACCCGAAGCCCGCGCCAAGACCCATAAGGATGACAGTGAGGAGCGCGACCAGGCGGCGGGGAGGTGGAAGCGGAAAAGGCATAACGTTTTCAGGATAGCAGATTCGCTGTTCAGTCGCCGGGGTTGGGGCAGTGCTGAAAAGTTCAGACAGAGTGTCATGAATAAACTACATTCTGACACGTCAGGCTGGCGGGGGAATCGTCAGGTAAGTGGTGGGCGTGGTCACCTAGCTATCTGGCCGGTGGAAGGCTCTTTCTCAAGAATTTCCAGAATTGCGCGCACATTTGAGCAAAAAAGCTCTTTCAGATAGTCCGGAGAGCCAGCGGGCAACAAGGCACGATAGGCTTCGAGCCTGCGCCACTGCGCGGCAGCGCTGCGCGCGCCGTTTGGCAATGTGCGGAGGTGCACGCGCAGATCTTCCTCCTGCACCACCAAAGGTGTCTCCAAAATTCGCTCGAAAAGCTCCTGATGACACTGTTCGAGAGCTTGCCGCACGGCTTCCTGCGGATAAACCGCGCTAAGGCCAGGGTGCTCATACACATTTGTGGAAAGATCACGCAGGGAAGCCAAATAGGCGAGACGCGAAAAGAGACTGGAGATTCTTGCCAACGTGGACAGAGTCAGGTCATGGATGATGCGCCGATTCTGCTGAAGCTGTGTCAATGTATCCATCTGCTTCCCTGCTAAGGTAAGTATAATCCAAGTAATTCAACGCGGATAGACTTTTTGCCGGCTCTTAATTGTCGATGGATGACTGTCCGCGATCACCGTTGCCACCGGCTCCCTTCAGACGAGTTTACCTGAGGCTTACTGAGGGCGGTTGTTTCCGCGGAGCCCGCTTCAACCCTAAACCGGCGCAACCTGAACGTGGCCTAATGCCGTTTCGATGGCGCCCAACAAATCCTCAGCTTTGAAGGGCTTTTGCAGCACGTGCAAACCATTCCCTGCATGATTCTCGTCCGGTGCCGCAATTGCCGACGCACTCATCAAAACCAATTTTCTCGCCAGCGCGGGCCTGTTTGCGCCCAGCCAGTCTCGCAGACTCTCTGTCCCGGCACCCGGGCGTACTTCGGCATCGGCCACCAAAGCATCAAACTCCTCCTCGCGGAGAAGCCGCTGTGCTTCTGGAAAGTTTGCGGCAGTTCGCACCTCGTAATTGCCCTCGCGCAGAATGGCCTCCACAGCTTCCAGCACAGATTCGTCGTGATCGATGAGCAGGATTCGCCCGCCACGTAAAGCAACCGGCCCGCCAGCCGGCGTTGTATCGTTCGAAGCGGCCGCTCGCTGGTGTGGCAACTCAATGGTGAAACAAGCGCCTGAAGGCTGTACATTGCTTACCCCGATGGATCCGCCATGTTCGCTAATGATTCCATAGCAGATGCTGAGGCCTAATCCGGTACCCTTCCCTACAGGCTTGGTGGTGTAGAAAGGATCGAATACCCGTGTCGGATCCTTCACACCGGGACCGCTGTCCTTGAATTCCACAATCAGGCGCTGGTCCTTTGCCCTGGTGCTGACCCACAGATCCCCCTCGTTGGATTGCTCCAGGATCGCATCGACGGCGTTGTTCACCAGGTTCAGGAATACCTGCTGAAGTTGGTGCGGGTCCGCGGCAGTTATCGGCAGATCGGGGGCTAGGTCATAGTGAACGCGAATATTGCTCAGGCGCAGGTCGTAATCGCGCAGGGCGAGGGTGTCTTCCAGTATTTGATTTAGCTGCACGGCCGCACGCTCCGGCTTGTGTTGGCGGGCAAAGCTCAGAAGATTCTGCACGATTCGATGCGTGCGTTGAGCCTGTTTGTAAAGTTTGTCCGAGTACTCCACGCCCTGCGGCGGCATTTGTCCGCTGGAAAGCAGGAGTTGGCTGTATCCGAGGATGGCCGTCAACGGATTATTGAGCTCGTGCGCGACACCGGAAATCAGTTGGCCGACAGCGGCCATCTTTTCGCTGTGGAGGAGCTGTTCCTGCGTGCGACGCAAGTTTTCGTAAGCCTTTCGCGTCTCCTCGTACAGCACAGAACGATCGATGGCATTGGAAATTTGGCTGCCGACCGCAATCAACAAATTGATATCCGCAGGCGAGAATTCCCTGGGAGTTCGGCTACCAACCACCAATCCGCCGAGCACGCGATCCTTGGACCATAAGATCACTACAAAGACGGAATGCAGTCCCTCCCTGCGTTGCGCTTCCCGCAATACCGCTGGGATGGGCAAGCCTTGCACCGATAGGAACGTAGCACGTACGGCTCTGATGTGTTGTAGCAACTCCGGTTGTACGGTGACCGGCGGAACGTGCATACCCTGTTCCGACTGATGGCCGACGGCGGCGATACGCCGTAGTGTCAGCCCAGCTTCATCAAACAGATAAAGAGAGGAGGCGTCCAAACTGAAAAGCTCGGTGATTTGCCGCAGGGTGCGGTGAATCGAGTCTGTGAGGTCCAGCGACTCCATAAGAGTTTGACCAATAGAGTTCAGCACCATCAATTCGCGATTTCGGCGCCGGATTTCCTGCTCGGCTCGCTTCCGCTCCGTTATGTCCAGCAGGAATCCCTGCAGGGCCGTCAAGTTGCCGGCCGCGTCTCGAATCGCGATGGAAGATTCCAACATCGCGCGGACTTCGCCATCTTTACGGCGAATTTCGTATTCAAAATCCGCGACCGCCCCGTGATCGTGCAGAAGCTTCTTGAGCCGTTCGCGTTCCGTGGGATTGATGAACATTGCAGGGATGTCCGCATTGAGCAACTCATCGCGCTCTTCGAATCCCAGCATGCGCATCAGCGCATCGTTGAAGTCGAGGAATCGCCCCTGCGGATTCGAAATAAACACTCCCTCTTGGACGTTCGATACCAAAGTCCGGTATTTCTCTTCGGCGCGCTTGCGTTCGGATATGTCTTTCAGTGCATGCACGGTGCCTAGCTGCCGGCCGCGGGGATCGGTGAACGTCGAATTTGAAGCGAGGAAATATCCGGTGAGCCATGGATCCGGATCGTCTCCCTCGCCGGCAATTCCTTCGCAATATGGGCAGCTCTTATAGTTCGTACCCTTCCGTGGAAGCAGGTCGGTAACCATCCGTCCGACCAGCGCGGCTGCATCTCGCCCCAGCAAATTCCCGAGCCTTTGGTTAGCGCGCAAGATGCGAAACTCAGTGTCATGAACGAAAATAGGATCGCCAATCGAGTCAAATGTGTAAACCCATTGCTGCTGAACTGTCGCCACCTGCTCGAAGAGCCGCACGTTCTGCAGCGTCAGACCTAGAAGATTCGCAATGTTAACCAGATACGAGATCTCGTCACGTTGAAACCGAACGTTCTGAAAAGACCCTACGGAAATGACTCCGACCGGCCCTTCTTTTCCCGGCAGAGCCAGAGAAATGCTTTCGCTTACTCCGCTCTCTTCCATCCTGATGCGCTCTTTAGCGTCCACTCCTTCCTCCAAGCGCACAAAGAGGCAATCCTTTTGAAGAACGCGCTGTACCCAGGGCTCCGATATCGCCACGCGCTCATGCTTTTGCAGATAGCTTTGCTGGAACCCCACCGAGGCTCCCGCAACCAATTGCGCGGCGCCTCCCTGGCCTTCCAGTAATCGGACAATTCCGTGCGTGGCACCCAGGCTTTCCACTAAGTGCCCTAGCACCTGTTCCAGCACTTCCCGCACTGACTGAGTCTGCGTACTCGCTGCCGTGAGCAGCGACAGCCGGCGCATTTTGTCGTTCAATTCATCGCTGCGCGCGCGCGCACTCTCCAGCACCAGAACGGCCATCGCGATACCTATAGAGACATTCAGCAAGTGGTCGAAAGCCAGCCGCAGCAAGAAGAACGGGTGCGACACCCACTGAAAACGATCCATGCTGTTAAGTCCGCAGACTAACAAAGCTCCTGCGAGCAAGCGCGCACCGTGCCCTTTGTGCCTGGCCCTCGCTCGCCAAAGCAGCCAGCCAGCCCACAAGCAAATGGCAGACTCGAGTGCGGCGGTCTCCCAATGGACCTGAGCGAAGTACGGTGCGGGAGCGTTGCGCTCGACATAATAAACTACGGCCAAAATTGCCGTCGCCAGGGGCAGGACCGGCCAGTTGCGCTTTGCGCCGCCCAATGTCAGCTGCATCGCAGAGGAAAGAAAGAGAAGCAGGGCCAGCACCTGCGTCGCGAGGGCAGCCAGGCGAAGCGCCTGGCTTTCTTGCACGATCAGCCCGAGTTCAAAGACTGAGGAAACCGTCAGGCCAACCCAGCCCGTCAGCCAGAGACGAAAATAGCCGTCCGGATGGTCTCGGCGCAGCAGTAGAAACAGCACCAATAGGACGATGAGCGCCGTGACTTCAAAGAAGGCTATGGCGAGCAGTCCCTGATTTACGAACACCTTGTGCCGCCTCCGAGGTTTATACGCTTAGCGACTTCCAGACACACGGGTGCAGGCTCGAACGCGAAGCCTGGAACCGCAAAGGATGCTCACCTTTGAAACTACATGGTGTTTTCTGAATGGGCAATGCCTCCAACTTGCTTATGTGCTGTCCCTTATAATGGCAGATGGGCAGAATGACCCTTGGGGGCCAACCAACTGTGGACGTAGAAAACATACTGGTCGTCGATGACGAGGAAGCAATCCGCGAAGTCGTTTCCACCATGCTGGAGTCCAAGGGTTATCGCTGCACGGCTGTAAGCAACGGACGCGCGGCTCAAGACCAAGTCAAGCGGACCACTCCAGATTTGGTGCTGAGCGACATGATCATGCCGGAGATGGACGGCATCAAGCTTCTGGAGTGGCTTCGCCAATACGATCCGGAAGTCCCAGTAATCATGGTGACTGCGATTCACGACATCTCAACAGCATTAGAGGCCATACGCCGGGGAGCTTACGATTACATTTTGAAGCCGTTTGAAAAGGACCAGCTTTTCCTCGGCGTTGGCCGCGCATTGCAGCATCGCCGCTTGGTAATGGAAAACCGTACGTACCAGCGGAATCTCGAACAGTTGGTGGAGGAGCGCACCGCGCAACTGACCGGAGCGATCGCTCAGCTCGAGCAGTCCTACGACGATACGCTGGAAGCATTGGGCAGCGCCCTGGACTTGAAGGATGCGGAGACCGAAGGCCATTGCCAGCGCGTCACCGCCTTTTGCATCTCCATCGCGAAAGCGATGCCCGTGCCCGACGCGTACCTGGCGGTTTTGGCGCGCGCGGCATTCCTTCACGACATCGGCAAAATGGCTATTCCAGACGGAATTCTGCGCAAGCCCGGCCCGCTTACGGAAGACGAAAAGGAGATCATGCGCAAGCACTGCGAAATCGGCTACAACATGCTGATCCGCATCCCGTTTTTGCGCGATGCCGCCGAAATCGTCCTGGCACACCAGGAATTTTTTGACGGCTCCGGTTACCCTCGCGGCTTGAAAGGCGACGATATTCCGCTGGGCTCTCGCATCTTCACCATTGCGGATTCGCTCGATGCCATGATCAGCGACCGGCCTTATCGCAAAGCGTTGCCCCTTTCGCATGCAAGGGCAGAAATCAAGCGCTGCTCGGGCACGCAGTTCGACCCCAAAGTGGTGGATGTTTTCATGTCCATTCCCGAGGAGCACTGGTTGGAATTGCGCGAGAACTTGGGATCGCCCTTCCGCTTGGCGCATTTGAAAAATTTGTAAATTCTGCCGTCGGCGGCCACAAGCGGCTTACGCCGCGCGTTTTCGCGGCGTATACTGACAGCACTCGCATTTCCCCGAGGAGGCGTACATGCGCACGACGCACTTGAAGACCATGCTCTTTGCGGCAGCACTGGCTGGTAGCTTGATCGCCGGATCGATTGGCGCGCAGCAAGATGCGAAAGTCAACCATACTTCCCTAAAGGCCGGCGAAATGGCTCCGGACTTTACGCTGCTCGACAACCAGTGGAAGCAGGTGCATCTTAGCGATTACCGCGGCAAAAAAAATGTCGTCCTCGCCTTCTACGTTCTCGCCTTCACCGAAGGTTGAACGAAGGAACTTCAGGCCTATCAGGCTGATATGGCCAAGCTCGAAGCATCTGATGCGGTCGTCTTTGGAATTAGCATCGATAGTCCCGCCGCCAACAACGCTTTTGCGCAAAAAATTGGTGTCACCTTCCCTCTGCTTAGCGACATGAATCGCAAAGTGTTGAAACAATACGGTATTCTGAAAATGTACAACGTCGAGAAAGAAGAATATGATTGGGCGCAGCGCACTACGTTTGTTATCGACAAGAAAGGTGTCATCCAGTCGGTCGAAGAAGAGGCCAGCGCCATCAATCCAAACAATGCCGTCGCCGTTTGCACCAAGCTGCCGAAAAAATAACGCTTCGCTGCCCACTGGATTGATGCGCATGTCATTGCCCGGATCGTTTTCCGCATGAGCTCTAATCCACTCGCAACTTCCTACAGTCCAATTCCCCAGCTTGATCTGGCAGCGCAATTCGCGGCCATTGGCGGCGAAGTTCGCGAGGCGGTCGAGCGCGTGCTTTCGTCGCAGCAATTTATCCTGGGACGCGAAGGCGCCGCGCTGGAGGAAGAAATCGCCGCGCTTTGCGGTGTGGCCCACGGCGTGGGCACCGGATCCGGCACCGATGCGCTAGTCCTTGCGCTGAGGTCATGCGGAGTTGGGACCGGCGACGAGGTCATTCTGCCTCCCTTCACGTTTGTCGCAACCGGCAGCGCCGTAAGCGCACTAGGCGCGAAGCCCGTGTTTGCTGACATTCACCCCACTACGTACAACATCGACCCTGCGCAACTCGAGCGCCGTGTGACTGCGCGCACTCGCGCCATTATCGTCGTTCACCTTTACGGTCTGGCCGCGGACATGGACCCTATCCTGGAATTTGCGCGCAAGCGGAATTTGCCCGTGGTCGAAGACAGCGCGCAGGCCATCGGCGCCGGCTACAAGGGACGGCGCACCGGATCTCTAAGCGACGTCGCATGTTTTAGTTTTTATCCGACCAAAAATCTAGGCGCGTGCGGCGATGCAGGCATGATCGTAACCAACTCCGCGGAACGCGCCGCGCGGCTGCGCAGCCTGCGCAACCATGGCCAGACGGAGAAATACGTCAGTAGCGAGCCCGGCTGGAATGGCCGTCTCGATGAGATACAGGCTGCCATCCTTCGCGTCAAGCTGCGATATCTTGGCGAATGGCAGCGCGCTCGACAAGCTCACGCTGCGGAATACACTCGGCAGTTTTCGCAGATTCCCGGCATCATGCCGCCGCCAGTGCCGGCGGGGTACGAGCACGTCTTTCATCAATACACTATTCGCGTCGAAGAGCGCGACGCACTACAACGCGTTCTGACCGAGAAAAAAATCGGCAGCGCCGTCTATTATCCCGTGCCGCTGCATCTTCAACCGCTCTACGCTTCTCTCGGACACAAGGCCGGTGACTTCCCGCACGCCGAGCGTGCCGCACAAGAAGTCTTGTCGCTACCTATGTATCCAGAGCTGCGGCCGGCCCAGTTGGCGCGCGTGGCGGAAGCAGTGACTGAATTCGTGCGCCACTAGACGCGGCTAAGCTCCCAAATAGAGAAGCACGAGCAGCACGACCCACAAGCCGTCCATAAAATGCCAGTAGTACGACGTAATTTCCACGGCCGTTTGCCGCGAGATTTTTCCCTTTTCAAAATCGCTCACCGCCACGTACAGCAATGCGGCAACGCCGCCGAGCAGATGCACCGCGTGCGCGGCGGTAAAAATATAGAAAAAGCTTGTGGCCTGATTACTCGCGATATAAACGCCCATGGCGACCAGTTGCAGCCACGCAATCAACTGGCCAGCCAGAAACAAGATGCCGAGAATTGTCGTAGCGCGCCACAGTTTGCGGAATCCCGAAAAGTCGATGGCCCACAGCCGCCGGCGCGCCCGCTCGAGCGTGTAGCTGCTCACCAATAAGATCGCGGTATTGAGAAGTAGAATCTTTGGCAGATGTAGCGGCGCCCAGGTTTGGCTCACCCATTTCAGCGCAAGAAACGCGCTGCACAGTCCCAGGAAGAACATGAGAATGGAAATCATGCCCAGCGTGATCGCCGTCGAATAGCGGCGTTGCGGCGGTTTGCGGGGCCGGCGGCTTCCATCGCCATCTCCGCCGCCATCGCCTCCCCCAGGAGGCGTTGGCCCTCCGCCTCCTCCGCCGATGTCAGTTACGATCGGCTCTGTATCATGGATGACTGTTGTCCCGGGCATAAACTCGTTCCAAATCCTATTCTCTTCTCTGTCTGAACGCGCCGTCCATAAATTCAAGCGGCCGCAAAATCAACGAACGCGTCAGCGCAACTGTTCTAAATACATACCATTGCCGTGTGGAATTCAAGCAGGGAAAGCCATTACCAAGATTCCTGCGGGTTTCATCCCGAACGCTGGGGTCTGGATTCATCAAGGTCGAGCAAAAGGACGGGATAATTCTGGAGAAGTAGCTGTGTAAGCTCGCGACGACCAGGAACGCACATCAAGCGTCCGTTGACCTTCGCGATCGACCCTTCTTGTAACCTCGTTGGAAATGGTGCGGTAGAGAGGACTCGAACCTCCACGGTATTGCTACCGCCAGCCCCTCAAGCTGGTGCGTCTGCCAGTTCCGCCACTACCGCATTTTACAGACTCGCTGATTATAGTTGAGACCCACCCTAATTGCGAGGTCCCCTCGAACGCCATCGCACAACCTCGAACAAAACCTACGGCTTCTTCGGTTGCTGCGAGGGCGCAGGTTGCGAATTCGACGGAGCCTGCTGCTGCACAGGAGGCTGCGTCGACGGAGCCGGAGCAATATTTGCCGGTGCACTCGATTGTGGCGTGCTCGACGGCGGTATCACCGTTTGCGGCTTCGCTGGCGTCACCGGATTCGGCGCAGGCTTGGGCGCCGGCTTCGAAAATTTCTCCAGCACCGAACCACCCTGCTCCACGCCCTTGTCCGTGTGCAACACCAACGCCATGGCACACACCATAAACATAATCGCGCACCAAGTGGTCGCCCGCGAAAGCACCGTTGCCGCCCCGCGCGGCCCAAACGCAGTCTGGCTACCCGCGCCGCCAAACGCTCCCGCGATGTCCGCAGCCTTGCCGCTCTGCAATAGCACCACGATGATCAAAAACAGGCAGTTCACCACAAAAAACGTGGGCAGCAGCCACGAAAACCACCGCGAATCAGAAAGTCTCCAGCCCAGGACGATAAACCCAAATCCCACGGCCAGCGAAATTGTCCACTTCATCCAACCTGGCATTTCAGAACCTCACCAATCTAAGAATGCGCCTAGTCGCGCGTTACGAAATTATTGCGCTGATTCGCAGCCGTTCACAATCGACGCGAAGGACTTTGCGTCCAGGCTCGCCCCGCCAACGAGCGCGCCGTCCAACTCTTCCTGCGCTATCAAGCCCTGTATATTGTCGGGTTTGACGCTGCCGCCATACAGAATCCGCATGCCCCGAGCCTGCTCGGAGGAAAATTTTCTCTCCGCGCACTTCCGCAAGAAACGATGCGCGTCCGCGGCAATTTCCGGCGTCGCCGTCTTCCCGGTGCCAATCGCCCAAACTGGCTCGTAAGCTATCAGAATACGGGAGAACTCTTCGGGGGTCAACGCGCCCGGCCCCCCTAGAAATTGCCTTTCGCACACTTCTTCCGTGCGCCCGGCTTCACGCTGCTCCAACAGTTCGCCCACGCACACAATCGGGGTCAGCCCCACAGCAAGGGCCGCTTTCGTCTTTTTCGCGACCGTCTCCTCGGTCTCGCCAAAGTACTGCCGCCGCTCCGAATGCCCGATAATCACGTAACGGCAGCCCGCCTCCACCAGCATGGGCGGCGCGATTTCACCGGTAAACGCCCCCTCTTTTTCCCAGAAGACATCTTGTGCGCCGATGGCGATGTTGCTGCCTCGCGCAGCGTCGACCGCCGCGGAAATTGCCGTGAACGGTGGCGCGATCACGATGTCGCAATGCCGCGCGCCGCCCACCAGCGGCACAAATGTAGAGAAAAACGCGCGCGTCTCCGCCTGCGTCTTGAACATCTTCCAATTTCCCGCGATCACCCGCCGCCGTTTTGTTTGGCTCATTTTTTCAGAATCTTTCTGTGGCTCTGTGCTCTTTGCTCTCTGAACTTCGGATTCAGCTTTTGTCGCTTAAGGCCTCGACACCCGGCAGCTTCCGCCCGCCAAGAAACTCCAGCGACGCCCCACCGCCCGTTGATATGTGCGAAATCTTGTTCGCCACTCCGGACTGATGCACCGCGGCAACGGAATCGCCGCCGCCCACAATCGAAGTAGCACCGGCCGTCGCCGCAGCCGCCACTGCCTTCGCTATTTCCAGCGTGCCTTTCGCGAACGCCGGCATCTCAAAAACACCCATCGGTCCATTCCACACAATTGTCTTGGCCTTTGCGATTTCCGCGGCGTAAGCGGCAATCGTCTTCGGCCCAATATCCAGCCCCATCTGATCCGCGGGCGTCGCGGAAACATCGCAGACTGTGGCCGCAGCCTCGGCCTTAAATTCCCGCGCAACCACATGATCGCCAGGCAGCAGAAACGTGAAATTTTTTGCCTTGGCCTCCGCCAACAAGCGCTTCGCCAAGTCTACCTTTTCATTCTCCACCAGCGATTTGCCGATTGGCAGCCCCTGCGCCTTCGCGAACGTATACGCCATGCCGCCGCCGATTAGCATTGCATCCGCGATCTTCATCAAATTTTCTACGACTTCGATTTTGTCGCTCACCTTGGCGCCACCCAGAATTGCCACAAACGGCCGCGCGGGATTTGTGACCGCTTTGCCCAGATAAGCCAGCTCCTTTTCCATCAGCAAACCCGCTGCCGCTTGCTTCACAAAGCGCGTAATTCCCACCACCGAAGCGTGCGCCCGGTGCGCCGATCCAAACGCATCGCACACAAAAACGCCGTCGCACAGCGCCGCAAGCTGCTTCGAAAACGCTTCGTCATTCTTTTCCTCTTCGGGGTGAAACCGAACGTTCTCAAGCAAAAGCACGCCGCCCTCACCCAGCGCCTTGCTTTTCGACTCCGCATCCGCCCCGACGCAATCGTTCGCAAACACTACATTTCGCTCCAGAAGCTCCTGAAGTTTCTTCGCCACCGGCGCCAGCGAATATTTCGGATCGGGTCCGCCCTTTGGCCGCCCAAGGTGCGACGCCAGCACTAGCCGCCCGCCCTTCTGGATGGCCAGCCGCAGTGTCGGCAACGTCTCGCGAACTCGCGTGTCGTCCGTAACCACGCCATCCTTCAGCGGCACATTAAAGTCCACGCGAATAAACACGCGCTTGCCGCGCAAGTCCACTTCGTTAATCGTCAGCTTATTCATAGTTTTTAGTTGTTCGGCTTTCAGTTCTCAGGACTCGCGCGGAACGGAAGCAGGACGGCTCACACAACGCGCGCTTGCCTGCTTCCCTCCGCGCATACCCGAATCTTCGGGATGCTTAAAACTTCGCGGCCATAAACTTGATCAAATCGCGGCAGCGGCAGGAATATCCCCACTCATTGTCGTACCATGCCAACACCTTCACGCAGCGGTCGCCCACTACTTTCGTGTAACCGGCATCGACAATCGAGGAATTAGGGTTGCCCTTGAAATCCGCGGAAACCAGTTCTTCTTCAGTGTACCCAAGAATATTTTTCATTGGACCGTTTGCCGCCGCCTTCAGCGCACCGTTGACGCTTTCCACCGTCGCCGGCTTATCGACAAACACCGTCAAGTCCACCACGCTCACGTTCGGCGTCGGGACGCGCATCGCGTATCCGTCGAGCTTGCCCTTCAGCGCCGGTATCACCAAGTGCAGCGCTTTCGCCGCTCCCGTGGAGCTCGGGATCATGTTGATCGCCGCCGCCCTCGCCCGCCGCAAATCCTTATGCGGCAAATCGAGCAAGCGCTGATCGTTCGTGTATGAGTGAATCGTCGTCATCGTGCCGCTTTGAATGCCAAACGTGTCCTGCAAAACCTTGGCGACCGGCGCGAGACAGTTCGTCGTGCAGGAAGCATTGGAAACGACATTGTGCTTCGCCGGCTCGTAGGTGTTGTCATTCACGCCGAGAACAAACGTCGCATCCGGACCGTCCGCCGGCGCCGAAATAATCACTTTCTTCACCGGACCACGCAAATGCTTCTTCGCATCCGCGCCCTTCGTGAAAAGCCCCGTGGACTCCACGACGATATCCGCGCCCACCGACGCCCAGTCAATCTCCCCCGGATCCTTGGTCTTGAATACCTTGAAGCTCTTGCCCTCCACGGCAATGGAATCGTCGGTATGCGTCACTTTGTGGGGTAAATTGCCCAGAATCGAATCGTATTTCAGCAGGTGCGCCAGCGTTTTCGCGTCTGTGATGTCGTTCACCGCCACGAATTGAATATCCTTGTCATCCAGCGCGGTGCGCATGATGTTGCGGCCGATACGGCCGAAGCCGTTGATACCTACCTTGATGGGCATTCTTCCTTCTTCCTCTCGATGGAGATGCGTGCTTAGCGGCAGGCCACAATGCAAACTTCAGCCACGCTGCAAAACCTAAAATGCTATGGGCTGCGTCAACAAAAGTCAACGCACGTCGAGAGGGAAAAACTATTGCGGATATTGCCTGATGCTGGTAACGCGGTCACCCACGAAGCGAACGAAAACCGTTTTCGACGGCGGCTGGCCATAAATCCAGTCCTCTATCTCATTCCCGTCCGAATCGCGCTCGCGAACTTTGTGTTCCGGTTTGCCGATCGCCGCGACCACTTCTTCGCGGTCCATGCCCACCGTCGGCCGCCGCTCCTGAATCGCCTTCTTCATCTCCGGCGGCAAAGTATCCACCCACTGCACCGAAGCGGAGCGCTGCTTCGCAAAATCCAAAAAGGGCGAAAGTATCTGCTTCAACTCCTGCGGCGTCAAGTCCGGCACAGCTTTGCTGAACTCCAGAAAAATCGTGCTCCCCGCCCCCGGCTGAATGCCCGGCGGTCCATTTTCCTGGTCGGGGGTTGTCGTCGTGGTTCTCGACGTAGGAATCGAGCCGCCCATGCCGATTTGAATGTGATCCCGCCAGTGTTTCTTCCCGCGCCCGCCGCCGTTCACATCCACGACGATCGCATGGTCGCGGAATTCCAGCTTGGTGATCTGCGCGCTATCGCCGACATGCACCGCCGCTCCGTGCGTGGCCACCGCGCGTTCCAGCAACTCCGGGCTCAGTGGCTTGTCGACATGATGCAAATATCCTTCTTTACCTGCCGGAAGATCCCTCGTCGCTTTGGCAAACTCCCCGGAAACGTAGCGGATTAACTCCAGCTTCGAGGTCTCCTGCAACGTCGCGGCCTTCTCGCCCTTCTTTGTGTCCGCTTGCGGAGCCTGCTGCCCTTCTGCAGGGTCGTCCGGCAACACACCGATTTCGTCCGTCGGCGAGAATGTCCCGTTGGGCATCGTCGATGGACGTAGCCGTTCCGATCCCGGAATATCCGCTCCGGCGAATACCAGCAATCCCAAGCTGAATGTGAGTAACTTCGACATACCTGCGCGCAGGGCCGCCCTCGGGGCCCCGCCCGCTATATTCTACGATGCTCAGAGCCCCCTGAACAGTCGCTCTTTTTCGGGAATATTTTTGGCCCTTACGAGACGTTCACCTGGACCCCGGAGCGGTCGATTTTCATTGGCAGCACTTCCCCGCCCGCCTCAACCACAGCCCTTTCAACCTGTTCGCGCGCCTCCGGCTCAATTATGAGCACCACGCACCCTCCCCCGCCGGCCCCGCAAACTTTGCCGGCCAGAGCGCCTTTACGCCGCGTGCTGTCCACAATTCTGTCGATCGTCTTCGTTGTGATGGTGGACAGGTTGCGCTTGCGAAAGCTCCACTCTTCCCGCATCAGCCGTCCCACTTCCCCCCAGTTCGAGCCCTCCAGCGCCCCGCGCAACTCCTGGGCTACTTCCGAAATCCGCGCCAGGTTCCGCAACACTCCCTTATCGCCATTGATGTGCGCGCGGAACACGTCCCAATTGTTGATCGCCGACTTCCGCGGCTTGCCCGTGTAGCACAGCACGATCCGTCGCTCCAGTTCCGATAAATCAACGCGCAGCTCCGTGCGCCGCTCGCCTCCCGGTGGCAGCTCGATCGCCGCGGCGCCGCCGAACGCCGGTGGATAGTGATCCTGCGTCCCGGTGGGCACGCCAATTACAATCGCTTCCGCGTCGCGGCTAATGTGAATCCAGTCAGCTTTGCTCTTACCCGTTCCCGTATAGCGGTCCAGCGCCGCACAGATTGCCACCGCCATTGCGCTCGATCCGCCAATTCCCGCCCCTGCCGGGGCCTCCGAATCAGTCGTCAGCGTAAACCCGCCCTGCGGCTGAAAGAATTTTACGATCTCGGCGAGCAGCGGCAGCTTGTATCGCTTTGCCTTGACGAGCTCAGCGAACGACAGAAAACCTTCTTCGCGCTTGGTGTCGCGAGAGATGAGCCGGATGCGGTTATCGCCTTGCGCGTGGGTCTCGATGCGGCAGGAAGCGTAGCGCGTGATCGCCGCATTCACGGTAACCGCGCCTGGATGAAACAAGTAGAGTGGCCAGATGTCCAGCGTCGCGCCGGCAAGGTCCACGCGGGTGGGGGCTTTGGATTCGATGCGCATGGTTGTGGAGGCGAGAGGACTTACTTGCCCGTTCCTCCGGCGCCCGCAATGCGGTTGCGCATCAGCAACAACGTGTCTTTCTTTTCGTGCGCCTGCGCGGGATTAGGCTCAAAGCAGCGCCGGCAGCGGGCCTCGTACATTCCCGTCGCTCCCACCACAATCAGCTCTTCGCTTTCCACCAGTCGCTGCGTGTGTACCGCCGGATTCCCGCAGCGCACACAAATTGCCAGCAGCTTGGTGATCTCTTCCGCAATCGCCAGCAGTCTCGGCATTGGCTCGAAGGGCCGCCCGCGATAATCGGTATCGAGGCCCGTGACGATCACGCGCTTCCCCAAGTTCGCCAGCTTCGTGCAAACATCCACCACTTCATCTCCCAAAAATTGCGCCTCGTCGATCCCGATGACTTCCGTGCGCGGCTGCACCTTGTCCATGATTTCGGCGGCCTTCAGTATATTGTCCGACGCGATGCCCAGGCCCGAATGCGAAATAATCTCATTCGCGGCGTAGCGTTCGTCGATCGCCGGCTTGAAAATCTGAACGCGTTGCCGCGCGATTTCCGCACGCCGCAGCCGCCGGATCAACTCCTCGCTCTTCCCCGAAAACATCGGACCGACCACAACCTCGATCCAGCCCATATTGCCCTTAACAATGTCCACCGGCTTCTCCTCGAGAAATCCCCTTTTGCTCCCGCTTACCACGAATCGGCTTATCCGATTATGGTGCAGCGGATGTCGCATGATACATCTTCGCGTTATAAAAAGGCGCAAAGGCGGCAACCACCGCAACGCGAAACGCCTCTGTCCTGCTAATCAGCCCGCTCGACAGCACGCCCCAGGCGCCTTGCGCGTCGCGAATTCCCACCGCCCCAGCAAAGCGATCGATGGCCGCGGATAATTCCACGCCATTTTCCAAAACCTCCCGCGCCAGTGCGTCGGGAATCTCCACTCCGCCCGATCGTCCATAATGGCCGTCACGGCCGTCCGACACATAAGCCCAACTCTCCAGCAGCACCCGCCGCCCGCTTTCCTCTTCCTCGATAACGTCCAGCCCGCCCTCCAGCCCGACAAAATATCGCCACGTTTCCGCTTTCTCTCGCGCCAGCCGCACCAACGCCTCGGCCCTCTGCCGCGCTCCCTGCATCAATTCCTCTCGATTCGCCGGTGTATGCCCGACGCCGCTCTCCACCTCCACGCCAATCACCTCAAACTCCACGCCCGGCGCCAACACCCCGCCAAATTCCCGAATCGCCTCATGGACAGCCGCCAGTTTCGGTCGCCGCGTACTGCCCACCGCAATCTTTATCGTTTCCACGCACTTGCTCCTGCGGCCCAAACTAGCCGCGCCGATTGTAATGGCAACACACCACAAACTTCATCTGGAATAATTCTCTATCCCAGCTCACCCGCCAGCGACTTCTTCAGCCAGGCGACTTCAAGCCGCGTTTAGACCGCGTCTTTCCATTTGCGCAGATCGTGGAAGCACACCGCTACATGGAGTCAAACGAGCAGATCGGCAAAATTGTCGTCACGGTGTAGCGTTGTCCGCCATGGGTCGCTCCTAAGCCGGTCCAACTCTTGTGTGTAGAGACTTAGGCGATTAATTCCGATTGGGCGACGTGCGATGACCTAAGCCCCACACATAGGCGGCGAGCGCTGATACCTGGTCGGGCGTAAGCTGCGCCCCGCCCATCGGCGGCATCGGGCTGCGATATTGTTTTGGTTGCGACACACCTTCGGTGATCGTTTTCTTGATCCCCGCATAGCTGCCATCGCTCCACAGCCATTTCTTGCCCGTTAGAGGCGGCCCGAGAGGTGTTCCCTCACCACTCCCACCATGGCAGCCCGTGCACGCCGCTCCGCCCACTTCGCCGCGGTAGATACGCTGACCAAGCTCAACCATTTCTCGTGTTGCGCCTTCAGGAACGGGAAGCGCCGCCGCGCCAGCCTCTGGATGCGTGCCCTCTGGCGGTTGTGCGGCCACCTCGGCAGGATTGCCGGCCGGAGCCGCTGCGCTCGGACATGGCGTGATGTTTTCGGCACCGCCTTTGGAGCCGTCGTCGGAGCCGCCTCGATAGACAATCCGGTAGATACGTCCGCGAATATCGTCGGACACATAGAGCGAACCGTCCGGTCCCACCGCCAAGCCACTAGGACGATGTTCGGCTTTGCCCGGCGACTTCACCGCTCCCGCGAACCCATCCGCAAATACCTCGCACTGGCCGGATGCTCGGTCCCCGGCGAGCGGCTGAAACACGACGTTGTAGCCGCCTTGCGTATATGGCGCCCGGTCCCAGGACCCGTGGAAGGCGATGAAGACGCCGTCACGATAGCGCGCTGGAAATTGCTTCTGGTCGTACCGCACCATTGCATTCGGCGCCCAATGAGCGGGAAACGCCACAACCGCACCAATCTTGTTCGCGCATACGCCGATCGCTTTGCCGTCGCCCCCGTACTCCGGCGCCAGAACCAACTTTTGCGCGAACGCGTCGTGGTAGCACTCGGGCCATCCATAGTCTCCCTTTGGCTTCAAAAGCAACAACTCCTCAGACGGCAGCGTCGCCTCCTGATCGGGTTTGTACAAATCGGGCCAATTCGCGTGCAACTGGTCGCGTCCGTGTTGGGTCACAAACACTCGCCCGCTTGCGTCGATCGCAAAGCCTTCCGCGTTGCGGATTCCCGTAGCGAAGCGCTCAGCCGTTGAAAATGTTTGATTCGTCTTATTCGCGTCGTAACGCCAAATCCCACCGCGCGTCTCAAGTTCCGTGCATGGATTCACGCCCGGCGACTTCAGCGTCCGATTCTTCAGTTGGCAGGAATTCGTCGCGCTGGCGACATCGACGTACATCAATCCTTCAGCGTCGATGATGAACGGATGCATGGGATGGTCGCCGCCCAGAGGCAATCGGGATACGATCGTCTCGGCAGAGCCACTCGGCACAATGGCGTCGCCTGGCAATGAATATCGCGCAATCCGATCATTGATCTCCGCGTAGATCGATCCCTTGTATATGCCGATGCCTGTACCACCGGCTCCGCCGCTTTGGACAGTTTCACCAAAGCGCTCGATCACATCGGCCTTTCCTCCACCGCTCTTGTCTTGCAGGGCCACCAGGAAACCGCCTGCATGCGGCGTGTCATTGCCGTAGTACCTGCCCGACCAGGTGTTGACGTAAAGAACGCCGCTCGGCGCAGCCACCATGTGGCGCGCGTGTCCAATCTCGTCAGCAAACACCGTTGCGCAAAAACCGGCGGGTAATTGCAGCCCGCTGTCATCGTTCGGGCATGCTTGGCCCTTGCTCTCTGCAGCCGGATTGGATTGGTTGTGAGCTGGCGCCAAGGAACTGCCCATGTACATGGCGGCGACTGCCACAACACCAGAAAACAGAGTCTTAACCGGGGCTTTGAACGGGTAGGATAATTGCATTGCACGCTCCCGATCGACGTAGAGAAACAACCGTTGGACGCGTGAACATCTACCGGGGATATACCGTCTTTACTGTAGAGCACCGGCAGCCAAGCGGCCCATGGCAAAAGCATCTCTTGACAGCCGTCGGATTCCTTTGCCTGATCGGCTTCCGCGATAATGTCCAGGCTGAGAAAAACGCGCCAGCGATTGCTAAAACTTTATCCTCGATCCATCAGGATACCAGGCACCGCAAAATCAAATTCAGCTCCATCGCAGCGTGGTGATCGAATCCGCGCTCAGCGCTACTTTCGTAGTCTGGCCGCCGCACGCCACCGTCACATCCTTCGCCTCGCCCGGATTCGTCAGCACCAGCACCATCGAACCGTCCGCATTTTTCGCAGCCGCGTGATACACGCGCGAGGCCGCAGCGTTATTTGGAGTCGCTGTCACAGTTGATGACGAAGCCTGCTGGCCAATCAGTGCCGCATTCACCGCCGGAGCGTCGCCGCTCGCGTCGTGCGAAGCGACAATCACAGCGCCGCGCCGAAACGCCCGGGCATGCTGCACCAACGCCCAATACAACCCCGTCAGCGTGATCTCTTTCGTCACCGAATGAATCTGCACCAACCCGCCGCAATCGAACGGACCAATGTTCGGCCGCCCGCGCTCATCGAGAGCCAGATTCCACATCGTGATGCTCTCCGGCCCGTTCGCCAGAATGCCGCTGAAGGTCGCGCCCCACTTGCTCCAGTTCGTCAAATAATCGGAGGACTTGTAGTCGTCTCCGCCTTCGGTCCAATGCATTTCTACGTCCGGAAATCTCTGCTTAACGTTGCCCATCATCTCCGGAGTTCCCACGTACCCGTGCCAAGCAACGGTGTTCACGTATTTCTTGAAATGCGGCCTGGAGAGTTGGTCCAGGGCGCGCCCAAACAAATTGTAATTGTGGTCGAGCGTCCAGATTTTCGTGCCGCTGCCTTCCAGCAGTGCGCCGAGCGCTACGACCAGGCGCTCCTCGTCCTCTTCCGGCCACGGACACGCCGGCATTCGTCCGCCCTGGTCCGCATCGACTTCGTTTTGCGTGGTCACTGCGCGCACAGGCACGCCCGCTGCCGCGTACCCCTCCACGAATTTCTGAAGGTATCGCGCATATGTGGGAATGTGTTCCGGCCGAATGTTTCCGCCCAGCATCGAGTTGCTGTACTTCATCCACGCAGGAGGACTCCAGGGTGAGCCGAACAAAAACAGATCCGGATTCGCGGCAAGCGCCGCGCGCAACGTCGGCAAAATGTAATCGCGGTCGTGGTCGATGCTGAATCGCTTTAGTTCCGGATCCGTTGCGCCGTCGTCGTAGCTGTATACCGCCGCGCTGTAATCGCTCGCGCCAATCGGAATGCGCCCCATGCTCAGTGCGTGTTGATCCTGCCCGAACATCGTATGCAGCAGCTTAGCGCGATCGCTATCGCTCAGGCGCGAGAGCGTGAAGCACGAAGCATCGGTAAACGCCGCGCCAAATCCCAGGATCGTCTGCGCCGTTTTCGCCGGGTCCACGGTCACGTCCGCCGCCGCAGCCTTTTTCCCAATCTTCGTCCAGGCAACCTCCCCGCCAGGTGCCAACCGCTTTCCGCTCTTGTCGGTGACTTCTGTCTGCGCGGGTTTCGCCGCCGCTTGCGCCTCATTCGCTTCCGCCTTGGCGTTTGCCGTCACTCCCAAAAGCGAAGCCGCCGCCGCACCTACTCCCAGCCCTGCATACTTCAAAACTTCTCGCCGTGTTGTCACGCTCGACTCCCCGTTATCCTCGAATTACTCGCTAAGACTCCCACCAACTCCGTCTCCGCGCCGCACAGCATACTGCAAAATCGTTATTCTCTGACGCAAATCTGCAAGGCTGTAATCTCAATATCACCAGCACGCCCGAAATGCCCTAATATATGCGACCGCAAGAACCTCATCGGAGGAGAGTCGGCAAAAAACCATGACTCAAAAAAAAGCGCGACCGAAAGACATCACCGAGTACATCAATGCCGCCCCCAAAGAGGCTCAAAAGAAACTGCGTCAAATGCTTGCGTCTATTCGCGCATCCGCACCCGGAGCCAAGGAAAGCCTGAAATGGGGGATGCCCGCCTTTTCCTGTCAGAGGATACTGGTCACATTCGCCGCCCACAAAAATCACATCGGCTTCTATCCCACGCCATCAGCAGTGGCCGCCTTCGCCAAGGATCTTACGAAATTCGTCACGGCTAGTGGGTCGATCCAGTTTCCACTCGAAAAGCCGCTGCCTCTACCCCTGATCCGCAAGATCACAGCGTTCCGCGTTCAGGAGAGCCTCGAGAAAGACAAAAAGTGGAGAACGTAGCGGTGCTCAATGGCTTTGCGGGATGCCTCACACATCCGCGAAACTTTTTTAATTCATCGCCGGCACATGCTGCCCGCGGCGGGTGTTGCGCCACTTTTTGTTTAGCGATAACTGCTTCGGCGAGCTATGCTTATGCAACCAGTAGAACCTGCCTCCGGCAGACTTCCGAAAAGACGGACGAACTCTCCGATGCCTTCGCTCAAAAAGGTCCACGACGACAAACCTGTCAGTCTGAAGATTCTGGCCGACTATCTCAGCCTCTCCCCCGCTACCGTTTCCGTCGTACTCAACAACGTCCCTGGACGTTCCATCCCCGACGAGACCCGCGAGCGCGTGCGCGCCGCCGCGCGCAAGTTTAATTATCAGCCGAGTCTTTTGGCGCGGTCGCTCCGCAAGCAGCGTACGTTCACCGTCGGTGTCATGGTTCCCGAACTGAGCGATGGCTACCACACCTTGGTCATGGGCGGCGTCGGCGATCACCTCATGCAGGAAGGCTACTTCTATTTCAGTGCGCACCATCGCCACAAACCGGATCTCATTGAGGAGTATCCGCGCCTGCTCATCGGGCGCGGCGCCGAAGGGCTCATCGCCATCGATACCGCGCTTCAACATCCACTTTCGATTCCGGTCGTCGCCATCGCCGGGCACAAGAAAATTCCAGGCGTCACCAACATAATCCTCGATCACAAGCGCGCCGCCGAACTTTCTCTCCGCCACCTTTTCCAACTGGGCCATCGCCAATTGGCCTTCATGCGTGGGCAACCGTTTAGCTCCGACTCCAATGACCGCTGGCACAGCATCGTCTCCGTGGCCCGCGAACTGAACCTGGAGATTCGCCCCGAGCTAACCATTGAGCTGAAAGAAGACCTGACCTCTCCGGAGCTCGGCTACCCGGTGGTACAGCAACTCCTTCAACATCGCCACCACTTCACGGCCATCGTCTCTTTTAACGACATCGCCGCGATCGGCGCGATCCGCGCTCTTCGCGACGCTAACCTGCGCGTCCCCGAAGATGTTTCCGTTGTTGGTTTTGACGACATCAGCGTAGCCGCATATCACAATCCTCGCCTCACGACGATTCGTCAGCCTCTTCGCAACATGGGCGACACCGCCGCGCGCATTCTTCTGCAACGCATTCAAGGCTTGAAGAACTACCCGGAAGAAATCGCCGTTCCCCCCGAACTCATCATCCGGGAAACCACTGCCGCTCCGAACCCTAAATCTCGCAAGCAACACGGCGTCGCATAGGACCTCTGTGACGTCGTACCTGGATTATTAGTCGCGAGCGGCTCGCCCTGCGTTGTAAGGAGGAAGAGAGAAGTTTTGTCCGATGTGTAATTCTATCGCATCAGTTCGGAACAGACTCCACAGCCGACGCTGGCTCATTGGCCGCCGAAAAGCGGTTCGGCCTGGGACGATATCCGTTCCGCGTCCGGATGTGATACTTCCTCAACCCTTCCCCTGCGAGTTGCACTTTAATCGCGCGCCATCCACGATTGGGATTTGGTTTCGGATAGTAGCTGAACGAGTAGAGATGCGCCAAATCGTCTCGGATGGCGGCGAACGCCTTCTTTTCATCCCGCCAACTCTTGGCAAAATAAGCCTTCCCGCCAGTAGCCGCGCTCATCCGTTCAAAAACGGCGGTTGAAACAGGCTCTAGCTGTGCCGCGGTAGTGCTTATCATATATATCGGTATGCCTGCCGACTGCGCCAGCTCAGCGACATCCTCGGGTGGCACCATGCTGGAATTGTCCGGGCCATTCGAGAACACCACGATCACCTTTCTTCCCGGGTGCTGGCCGGCATCCTGCACCGTCAACAACAGCGAGTTATAGAGCGCCGCATCGTCCCCAGCCACGCTCGTGCGCACCCCGCGCACCACCGCCGACCGGTCCGACGTCAACGCCGCAGCCCGGAAAAGATCGCGGCTGTACGAATAGAAAGCTATTTTGTCCGCATTTTCCAGAGAGCGAACGAAATCCGCGATGGCATCTTGCGCGAAGACGAACCCGCGATACATGTAATTGCTCGTATCGAACAAGATGAAGACGTTGGCGCCGGCAATGACCGAACTGAACGTCTCGGACGGGTCTTCCACAGAAGAGCCTGCCGCGGAATCTGGCATCCGAGTACCCCCTTGCGCAGAAGCAGACTCGCCCGCGCCGTTCTTGCCAGTCTCCGCGGCAATGTCTATCAATCTGGTTGTCGGCCCATTCCCTTCTTCAAATGTGGCGATGTTCTCCGCAATGCCGTCTTCGGCGATCACGAAATCCGAAGGATGCAGGCCCGTTACATAGTTGCCCTTGTTGTCGGTCACCGCCACGTTCAACTGCACCAGGTTGACCACCACGCGAAGGCGCGTCGAGTCTTCCTGTCCGCTAATGCGAAAGGCGAAAATTGACAGAAGTCCTGCTGCGACCGCCACGATCAAGAAATATTTCTTTTCCATAGGTCTGTACCCCGTACCGCAACGTGTTGTTTTCCAACTGTAACGGCCCGCTGAAAAATGAGCCAACGGAACTGATCTAGGGCTGGGCCGAACCGCCGTTCGGTGACAACGCCGCTATCTTGCCCTGCCGGAACTCTTCGCCGGTTTCTCGAGTCGCGCGCAGCAGTGCCGGCCAATCCTCGAAATCAGTCGCAAAAATCTTCTCGACCATGCGACGCGTGAGTTCAGGAACCAGACGGTTTAGCATCACCGGTGAATAATTCTTCTCGTCGGCCAAGCGCGCCCAATACAAGTTGTTCGAATCCCACGTCTCGGCCAACAACCGGCTGGCGTAACCCATGAACACAGGGAAAGGCGGCAAATTCAGCAGCTCACGCGCGTAACTCTGCGCCAATACGGGATGTGGCACCCCAAAGTCTCGCGACAAACGCTCCCAGTTGACCTCGTTGGGGTACCGCTGCAAGAGACTTGCAAGCTCAGTACCGGCTGCTCCGAACGAATTCGCTTCTCCCGGATATCGCCGTTGATGTTCAGCCGCCAGATAGAAAGTGTCCGCAGGGGTCAACCGCGAAAGCACTTCCGGCAAGTCTCCTCTAATCAGCCCCTGCTCCACTCGCTCGGAGCGCTGCGGAATCATTCGATCCGACAGAATATCCAGGACCTTCTTCCGCAATTCCTCATTTTGCGCGGCAGCGCCCAAAAGCTCCTCGCCGCACTGCTGATACAGGCTGATCGCGTGAAGCTCATTCTGGCTAACGTTCCACCATCGAGGCACGACGGCGTTGGTCAACAGTCCAGGCACCAGTTCTCGCCAGATCAAAGCCTGCACGTTTTGCGGCGCGATGAAGTCCTGCTCCGCGGTCGCAAGCACGTACGGTAAATCGGCCAGCGATCCGACCAAGTGTGCGCCTCCGCCCGCAGGCGATCCCTCGCCGAACAACCGCGGCGCTTGCCACAATCGTTCCATGCCGATGATCGTGTCTCCCGCAAAATCATGCGAGCGAACGAACAAAGGATTGTGGTGCAGAATTTGCGCGCCGGGCGGCTCATAGTACGCGTAATTGAGACCTACGAGCGTGTCTCGCAGAAACGGAGCGAGTTGCCCGCGCGCCGCGGCGAGTTGTTCGGGGGAACCCGGCGACTTGATTACCTTCGCCAGGTTCGTCCGCATCTGCAATTCCGTATGACGGTTATTGTAGATTCCCGCGGCCCACTGCTCTCTCTCACTATTTTTGAAAATTGGCTGCGGCATCTCAAATTCTCTGAGCTCTCCAGCCAAGGGAAGCAACGTATTGCCCGAGGAGCCTCCTTGTGCGCCTTCGCGAAGCCCATCACCGAGCGCCAGGAGGGTGTCGAGCGAAACCAGACGTTGCTCATCCAAAATCGATCGGATTCTATTAGCGATCAGTTCATGCATGCGCTTGGCTTCCGCATCCGACTGGTGCGGACCCGCCAGCAAATTGATGAGTGTGTCTTGCGAAGCGTCGGGTTTGCCCGTTGCGGCGAACAGCAGGTCTTTCAGGGATGTGCGGCCTGCGTCGAAAAGTTGCGTCGAAGTTCCGACCTTGCCAAACGGCCTGATCGTCTTTTGCCACGAGTCGTTCAAATCGGATTCAGGGATTTCGCCTTGACGCGCCAATATCTGCCAAACTCCGATGCTGGCCTGAAATGTTCCCAGCGCATTGCCCCGCAGCGCGCTGTTGGGAATCCCATTGAGGCTCGTTGCAGCTTGTATGAAGGCAGCGATCGAAGAATCGTTCAACTCCGGAAACTCTGAGAAGAGAAGATATTGGTCGCTGAAGTCAGCAAACTTTCCGGCCAGCAATGCCACCGTTTCCGGACGAAGTCGATGCTCCGGAGCGCGCCTGCCGTCCAGTTCACTAAGCATCAGATAACTTTGTACAGGACCTGTGTCAGTGGGAATCCGCGAAATCGCGAACAGGGCTTCCAGCAATTGATCTGGGTGCTCCCAACGTGCAGCTCGGCGGCCCCAGTCGCGTATAACTTTGGAATCCGTCTTTTGTCGGAAGACTTTCTTCCATACTTCGAGATTTCCAGGAACGTACAGATCCCCGTTCGGCTCCCAACGAAGGCGGGTCACCAGCAGCATCAGCCCCGCGTCGTGCCGGAACACGCCCGCTCCCGCATCCGGAAAATCTTTTCCTCGGAACATCTCGTAAAAATGCCGCAGCCGGGGAGCCTCAGTGAAATGAGTTTGCTGTGAGGGAGGTAAACTCGACAGGTCGTCAAAATATGCCGCAAGCCAGCCGCTGTCCCTGGCGAACAATTTAGGGACGAATTCTCCCGGAGAATCCGGATTCGCTCCCACCAGTTCTTTCCAAGCGGGGGCCGCCACTGATCCACCAGGCACCATCACTCGCCCAGATCGAATGCAAATGTGGCTGCCATAGAACTGCAAGCTCGCGGCCTGCGGAATCATCTTTTTCAGCGCGTGCGACTGCCGCAACGCAGATAGAGTCTCCGCGTCCATCCGCGTCAATGCCCAGTAGAAGCGGGACAGCTCCGGATCGCCCAAGAGCATGTCCACTAGATCATCTTTCTTCCCTTTCTTGCTCCAGTCGATCTCCACGGGCGGTGCAGGAACGTGCGATGTCGGGAACGAGTACGTGAAAGCCCGCCCGTCTTGGAGACTCTTTTCAAGGTCCGGCAGGGGAAATCCTGAGTCGATGGTGAGGAACGCTCTTTGCGGATCGGCAGTCTCTAGGTAAGTCCTGCGCTGCCCGCAGTCAGCACGCGTTCGATACCCCAGGATTTTCAGCAGAGGTTTTGCTTCGTCGCAAGTAGAAACATGAATGACGCCATCGGGACCTGCCAGTGCCGTTAGTTCCCGTGCCTGCTGCACATAGCGCATCAACAGGATGAGAAATTCGGACGGCCGGCCCTTGGGCCATTGCCCCTCATAGCCCAATACAAATACGTTGCGGGCCAGCAACGGCATCACTTCTTCAGGCGAAACTTTCTGGCTAATCCCCGCCATGCGTAAAAACGAACGCAGTGGTCCTGGAATCGCAATATTCGCCGATTCGGATGACCCGATTTTGGCGTCGTCCAAATCAGAGGGACTGGTACCGCGCGCGGCATGCGCAAAGCACAAACCAACGAAAAGAGTGGCGGCGAGAATGCCTTGAGTGCCGAAGAAAACCTTAGCGCATCGCCTTGCAATTAAATCGGTTAAGAGGAGTATGGGGGCCTTCAAGATTCCCTCCCCGGAGCGGAACGAGCCAGAACGACACAGTTGAGATGCAGAGAAAGAAGATTTGGACCGCAAACGAAATCAGGTCCAAAACGCGCACCGGCGACGATGAGTCGCTCTTCAAGACGCAGTCACGATCAAGTGAATGTACTTGTACCCATAGGAGGAGCGGTGGTGCTTCTCGACATCGCGTTCAGGCCGAGGCAACTCGTCCTTGCTTGCTCTATTTAAGCCCTAACCACGCCCATGTCAAACCCCAAATTGTCAAAACACCTTCACACCTCTTTTGCTGTCGCGACCAGTCGTGGCCCGAGCGTTTACCGCGACCAAATGGCAGTAAGTACAACGAACTGGGCACGAACCGGTAGGGGCTGAACCAGCGCTCGCAGCGCTCAGTCTCCGGAAACCCGCCGAACGCTTTGCAAAAACGCCGCTAGGTGTACAATGCCGACCTGTTGGGACCCTACTAATATAAAAGTGTCTGTATTTCTTCCTTTCCGGGGCTCTGCCGACTGAGATCGCCATGGAGGAAAAATGACCACAGTTCCTGCGTCGGACAAGCACTACACGGCACGCATTATCGAGCGAAAAGATTTATCGGAAGACTTGTGGTTGATCCGCGTTGACCCCGGAGGTCCATTTCAGTTCAAGGCCGGTCAGTACGCAACGTTGGGTGTAGATCACGCTGATAAGCGCATCGAGCGAGCGTATTCCATCGTGTCGTCACCCTACGAGCACGGGTTGGAATTTTTTATCGAATTGGTGCCGCAAGGTGCGCTCACGCCCCATCTCTACAAGTTGCAGCTGGGCGACACCATGCTGTGCCGCAAAGTCGCCAAGGGCCGTTTCACGCTCGACGTAAAAAGCGGACGCACTCAGCATCTGCTGCTCGCCACCGTCACCGGAATCGCTCCATTCGTCAGCTATGTTCGAACGATGTATAAGGACTGGAAAAGCGGCGGCAACCCCATGCCCGGCAACCACAAGCTCTACTGTCTGCAAGGAGGAAGCCGCTCCTGGGAATTCGGATATCGCGAAGAGATGGAACGCATCGCCGCCGAAGTGCCCTGGTTCAAGTTCGTCACTACCATCAGCCGCCCGTGGGAGGACGCGGCCTGGAAAGGCGAGACCGGCCGCGTCGACGATCTGGTTCGAAAGTACACCGACCTGTGGGGACTGCGGCCGGACACGACAACAGCGTATCTCTGCGGGCATCCCAGCATGTGCGAGAACGGCCAAGGCATCCTGAAGCGCGCCGGCTGGCAGAAGGGTTCCATGTTCGAAGAGGTCTATTTCATACCAGGCAAGGAAGCCGCAGCTGAGTAGTCGGCTCGCGTTGCTCTGTTGCGCGAGGCTCGCTTCGCGTGGCCGGTGTACAATGCGGCCAGCCACAATCCGAATCAAAACATATTAAGTTCTTGGGTATCGGAGGCAGTTTCATGATTGTTGGTGTTGCGCGCGAAAGTTATCCGGGGGAGCGGCGCGTGGCGCTGGTGCCCGCGGTGTTGCCCACGCTGGCGAAGGCCGGACTTGAGGTGGTCCTCGAGGCTGGCGCTGGCGTCGAAGCCGGTTATCCTGACGCCGAGTACGTTGCCAAGGGCGCGAAAATTGTCGCGGATCGCGCTGAATTGTTTCGCACCGCTGACATCCTCACGCAAGTTCTGTGCTACGGCGCGAACGATCGCACCGGAAAAGCCGACCTCCCGCTTTTTCACCGCGATCAAATCCTCATCGGATTTCTGCGCCCGCTCGGCTCCGTCGAAACCATCACCGACATCGCCGCCAAAGGGGTCACCTCGTTTTCCGTCGAGCTGATGCCGCGCTCCACGCGCGCGCAAAGCATGGACGCGCTCTCTTCGATGTCCACCATCTCCGGATACAAAGCCGTGCTCATCGCCGCGGACACGCTGCCGAAACTTTTTCCCATGCTCACCACCGCCGCCGGCACCATCACGCCCGCGCGCGTGCTGATCATCGGCTGCGGCGTCGCCGGACTGCAAGCCATCGCCACCGCGCGCCGCTTGGGCGCCGTGGTTTCCGCCTACGATGTGCGTCCCGCGGTCAAGGAACAAGTGCACAGCCTCGGCGCGCGTTTCGTCGAGCTGCCCATCGAAGCCAAAGACGCGCAGGACGCCCGCGGCTACGCGCGCGCGCAGGATGAAGAGTTCTACCGCAAGCAGCGCGAGCTGCTGGGAAAAGTGGTGGCGGAAAGCGACGTGGTCATCACCACCGCGGTGGTGCCCGGCAAAAAATCTCCCGTGCTGGTCACCAAGGAAATGGTCGCCGGCATGGCTCCCGGCTCCGTAATCGTCGATCTCGCTGCCGAGCGCGGCGGCAATTGCGAGCTCACCAAGTGCGGGGAAAAAATCAGCGTCAACGGCGTGACCATCATCGGCTGGTTCAATCTGGCCAGCACCGTGCCCTATCACGCCAGCCAGATGTACGCGCGCAACCTCACCGCGTTTCTTGTCCATCTCGTCAAAGATGGAAAACTCCAGATCAACACGAGTGACGAAATCATTCGCGACACGCTCCTCACCCAGTCCGGCGAAGTCGTCAACGCCCGCCTCCGCGAATTTTTTCAGTTGCCCGCGCTAGCCACCCAGGAGCGCGCCTAAAATGAAGACTTGCTCCCGCATTTGTAGCGGCCGCGGCCTGCCCCGATTCGGTCGAGGATTGTCGCGGGCGCTTTTTCCGCATCGCAGGAGGACCGCTCCATGAAGCTGGATCTCATCACCAGCCTCTACGTTTTCATGCTCGCCGCTTTCATCGGCTTTGAAGTCATCCGCCGCGTTTCCCCGCTGCTGCACACGCCGCTGATGTCTCTCACCAACGCGCTCGACGCCATCGCCGTGGTCGGCGCCATCATTCTCGCCGGCGAACACAAAACCAATCTCGCCGCGATTCTCGGCACCATCGCCATCGTCGCCGCCACCAGCAACATCGTCGGCGGCTTCCTGATCACCGACCGCATGCTGCGCATGTTCAAATCCAGCGGGCCGAAGAGACCATAATGCCCACCGACACGCTGATCGAAATCACATATCTCGTCGCCACCGTGCTGTTCATTCTTTCGCTGAAGTGGCTGAGTTCGCCGACCACCGCGCGCCACGGCGTGTGGGCCGGCGAAATCGGCATGGCCCTCGCCATCGGCGGAACGCTGCTTTACCGCGGTATCGTGGATTACAAGCTGGTCGCCATCGGCTTGGTGCTCGGCTGCATCATCGGCGTGCCGCTCGGCAAAGTCGCCATGACCGCGGTGCCGCAGCGGACCGCGCTGAGCCACGCGTTCGGCGCGCTGTGCGTCACGCTCGTCGGCACATCGGAGTTCTATCTGCGTGCGCCCAACATTTCGCCGTTCATGATGGCTGTGCTCTCCATGGAAGTGATTCTCGGCTCGCTCACTTTCACCGGCAGCTTGATGGCCGCCGGCAAGCTGCAGGAAATTTTGCCGCAGCGCCCCATCACGTACAAGGGACAGAACTTCGTCAACCTCGGCATGCTGGCGCTGGCCATCGCTATCGCCGCGGTTCTGGTGATGCATCCCGAGCAAGTCAGATTGTTTCCCGCCATGATCCTCATCCCGCTGATCTTCGGCGTGATGCTCGTCATTCCCATCGGCGGCGCGGACATGCCCACGGTGATTTCGCTGTTGAACTCCTACGCCGGTCTCTCTGCAGCAGCGATGGGCTTCGTGCTCAACAGCAAGCTGCTGATCATCGCCGGCGCGCTCGACGGCTCTTCCGGATTTATCCTCTCGGTGATCATGTCCAAGGCCATGAATCGCTCGTTCACCAACGTGCTCTTTGGTGGCTTTGGGCAAATTCAA
>Ga0209648_10000408_pt1 | contig 32756 bp, 25 predicted proteins | sample GraSoi2013_115cm_FD_185830 | JGI IMG/M metagenome (GOLD analysis project Ga0209648, IMG submission 185830) | Grasslands soil microbial communities from the Angelo Coastal Reserve, California, USA - Sample 9_17_2013_115cm (SPAdes) (version 2) | ecosystem: Environmental > Terrestrial > Soil >...
CCGATCACGGGTCACGTCGTACACGATGAGGAACTTTGAGGACGTCGTAATCTTTGTGGCCGACATGGAACAGGCCATCGAGAAGCTGAACGCACTCGAAAAAAAGCTGCTGGCCATGAACGTTCTGGAGGAATACACGGTACCCGAGGTCGCGCGACTGCTCGGTTGTACCCAAAGAACTGTCGAACGCTTCCTCCAGGATGCGCTCGACCAGCTCTCGCGAATCCTTCTCGCGGGAGGGTTGATGGAAAAATTGCCGGTGATGAGAGGTGAAAAAACTTGTCAAGAGGGTAAGAATTACAATTTCAATGTAAGTGACTCAAACAAAGGCGAAAATAAATATCGAAAAGTTGGCGGTGTACCCCCGTCCGATTTGATATCCTAAACTTAAGAGTCGAGAAAAATAAAAACTCTGAGGGGCGCGACGCAAATCGCGCCCTTTTTCTATTTCTGGCGGACAGATGGCGACGGGAAAGGTGACGTAGAATCAGAATAATCGTAAAACGCAGATTGAGGATTGCGACAGCAAGGCGAACGGAACGCAGCATGGATATGACCTGGATCACGGAACGAGTTGCGCTGGGCGGTGGCATCTGGAACGCGCGGAACATGGAAGAACTGGCGCAAACGGGCGTGACCCACGTGCTCAACATGCAGGTCGAGTTCGATGACCGGCCGCTGGCGGAACCGCACGGGATCCGCGTGCTGTGGAATCCGACCGACGACGATTTTTTGCCGAAGCCCCCGGAACTGTTGAAGCGCGGCGTTGATTTTGCGCTGGAAGCTCTGGACAACCCGGAGGCGCGGCTTTACATCCATTGCGCCGCAGGGGTACACCGGGCTCCGATGATGACGCTGGCGGTATTATGCGCGATGGAGTGGGAAATAGAGGCGGCCATGGTGCTGATCGAGACGCGAAGGCCGGGGGTCGACTTCGCGGACGTGTATGTTGAGAGCGTGCGGCGATTTATGGATTCGCGGGTAGAGAGCGAGCCGCGGGGCTCAGACTGACTATCGGCCTCGAGTTGGGTGGAAATATGCGAAGTGTTTTCGGAGGTCCCCAGGGCGGCTGCGACAAACGTCAAAAGCTTGAACCACAGAGGACCCCCTTCGGCTTCGCTCAGGGCAGCTCCGAGGAGCACAGGGGGAACCTGCACAGGGGGAACCTGTAGGGGGCGCCGCTCGGCAGAGCGGCTTTCTTATTGGCCCGAATTCGGGCGGCGTGTGCTTACGAGGAGAGAACAAGAGATGCCCAGATCGTTCGCGGTGAATAACAATTACTTCTTGATGGCGGCGCGGGTGGTGATTTCCCTGCTGATCGCGTCGCTGGCGTTGACGTTGCCGACCACGTTACAGGCACAAGGGCCAGCACTTACTACGATCAGCGGCACAGTGTATCGGGCCGACGGAACCGCCGCATCGGGTACAGTGCTGGTTTCATGGCCGTCGTTCCAGACCGCAGAGGGAAACGCGGTGGCGGCGGGCAATCTGAGTGTGACGATTCGACCACTAGGCGCGTTTAGCGCGCAACTGGTTCCCAACGTGGGCGCGTCTCCGGCGGGAACTTACTACGTCGTGGTTTTCCAACTCGACGACGGTACCGTTCGGACGGAATACTGGGCGGTTCCGGCGACATCGCCGACGACAATTGCCGCTGTGCTGACGACACCAGGTACAGGGCTGGGGAACCTCGCCGTGACACAGGAGTACGTGAATGCAGCTGTGGCGAATCGGGCGATCGACGCCGCAGTGGTGCATCTGGCGGGAACGGAGACGATCTCCGGCACGAAGCACTTTGCCGTGCCTCCGGCACTTCCAACGCCGGCCGGCGCCACCGACGCTGCAAACAAGGGTTACGTGGATGCAGCAGTGGCGACCGTAGGCTCGGGAGCGTATGTCTCCAAGGCGGGCGACACGATGAGTGGTCCGTTAACCCTGCCCGCAGATCCGACCGCACCTAATCAGGCTGCCGACCGGCACTATGTGGACAGTGGGCTTGCGGTGAAAGCGGACCTGGTGAATGGGAGCGTTCCAACCGGCCAGTTGGGGGCGGGAGTCGCCAGCGCAGCGACTTGTTTAACCGGTAACTCGACCTGGGGATCTTGTGGTGGCGGCGCGCCGGCCGGGATCACTTATGCCACGACGGCGCTGAATTGGACACAGACTATCTCCAGCTCGTTAACCAGTGGATCGCAAACAACAGTTACGCTAACTCCCTGTCCAGTTGGCATTGATACGACGAGCGGAGCCGGCTATCAAGTGCTTGTTTCCGGCGGGGGAAACAGTGAGGCGGTCAGCGTAATTACCGCGGCAGGAGGATGTACTTCAGGAGCGGCGTCGGGGACGATTAGTTTCACCCCGTTCTATTCCTATTCCTCCGGATACACGGTAAGTTCCGCCTCTTCTGGCATTCAGGAGACGTTGAATACCGGCTGCGGAGTAAATACGATCACATACAAGAACAGCCAGTGCAACGTGACCATTCCGGCAAATGGGCCCAGCGGTACTGTCAACACTTACAACGTTTTCGGAACACTCTATCTGCATTCCAACCAATCTGTTTTGAGCGGCTACGGGACATCGCTGAACTGTTTTGGGCGCGGCGCCTGCTTACAGGTTGGCGATCTGAGGAATTCCAACGACTTCACGAACAACACCGTGGCCGGGCTGAGCTTTCGCACACCGGTGAGTCTCGTGGGCAACGCGGCATTTGCTGGAGTCGCGATCACACAAACGCAAAGGACTTCCCAGGTTGCGACCATTACGACGGCCAGCACGCACGGCTTTCGGGTCGGAGATATGGTGACGATCCTGTTTACCGACAGCAGCAGCTACTGGGGCGATGCGATAATCACGGCGGTGCCGAGCACAACAACGTTCCAGTATGCGCACTCTGGCGCTGACATCGCCGTGCAGGCAAGTCCTGGCGTAGTGGCACTGGCGTATGTGGCGGTGTTAGATAACGCTGTAAATACCCACCTGATCGACATTTCCTACGATAAGGTGGGAGAGAGCGGCCAGTTTAATAACTTCTTCGATTTATGGGATGACGAGAACGCCACTATCGACCATTTTAATAACAACGCTATATCCCTGAACAACAATGCGAATTGGACAGGATCGTTTGTGTTCTCGGCAGGAAACCAGAGCATGCAGATTGCTCCGGTTATTACGCTGCGCGACTCGAGCATAACAGCGAATTATTCGAACGGGGCGACTGTCTACAACTCAAATGGACTCTATATCGAAAACACCGTACTTCAAGCCACGGGTCCCTGGCAGGTGTATTCATCGAACTCCACCGGGAATTATCAGGGAGCCTACCTTAAGAACATTTATTCCGAAAGCACTGTTGGTCTAAACCCGCTTTCCCCGCCCCATTCCCCCTTCCCCGGTCTTGGAATTGCCGGCTTGATTGCCGGAATATCGAGTGGGGCTGCAAGTTTTGAGATTGCCGGGAATGGCGGCACTCTGGGAGCGTTTGCCACGGGAGGGACGGGTTCTACGCCTTACTCATACTTCATCGTAGCCAACGACACGACTGTTGGCACGCAAACTTCTCCGATGCAGGTCCTCAATTGGCTTTCAACTGGAAGCGATTCGATTCCGGTTCGTTGGCCCAGGGTGGCAAACGGAAGTGATGCCATCACCTATGACGTGATCCGCGTAGCAACTCCGGTTGGGGTCGGTGCCGTCTATCCCCACAATGGGGGATGTCCCGGTGGAACGGGAGGGACGTGCGGATACGTGGCACAGGGACTTCTACAATCTGCTGCGTGTTCTGGTGGTTTGGTGTGCACCTACACAGATAATGGATCGTCGTCCACTTCCGCATATGCGATTAAACAAGCGAACTACGGCGGGAACTTAAACTTCTGGCCCGGTTCGGTGGTATCGGTCAACAAGAGCGTCAAGGTAGACGTGGAGGAGTCGAGCATCGTTGGGGTGGGACTGAACGGAAATCCGCTTCAGCTTGCCAATCAGTGCTCGAGCTACGGAGCAGCATCGCCGGGGGGCTATACCGCATGTTTAGCGAGCGTGACGTCCTTCAATAACAGTGTTCCAAATCAGACGGCCACGATAGTGACTGATGGGACAGAGGCGGGCGGTGGCATGTCTCTATCCAAGGGGCGATTGAATTTCTCCAGCACAACGGGAGCCTCTATTGCTCCGCATCACATCATCACGCTGATCGATTCCCAGCCTGCCCTGACTCAATCAACTTCGGGATACAGGCCGCCAGCGAGTGCGACTGATACTTGGATCGGAACGGATGTGCCGAGCGGCGGAGTGGGGGTTAGTTCTGGGCAGCTTGCGTTTGGATCTCCGGTGTCGATTACGAATTACATCGCCCAGACCGGCGATGGTGTGCATGCAAACTGGTTGGAGAGGTTGAGTGCATCGCTGAAAGAGTTTAACGTTCCGGTAAAGTTCGATCAGAGCGTTACGCTGGCCGGGCTGTCGAATGGTTGCCTCAATATTGCGTCCGGCGTGATTGCATCCACTGGGAGTCCTTGCGGATCTGGCGGTGGTGGAGGGAGTGTTAGTTCGGTGTTTGGGCGCTCGGGGGCGGTTATAGCCGCCAATGGCGACTATACGGTGTCTCAAGTTACGGGAGCGGCCGCGGACGCATCGGTAGTTCATAACACGGGCACCGAGACGATTGCCGGGACGAAGACTTTCACAAACAACGTCACGATAAGCGGGAACTTGTTATTGCCGCAGGGGAATGCTTTCGTTCCAGCCGTAGGCGGCATCGGGCTGGATACCACTGCCGGGTTGCCAGTGGTGAACATTGGTGGCACAACGCACCAGGTTGCTCTTACGAGTTCGAATATCAGCGGACAGGCGGGGACGGCCCTAGCCCTGGCGGCCGTTCCGACGCAGTGCAGCGGGTCGTTTGCCACGGGCATTGCGGCGAATGGAAATGCGAATTGCACAACGCCAAATGTAATCCAGCTATCTGAAACCACGCAGCCTGCCGGAATTCCTAACTGGGGCGTGTTCTGGTTCGATTCAGCTACGCACACACCACGGGTCATTGAGAACAACGGGCAAGTTACCCAGTTGGGGTTGACTAACATGTTCAACTCTGACCCGGGCGGCGATCCTGCAGATAACCTCGAAGAGCGAAACGGAAGCACGGCGCAGAACTTCCGCGTCTATTCGAACTTCGCGAATAACACAACCTGGCAGCGAACGTCTTTGGGCTTTGATGCAACGGACAACTATGCTGTGGTCCGCAGCGAGAACGCGACATCGGCGACGGCGCCTGGGTTAGGTCTGTGGATTGGAAGCGGGCTGAAATGGGTGGTGGATGCCGCGGGCAGTCTTAAACCCTGGACGGACAATGCCTTTAACCTCGGCAGCGACAGCGGGAACGCTGCCAAGAGCATCTTCGCGAAAACGTCGTTTAATTCGGTTCTATACGGGCGAAACGATTTTGAGATTCCGAATGACGCGTCAACCGGCACAGTGTTGAACGAGTTGGCAGTGTTCAACACTAACAGTCCATCGCAGGCGGTGCTTGCGAGTACGTCGTCGACTAACGGCGTGATTGGGTTGGTACAAGGCGGCGCCGGCAAGAGCGGGAACGCAGCGATTACATGGCGCGGCTACGCATATTGCATCTTCGATAATGCCACTACCGCTGGGGATGTGGTCATTGCGAGCACGAGCTCAGCGGGCGATTGTCACGACACAGGGTCCGGAGCGCAGCCCTCTGCGCAACTGATCGGGTATGTAGATGTTACTAATGCGACATCTGGACAAACGAATGGTATGCGCGTCAGCTTGCAACCGCCACAGGGTAGTGGCGGCGGGGGAAATGTCGGTTCTGTATTTGGGCGCACCGGTGCAGTCACTGCAGCGACCGGCGACTATTCTGTGGCGCAAGTTACGGGGGCTGCGGCGGATTCAGCGGTCATTCATCTGGCGGGCGCTGAGACGATTAGTGGATCGAAGACATTCTCCAGTGACGTAACGCTCAGCGGTAATCTGAATGTAGCGGGGACAATTAACCAGACGGGCACCGGACCAACGCAGTGGTCGGGAAAGAAATGGACGGGAACGACAGTCACGGTGCCGAGCGGGATGGATTTCTCGTTGGGTCTTGGGTCGGATAACACATTCAAGTGCCAGTTGACAAGCGGGGCATCGTGCATGCCTGCGAACGCAGTCACGAGCGTGTTTGGACGAACGGGCGCGGTCGCGGCCGCGAGTGGCGACTATACGGTCAGCCAGATCTCCGGCGCTGCGCCACTGGCGTCACCTACTTTCACGGGAACGCCAACAGTGCCGGGATATGTAACCACCGGCACATCGGTCAACGGGCACGCGCTCTCGTCGAATGTAAGTGTGTCTGCATCGGACCTTACAACTGGGACTCTTCCCACGGCTCAGCTGCCTTCGCCTACCTGCTCGTGGGTCACCGTGCCTGCACAGAGCGGGTCGGGCAATGCTTTTACGGGAACAAATAAGGCCATTGTCTGGGGTGTCTACAACCCCTACCCGTGCGTGACCAACAACGTTGCTTACGTCGTGGGCACAGCCGATAACACGTCCAACAATTATGCGCTAGGCCTTTACTCCGGGACTTCGGGTGGAACAGGCGCGCTGGTTGCGACGACAGCGTCAACCGCGGGCACGACGTTTGCGTCATCAACCGGAATAAAGCACATAGCGTGGAGCGCCTCGAACGTCACCGTGCCCGCTGGGCGGATATACATTGCGCTCACGAGTAACTGCGCCTCCACGTGCGCGGCCTTGCTGGGAACGCCGGGCTCGGGCGTGACCTGGGCGGCGAATGTTCAGGTGAGCGTCACCACGGGCGGCACCGCGCTGCCCTCGACGGTAACTTTGCCCAGCGATAGTTTCAGTTCCGGTGCTTCGATTCCGGCGCTGATCGTGTACTAATCCCACGAAAGCCACCATGATTAAACAAGTATTGTTGCTTCTATTTCTAGGAGCGCCGCTGGCGTGTGCCTCCGATTATTACGTCGATTGCAATTACGGGGCGAATGGAAATCCCGGGACCAGTCCGCAACAGGCGTGGCGGACGCTGCTGCAAGTTGGGATCTCTGGCTTTCAACCGGGTGACACGATCAACCTGCGGCGGGACTGTACCTGGAACGAAACGCTGACGCCTCCCTCGAGCGGGAGCAGTGGTTCCTTGATCAAGATCGACAGCTATGGCAATGGGCAGCCGCCGCATTTGACTGGCTATTTGCCGATTGCAGCGCGGTGGTGGACACAGGTGGGGAGCACGAACGTCTGGTCGGCGACGTTGTATTCGGCGACAACTGGGCTTGCGAATGTTGTGCAGTGCGGTATTCGGAGCTTCTACTGTCTGACACAGGCGCCGTCCCAGTTAGAGTATGTGCGGTTCGGCACGGCGTGGGGGATGGGACAGGCGAGCCAGGCGGCTCTTAGTCAGGATCGGGACTACTGGTACGACTCGACGAATTACATTTTGTATGTGTACAGCGCTGGTGGCAATCCGGCGGCGCATTACTCCACGGTTGCGCCCATCGCGCTCAGCGGGGGAAGCGTGCTGAATTTGAATGGCGTCTCGTGGCTGGAAATTCAGCATCTGCAACTTGACTGGTTCGACGGATACGGAGTGCAGGTGCAAGGATCGAGCGATCACCTTTGGCTTGGCAATATGGCGTCGGACAGTCAAGTGGAAAACGGCGCTGTGCCGCTGGGTTTTTATGTGCATCCGAGCGGCACGCCGGTGGACATCCATCTTTATAACACGGACGCTAACATGAACTATGCGGGTTACCGTTTTGATGGATGCGGGAGTGGTGGGTGCGCATTTGAGCTTAAGAACTGCCGCGCATACGCGAATCGCGCATACGGGATCTTGGATAACGTGCAGGGGGCGGTGAGCTATGACTATTGCCATCTGTACGCGAACAATCTGGCAACGGCGTTGACTTTGGATACGTCGGGAACTCCCGGACCGGCGGCGGGCTTGCATAACGTCGCGGCGGAAACGCCGCCCTGGATCCGCGAGTGGCACCGGTGGCCGGCATATACGACGGTGACCTATGACGATCCTGGACTGGTGCAGTATAGCGATACTTATATCAACTCACTTCTGCCGACGATGGCAGCCAAAGGGGTACCGCTCTCGATTGCGGTAGTTACGGGCGGGAGTTATTCGCAGTCGATTATCAGTGAAGTGCAGGGTTGGATTAATGCGGGATGGGACGTCAACACGCACTCGATATCGCATGAGTATTCAGATCCACCGGCCTCTAGTTGTGGGGCGGCTGGGCCGTTTCCTGTTCCGTGCCATGCTTTTGAGAACTTGCGGTACACGGGGACCATCGCGTCAAGCGTGACATTGAACATAGCGCACCCCACACCGGGGCATGCGACGTTGACGGTGACGACGAGCCCGGACGATCCGGCCGCCGATGTTAACTGGAATCTGACGCCAGCGGCGCCGGGGCAGACTTCTACCGGGCTCGACACTTTGGGCGGGATTTTATACACGATGCAGCAGCGCGGAGTATTCTCTGTGACCCTTGACGCGAACGCGAAGAGCACGGCGCGCAGTATTTCGCTGGCCGATGTGACGAACATGGACGTTAAGAGTTCGGCGCAGAACTTGGACCTTGACGAAACACAGATGGAAACGGAAGAGATGAGTTGGGCACAGGGGTGGATGAATCTGAACTTTACAGGACTGCCGCTGAAACGGGTGTACGTGATGCCTGGGACTTATGAAGATCCGGTGACCGAGAACATAGCGGCCAATCTGGGATATGCGGGGGTGCGCGGGACGGGTAGCCTAAAGCCGTGTTGCGGGGCAAATACAACCCTGGCTACGGGCTACGATGTGTTCAACATCCTAAGTCAGGGTGTAGTACCTAACTATCAGGGCCTTAGTTATCAGGCGATGCGGAATCGAGTTAGTCAAGATGTATTTAAGAACGCGTTGTGGGGACGACCGATCGGGTACTTCTGGCATGTGAACGAGTTGCGTCCGGATGAAGTCGCGAACTTTATGGACGCCCTGGTTCAAGGGGGGGCGGCGCTGGAATCGAATACGCAGATGGTGAATCTTCTCTTGTCGTGCGCGGCAAACGATGTGGTGCCGTCGGGCTATGTGACCGGCAGCTATTATGTTTGTCCGTCAAGTGGGACGGAGGCAGATTTTCGGCCGACGGTGAATTCGCCGGTGCGGGACGCGGGCGCGAATCTAGGTGCGGAGTATCAATACGACCTGATGGGAATCAATCAGAACTCGTACGGGACCGGGTGGGAGATAGGGGCGTACTCATATGTGCCGGAGGACTTCAGCGCAACGCATTGAAATGGGCCTCTTCAAGGGACGTCTGTTTTGACAGATTTTGGGCCTGAGGATTGGGAGTGGTTAGGACAAAACCTCGATGAACGCCCGAAAGGGCAAAACCAAGCCCGGGAAGGATTAGAAGCTGGGGAGCTGTGGGAGCCGACCAGGCGGGATATCTTCATCGAAGAGTGGCTGAGAATCCGGACGAAGACAACCAATCGGACCGATTTCCTATTGAACCGCGCGCAGCGGGAGTATTCGCGGAAATCCACAGACCAGAACGTGGTGCTGAAGGCGCGGCAGCTGGGCATCACGACTTACGTCGCCGCGAGATTTTTCGTCCAGACAATCACGCGACGGGGCACCCTGAGCATGCAGGTGACGCAGGATCGAGAGTCGGCAGAGGACATTTTCCGGATCGTCCGGCGGTTCTGGGAGAAGCTACCGGATGATTGGCGGGCCGGGCTTCTGCGAACTTCGCACCGTAACGCACGGCAGCTGGTATTTCCAAACTTGGACAGCGAGTACTGTCTGGCTTCGGCGGAGGAAAATGCCGGGCGAGGCCGCACGATCCAGAATCTGCACTGCTCCGAGGTTTCGCGGTGGGGCCGAAAAGGTGATGAGGCGCTGGCATCGTTGCGGGCGGCAGTAGTGCCGGGAGGCGACATTGTGCTGGAGTCCACGCCGAACGGAGCGGGCGGACTTTTTTATGAGGAGTGGCAGCGGGCGGACGATACGGGGTATACGCGTCACTTTTTTCCATGGTGGTTTGACGCAGCCTACGTCCTGGAACCGGGCGTGGATTTTGCAGCGCTCACACAAGAAGAAGCGGAACTGGCTGCGCTTCACGGGCTGAAGATCGAACAGATCGCATGGCGACGCAAACAATGGGCGTCGTTTCGGGGACTGGCGGTGCAGGAATTTGCCGAGGACCCGGTGTCGTGTTTCCGGGCGTCGGGAGAATGCGTCTTTGACCTTGAGTCGGTGGACCAGGCGCTGCGTGGCTCGGGTGAGCCGATTGAAACACGGGACAACCAGCGGCTCACGATCTGGCTTCCGACGCAGGCGGGGCGGAGGTATGTAATCGGAGCCGATCCCGCGGGGGGCGGGATCGAGGGCGATTACTCATGTGCGGAAGTGATTGATCGTGAGATGGGAGCGCAGTGTGCGGAGCTACATGGACATTGGCCTCCGCGGGAGTTTGCGCGGAGACTGGCGGCGCTGGGGAAGGAATACAACACGGCGCTGCTGGCGGTGGAGAGCAATAATCACGGGCACGCTGTGCTGGCGATTCTGCGAACGCTGCAGTATCCGCAGGTGTTTGTGCAGAAGGGGCAGGATGGGTGGTTGACTTCGGCGGTGAGCCGTCCGGCGATGATTGAAAACCTGGGGTCGGCACTGATGGAGGAGCCGGGGCGATTCAGGAGTCTGCGGCTGCTGAACGAATGCCGGACGTTCATAAGGTTTGCGAACGGGAATACGGGGGCGGCTCCGGGAACTCATGACGATTGCGTGATGGCGCTGGCGATTGCGTGGGCCGTGCGGATGGCGGAGGCGGGGCGCGTCCCCCAGCGCGCTGTGGAATTTGACAGCCTGGAAAAGTGAACATTTCCGATGTGGCGGCGGTCACAGGCAGAAAGCTGGGTAGCGGGTATCGTGCTTATGGCGGGTTCACCGTCGAGAGTCCTCAGCGGACAGCAAGTCAAGAGCTTGAACCACAGGGGACAAAGAGGAGCACAGGGGAAAGAACACAGGGGAAACCCTGTCGGGACTTATGCCCACTACCGCAGTTCAACATGTAAAGAGGATGCGGGGCGGAGCGCAGAGCCACTTGATGCGCTGCGACGACGGGCACTACTACGTGGTCAAGTTTCGAAACAATCCGCAGCATGAGCGGGTGCTGGCGAATGAGTTCCTGGCGACGCGGCTCGCCGAGCGTGTGGGACTGCCGGTGCCGGCGGCGGAGGTGGTGGAGGTTCGGCCCTGGCTGGTAGAGCACACGGCGGACCTGACGATTTTGTTGGGGAGCCACGAGATTCGGGTGGAGGCGGGACTGCAGTTCGGATCGCGGTACATAGTGAGTCCAGTGGAAGGACAGGTGCTCGATTACCTCCCCCCAGAGATGTTGGACCGAGTAAGGAACCTGGGTACATTTGCGGGAATCCTGGCGCTGGATAAATGGACGTGCAATGCCGATGGGCGGCAAGCAGCATTCTGGCGGAAGCTGCGGGAGAAGAAGTACTCGGCGTCGTTCATCGATCAGGGGTATTGCTTTAACGCGGGAGAGTGGACATTTCCGGATTTTCCGCTGCGAGGTGTATATCCGAGTAATGAAGTTTACGCGAGAGTGAATGGGTGGGAGTCGTTCGAGCCCTGGTTGTCGCGAATCGAGAAGATGGATGAAGATGCGATCTGGAGAGTGGCGGGAGAGATTCCTCCGGCATGGTATGGCGGGTCTTGGGATGAACTGGAGGCGCTGGTGCAGCGGCTGATTGAGAGGAAGACGATTGTGCGGGAGTTGATTCTGGCGTTTCGAGGGTCACCGCGGAGGCCGTTTCCGGAGTGGATGCTGGAGGCTTAGAGTGCGTTCTTTAACCGCGGAGTTCGCTGAGGGCGCGGAGAAAGAGCTTGAACCACAGGGGGTACAGAGGTTCACAGGGGACTGCTGAGGGCTGACGGCTGAGAGCTGATGGCTGAGAAGCGACAACTCGAACTTTACCTGCTGCGATTCTTGCCGCATCCTTTGCGGGACGATTTCGTTACGGTCGGGCTGTTGCTGCTGGAGAGCGATGGCGGGTTTTCCGAGGTTCGGTTTACGCGCGACTGGAGGATGCTACAGTGTGTCGCCCCTGACGTGGAGTTGGAGTGGTTCGAGATGGTGGAGGGCGAGATTCGTGGAAGACTGCATAGTTTGCGCCGACGCGAAGATCTAATGCAACTGATGCACGAGCGATTCGGGGCGATGATTGATGTGGCGCCGACCAAGGCGGTATTGACGGAAGATCCAGCGAAAGAGATGGAAGTGCTGACTTCGATGTACCTGGTTCCATTGGGGCGAGGTGGGCGAATTCAGCAGCACACTGGCCGGTTGGCGATCGTAAACGCAATGAAGGAGGCGTTCGCGAATGCCAGTGTGCTGGAACTGATGCAACGAGATTTGGATTTGGTGAAGTACACAGGACGAGGAGATCCGTTCCGGATCGATTTTGGATATCGTGTCGGTGAAACGGTAAAGATGTTTCATGCGGTTTCGGTGGCGGCGAATGTGGACCAGGCGTTGGCATTGGCATACCGGTTCTCGCGAGTCGAGGCAGGGATGAGACAGGAGCAACTGCAAGCTTCCTTGACTGCTGTACTGGACCAGGGAATGGCGTTGCGGGAAGAGAGAACGCGGTTTGCGATTGGAATGCTGGAGCAGAATTCAGTGCGGGTGCGGGTGGTCGGGGAGATGGCGGAGATCGCGGGCGAGGTGCGGCGGGAGTTGCGGGTGTGAGATTAGAGAGATCAGAAGTTAGATTGCAGCAGTGATTATCGGCCGAGAAGTTAGCGACGCACGGCACGGCTAAACAGCTGTGCCGTTCTGTTTGTGGTAGATCCTCACCACAGGGAGCACAGAAGGACATAGGGGAAAGCACCTCAGAGGCCGGTTGAAAAAGTAAGAGTTGATAGGTGCCAGCCGTTCGCGGACAGGAGTGTCCGCGCCACACGAGACGGGGAGATTCATGAACATTCGAGAGAAAGTGCGCGGCGCGATGCGCCGGGTGGGAGAAGTGTCTTTGCGGGAATGGCTTTCTACGAATTTGTTTGCCGGGCGGGATGGACGGCGGACGATGGGAGCGGGGTCGAACTTGGCCCCGTTCTCCTCGCCTAGTTTTTCGCGGACCGGAGTGTCCGCGCCACACAATCTGGTGCTGAAGCCGACGCCCGCGAATCTGCGGCGGTTTGCGGAGACGCCGGTGGCGCGGCGGGCGATCAACGTTATTAAGGATCGGATTGTGGGGATGCGATGGCGCATCCAGCCGCGGCGCGGGCGCGCGCTGGATCAGATTCCCGATGGCGCACGGAGGGTGCAGGTGTTGACGGAGAATTTCGAGGCGCCGAATCCAGACGATTCGTTCCGGTCGCTCCTGGAGCAGGTGCTGGAGGATGTGATTGTTGGAGGATTTGGGGCGATCGAACTCGATTTGGCTGAGGGGTGGGCAGCGAATTCTGCCGTGAAGCTGCCTCTACTGATGTGGCCGGTGGACGGGGCGACGATCCGGATCGTGACTGATTGGGATGGGCGTCCCGACTCGCCGCGGTATGCACAGGTGACGGGGTTGTACGGGGTAGATGGACAGATCGTACTGAACGATAACGAGCTGAGTTACATCCGGTTGAATCCACGGACGCACACGCCATTTGGGCTGGGGCGGGTGGAGGTTGCGTTCGAAACGATCAATGCATTTTTGAACGCGCACCGGTATGCGGGGCGGCTGGCTTCGAATTCGGTGGTGCAGTACGCGCTGTGGCTGCAGGGCCTGACGCCGGCACATCATGAGCGGCTGATCCGGTGGTGGCAGGACGAGATAGAGGGCACGGGGCGCGTGCCAATTTTGTCGGCGGAGTCGAAGCCGGAGGTGCTGCGGTTCGGAGCAGGAACGGACGCAGACCTTCGGTTGGCGTGGCAGGAATTTCTGCTGCGGATCATCGCGGATGCGTTCGACCTGCCGGCGCAGTTTCTTGGAGTAGAGCGGGATGTGAATCGGTCGACGGCAGCGGAGATGAGTGAGCTGGCGTTCCGGTCGGCGATTGTTCCGACGGCGCGTCTGGTGGCTGAGTATCTCACGCGGGATGCGATCGCGAAGAAACTTGGATGGACCGATCTGGAATTTGTATTCACCGACGTCGATGCGCAGGACGAGATGGAGCAGGCGCAGATTGACGAGATCCTGTTGCGCAATGGGGTGGTCACGGTGAGCGAAGTACGCAGAGCGCGAGGGTTGGCCGAGATTATCTGAGAGACACAGCGAAAACCTTGAACCACAGAGGACACAGAGGAACACAGCGGCACACAGGGGCAGACGCAGTAAGAGGTCTGAGGAGATAAAAGATGGGATTGTCAGTGGATTCGATGGCGATTGAGATGCCGGCGGTACATGGGCATCCGAACCGGGCAGGGTTCCGGGGAGTATTGACGATCGTGGATGTTGCCTCAGACAAGTCGCCTTCGGGCGCGCGGGGGCATCGAGTGCTGCTGACTCGGCGGGCGGCGGAGGCGGCGATTCCGTCGCTGCTGGGGATGGCCCTGGACTATTCGCCGGCGCTTGATCGTCACGACGCGCGGCGGAAGATTGGACTGATCACGCGAGCTGAGATTGTGGGGCGAGTGATTGAAGTCGGTGGATTCTTGTATGCAAAAGATTTTCCCGAGATCGTGGCGGAGATCGGCAGGCCGGGGCGGACGAGGGCATCGGTCTCAGCGGGGCGGGAGAGCGCGGATCAGAGTGTGCGCGCTACTCATGCGGGGCTTGGAATGTCGTATGAGATTGCTGACGCACTAGTGGAAGACATGACGGCGAGGGTGTGGGTGTTGAACCGGGTGACCTTTACGGGGGCGGCGGTGCTACGGCGGGATAAAGCCGCGTATCGCTCAACGTGGATCGAGCTTGGGTAAGAAGCGGCAGTCCGGATGCGTGGGGTGAGGCAGGGTCTTTGTCCAGCTCAGGCAATGGGCTTCGGGTCGCAAATTGAAATGCATAGCAGACCAGGGAGGGAAGACGAATGAACGAAGAGATGGTGCACCAGATGATGGCGGCGGCGGAGCGACTGGCGGCTGCCACGGAGACACTTGATCGCGTATTGGGAAAACTGGACGCGCAGCAGGAGATGCTGAATGCGAAGGTGGACCGGATCGTCGCGGCGGTCGAGGAAAACGTTACACAAACACCAGAGCGTCCCCAGGCGGAAGGAACTGGAACCGACTTGCAGCACCGCGTCGTGCAGCTGGAAAAGTCGAATGCAGACCTGAAAGCACAGGCGTCGCGGATGGCGCGGAAGACGCTGTCACCGGTGGTGTCGGCGCTGATCGGAAAGAACGAGATCGAAGGGGAGCGGCTGGACCCGGCGGTGCTCAACAAAACGCTTGCGGCGCTGAGCGTGGAACAGCGGATCGCCGTGAAAGCGGAGTTGGCGCGGGCGGGGATGATCGAGTAAGGCGGTCGTTCGTCGTTAGTCGTGAGTCGATTGGCCTTGGTCGTTGGGGCGCGAGTTAGATCGCGCCTTTTTTCTTTTAGGGGATGAAACCCAGTCATCGCAAAGTACGCGACGAGTGGGGCACCCGGCGGTAACAACTCAATTGAGGAGAAGACATGAAAGCGAATTTTCTGGATTTGCATGCAGCAGCGGACTTTCTGGGGCCGGGCGCGATCGAGATTAATCGGTATCAGACCGAGATCACGGACATTGTGCGGCGTCGCGGAGTGTTCGGACAACGGATGAAGCAGGTGCCGGCGACGGGACATCCATCACGGTTTTTCGAGGAAACGGCGATTGCTTCGCCAACGGCGGCCCAGGCGTTCGTCGATCCACGCAACATTCAGCCGACGCTGCAAGCGCCGACGCGAGTGGAGCGCAGCGTTCCGCTGAAGGCTCTGGTCTCGCAGATCAACTACAACCTATTTGACATGGAGGTGGGGACACAGCAGAGCCAGTTCGCGTATCTGCAAGCCAAAGACCTGGCCGATGCGGTGGACGGGATTTTGCGCACGCACGACGTGGCGCTGTGGAACGGCAACGACACCTCGCTGAGCACTCCAACGACGGCGCAGTATTTCGGCGCCATCGGACAGATTGAGGCGGGAGGCAACAGCACCACAATCGCTACCACGGCCAGCATCGTGGACGGGCTAAAGAGCACCATCGCACAGATGGTCTCAAGTTCGTCGTACGAGGTTCGTCCGACGGCGATCTATGCGAATCCGGTGCTGCTCGACCTGATCGACCGCGAGATGAAGGCGGAGTTCAACGTTGTCCTTTCGACAGCGCAGATCACAGGTGGAATCACGGTGAAGACCTTGAGCACGCAAGCAGGCGAGTTGCCGCTGATTCCTGAATGGGCCCTTTCCTATACGGGCACACCGGGGAGTGGCACTGCGGTGCTTCCGGCTTACATCGTGAGCGAGGACATGATCGAGTACCACTGGCTGACGGACTCGAATCCTCGGGTATTCAGACTAGGACTGCCGAATTCGCTGCTGACGGAAAGCGTTGTGGTGAAGTTCGGAGGCGTGGTGGTAAAGGGCGCGTCCTACGCGCACTACGAAGTGAAGGTTAACCGGTAATCGAACCCGGGGAAAAATCCCACTCATTCGCAAAAAACACGAATGAGTGGGGGCACTCGGCTTATGGCTATTTGAGGACTGGAAACCCAACATGAATTACTTGCAACCATCGGAATATGAGTTGTATGGGCTGGAAACCACGACTGCTCTGGCGTGGGTGACTGCGGCATCGGCGATTGTGGATGCACATTGCCGAAGAGTCACGCTGGCGATCTCCCAGTACACGGAGCGGTTGCGAACGGAAAGTGGACAAAGACCGGTGCGGCTTACGTATCTGCCGCTGTCCGCGGTCGCGCCGGCCACATCACCGATTGTGTCGGCGCGGGCTCGATATGCGACGCCGCGGCGCGGCGAGTTGGTGCACGAGCAGATGGCGTGGGATGCGGCGCTCGCGTTCGGGATTCCAGGAACCTGGGCGAACTTGAACGTGCTGGACCTCGATGTGTTTTTGGAGACAGGAGAAGTCACGCTTCCGCTGAATGTGCTGGGCTGGGCGTTCACCGAAATGGAGATTGTGTATACGGCTGGGCTTAATCCGTTTCCCGATGCGGTCAAAGTAGCGTGCGCTCAAGTGGTAAAGAATGCGCAGGCTACCCCGGCGCTGAATGTGAAGAGAAATGTGTTCCCCGACAGAATGCAGCTGATGTACTTCTCCGATTCGCTGATGGATGAAACGGTGCAAGCGCTGCTAGCGCCCTACGTGGCGCAGAAAGTTGGATGACGATGACTGGGATTTCTGGAGCGGCGGCAGCACGGGCAGCGGATGCGATGTTACGGACCATGGGAGGGACGGAAGTGACGTTGCTGTTTCCGGCGGCGGGACTACCAGCCGATGCGGTATCGGAACTCGGTCTGGTGGATCCGGGAGTTGTGCAGGCGACGATTGCGCCGGTGATTGTCCGGGAGTTCAACACCGAGAACAGCGGTCCACGGCGGCGAATCGAGTTGCTGGTGGGCTGTTCGGCGGTGGCGGAGCAGGTGAGTCAGCGGAACGTGGCGTCGGCGGAGGTGTTGTTCGAGACAGCGTTGGGCGTGCTGTATAGCGGAGAAGTTTTCCACATTCAGGGGTTTGTCGTCGAGCGGCTGGCGGGCGTGGCTTATTTGTATCGCGTGGCGGCGATGGCGTAGGGGGCTGTCAGCCGTCAGCCATCAGTTATCAGTTAAAGCGGAGTTTTCGGATCTGCTTCGGCAACTGCAAGAGCTACGACGCCCACTGACTAAGGGAGAAATATGCAGGCAGCGAAAGACAGTTTTTATATGGCGCTGCGTTCGCGGCTGGCGGCGTTGGATCCAACGCGAACGATGGTGATTGACGGAGTCACGGTGCCAGCGATCGTGGTCCGCGAAAACATGGAGCCTCGGTTTGGGGAAGTGCAGCCGGGCGCGTTTTATCTGGACTTCGGCGACATCTTGATTGCGGAGAGCACGCGTCCAATGCTGGGAGTGGATTGCCACATCTGGTACGCGAGCGAAGGCAGCGGCGGAACCGGAGTGGATCGAGGGCGGGTACTGGCGGAGATGGATCAAGAGCTACTCAGAATCTGTGATCCGCCGCATACCGAAATGCGCGATTATAGTCAGACTCCGAGCGCTGGTTTGGGATCGGGAATTTTCTGGACGGTGCCGGCGATGGGCAATGCGCCGGGAGACGTCTCGATCCAGAAACAGCAGTGGAGTGCTGGCACAGCGCGTGTGGAGCGGTATGCGCAGCTGAGAATTTATTTCTTTCTGCCAGAGGTGGAGGCTTGACGCGGGCGGGGTTGCGGCCGGTCTCGCGGCAGACGCGCGCTTATTTCGCGCCGGTGGACAGAGTGAATGGGCCGACGGCAATTTTCGATCCATCGAAAGATAACGGTTTCCAGTTGGATGCCCCATCGGCTCCGTGGATTGATCTGGGATGGATTGAAAACTTTCAGCGCACGAGCACATCGCAGATCGAGGCCTTGGTCAGCGGGACAGCGGGTGCGGTGTCGGCACAGGCGCGGCACGGTTTGGGAGCGCGAGTTGACTTCGAGTTCCGCGACTGGGGAAAGCTACAGATGGCTCTGGCGGGAGGCGCGGAGCACATGAATGTGCTGGCAACGGATCCGAGCGCATCGCGAGCTGGGTCAGGTGGAATTCCGCTGGCGGCAGTACCTCTGCTGACAGGCTCAACTGCCGAGGAACTGGTTTTGGGAGCAGGCGCCATTGCCGGATTCCAGCCTGAAGACTTGGTCGCATGCGATGTGGACTATGCGCAGCAAGTTGGCTATGTCGGAACCGGCATCGCCGCCGCGCATGTGAAGAATCCGGCGGACGTGCGGCAGGATGCCAACTATGTGCGGCGGGTTACGTTCAACGTGGGCCGAGTCGCACAGGTGACAGCGACGTCGTTGCTGCTGACGCAGGCCTTGCCGGGGGGAGTGCCAGCGGCTGGAGCGGCGGTGCAGAAGGTGATGGCTTTTGTGGACCGCGAAGGTGGCGCGTTTCTGCAACAGTGGTCGGGGTTATTCGTGGCGGAAGAGGAATCTGGTGGACGCGTTTGCTTCTTCTACCCGATTTTGAGTCCGTGTACGGTGAAGCCGGAATGGGCGCGGGAAAGTCTGATCGAGATTCAAAAAACGATCGGAGAGTTGGCGTTGCGGGCTTCGTTTACCGCGCTGCCAACTCTGGACGGCAACGATGGCGCGGTGGTGCTGTGTTACCGGAGTTATTTCCCGGCGAGCGGAGCAGCAGTTTACTAGGAGACCGTGCGGGAATCGGACCCTGAGAGTGCGAGGGCGGCGCGGGCAAGGACAAGGGCAAGAGCTTTAACCACAGAGGGCGCAGAGGACGGCGGAGTTTTTCTGATAAGCCATGAAATTACTGATTGATAACCTCGACGGGCGCGGGGCGCTGGATTATACGGCGTTCGTGGATTCAAGCAAAAATCCTAGTCTGGTGCGCAAGCTGAACCGCGCGGGTGAATTCAAGTTCGGTTTGGTGGCTGGAAACATTGTGCCGGTGATTGGCGCTCGCGTCACACTTACCTTGAGTAATGGCAACAGTTTGTTTACAGGTTACGTCGCACAAACGCTGACATATCAATATTCGGGTTGGGCAGATCGTGGGGCGGTGTACTTATACGAGATGGTCGCACTTAGCGATGTGATGCTGATGGATTTGAAAGCACCTCCCCCGCATCCTCCGTTTGTGGACCGGAACGCAGGTGATGCGTTCCGGCAGTTAACGGCGGAGGCGCTGCCGGGATGGTTTGATGTGACCAGCGTTCTAGCAGGGGACTCGATCCCCTATTTCAGCGTTAACCCAGCGAAAGAATGGACTGTGTCGGCAGAGGAGATCGCACTCTCGGCGCGCTGCTCTTACCGGGACGACAACGGCAAGCTGTTTTTTGCGCCGGTCGGGGCAAACACCTACGGGCTCGCGGAGAATGGAGTTCCTTTCTCGCCGGGTGATCTTAAGTTGCAGAGTGTGAATCGGCTGGTGAATGACTTGACGATTCTCGGACAACTCGAGCCGAGCGCGCATGTGAAGGATTACTTCGTCGGCGACGGGTTGACAACGAAGTTCTATCTGTCACAGAAGCCGTTTACGCGGAGCAACGAGATACCGCTGTATAACCGCACAATTCTTGATGAGATTTATGCGAAGTTGGACCCGACCCATTGGAGTGTCACTGATCCGCTGCATGCAATTACGGTCAGCAATGGGCAGTTGCAGGTTGCGGGAGGAACGGGGACAGACGGGCAAACGCTGCTGGACTTCATCGAAAAGATCGAGTTGGGCGGCGCCACGGTAATGGTACACGGAGACTTCGTGTTCAATGCGGCGTCGGACGGAGTGATCGGAGGATTGTACCCGGGCGGTGTTTCGATCGCAGGGTGCGCGGCAGGCTTTCGTATAACGCCGTCGGGCGCTAACTGCAACCTACAGGCTCTGGTGGGAGGCTCGGTCACGGGCACAGCGCTCGCCACACAGGCCGGGCATAATTACGTGTTCACTACGCAGCTGTATCCGGCGGAGGTTTACCGAGCGCAGCAGGTGTTTCACTCGTCGCTGCATCCGAGTGGTGCGGCGCGAGGCGGCGGGGCAGTGGCTTGCGATGTCCGAGTCGTACTCGAAATACACGATATTGACCCAACTAATCCGGCGACGCAGACTGCACCGGCGACGGTTCTGTACGATGGCGTCATTTCGAACGCACCCGGGTTCTGCACGTATGCGCTCATTAACGCTGCCAACATGCAATGTTCGGTGGCATTCACTTACATATGGCTGGCAGTTGACGCACTGGTGCGCAGCACAGTGCCCGGACAAAACACGCGGACCAGGCGGACGGGATCACTGCTAGAGGGCGCCGAGTGCCATGTTTCGAATGAGCCTTCGTTGCAATTTTATCCGGGGTACGCGCCGTTGGCGAACGAGAGCATCGAGGTGGTTTATCGAGGACGCGGCCACGCGATGGCACGGGTGATAGATTCACCGAGCATTGCGGCGCATCAGCGCGGCGGCGACGACGGAGTGCGTGGGAGTGTGCGGCAGATTGGGATGCCGCTTCCGCGCACTTCGGCGGATTGCGAAACGGCGGCGCTGGCCTTGCTGGATGACTCCGGGCAGGGATGGAGCGGGGAGTACCAATCGTGGAGCCAGTTCCTACCGGGTGGGGCGGCGGACATTCTTCCGGGAGACGGGCTGGCCGTAAATGTTCCATCGCGGATGGCGTCGTTTTTAGCGATCGTGCGCGAAGTGGACGTGCAGATCCTGGTCATTGCCGGCGAAAACAGCCGCTACACTTTGCGTTTTGTGGATGCCGGAGACCCCTCTCTGGATTTTGCCTTCGTGACGGCCCTGGTGAAGCAGCCAAAGGTGCTGACGCCGATCGATGTGAGCGTGGTGGGGAATGTGTATCTCGCCGATCTCACCAACGCGGAGGTCACAACTGTAACCTCGACGACGGTAACGATGGACGTGGGATTCACTCCCGTGGCGGGAGGCGGTATCGAAGTACGGTACACAGACGCGGGGTGGGGAGTCGATAACAACCGGAACCTGGTAGGCCGATTCACGAGCGCCAGCTTTACACTCACGCGGTACGCGCGGGCACAAACCTATTTCTTGAGGAGCTATGACGGCAGTGGGCCGCCGAAGTATTCGCGGTATTCGACGGCCCTGCATGTGGACTATCCACTATGAAGAATTCAAATGATGAAATCGGCTCGGCAGAGCTGATGCAACCACCGGTGGTGGTTCGCCTGGGCGCCAGCGACTTCCAGCTCAGAGTTTTGGAAAAGCTGGGGCGGCTGGAAGCAGCAATCGACATGATCTTCCTCAAAGGGAGTAAGCCATGAACGCCTGGCTTCCGACCTTGCTCACCGTCTGCGCTGCGGCATTTTTCCAGGCCGTCGGCGTCGCTTTTCTCTATGGGACCCTCTGGCAGAAGGTCAAGAGCCACGGCAGCGACATCGAGGCCCTGAAGCTCAACGACATAAGGCAGGATGCCGGCATCATGGCCCTCATCGTCGGGCGTTATCCCTACGGGTCGGATGCGGATGGTACTGCCGCTGCCGCCGGTAAATCGCGAAGGCGGCAAGAAGATTGTGCAGACGGTCGTTGACCGTCCATTCAGCGATTCCGATCCGGGCGGCGATTCTTCATTGCTGAGCGCACCGAGCATGCGGTGATCCCCTTGGCGATCACGTTCGCGATCAGCGCGATCGCAGCGTGGCGTGCCCTATCTGGGGCTGGAGCCGAAGTAGAACAGTTTTGAGAGTTGCCCGCTCGCGCCGAGACGCAGAAACGATTAGCAAACTGGCCGGCGGGACAAGATCGAGGAGAGTGGCTGTGAGCTTCAAGCATCCAAATGTTCATCGCGAGTTCGTGGAGTACTCCGAGACACAGAAGTTGCACATCGTTTCTGTGTATTCAAATCCGTTCCGCTGGCAGCGCAGACGAGAAACTTTTCACGATTTCCGATTTCACATGGAGGCCAGTCCGAACGTCGTGCTGCATGTTGTCGAGGTTGCCTTTGGAGATCGGCCGCACGAAGTTACCAGCCCCGACAATCCGCTCGATCTGCAACTGCGGACCGATACGAGCCTTTGGATCAAGGAATGCGCCATCAATGAAGGTGTGCGGCGGTTCCCACCCGGCTGGCAGTACGGTGGCTATGTGGACGGCGACTTTCACTTCACGCGACATGACTGGGCGCTGGAGGCAATCCACATGCTCCAACACCACAGCTTTGTCCAGTTGTTCAATAGTTATTCCGACCTTACTGGCGAAACCGCGACAAGCCATCTCGGTCACCGCCCTTATCGCATGAGTACGAGTTTCGCGTGGAATTATTTGCACCAGCCGGAATTCCTGAAATCAAGGCAAACGCGGAGGGGAGATAGTGACAGCTACGGCGCGGTGCAGGCATACGCCAAAGTCGAGCCGTCCCAGACTTTCCCATTTGGTTATGCTCCGGGAGCAACCGGAGGCGCGTGGTCGTGGCGCCGGGATGCTTTCGATACAGTGGGTGGAATGCTGGATACCTGCGTCTTGGGCAGCGCCGACTGGCATCAAGCTTTCGGCTTGGTACAAGCGACAAACGTGGCCGCCGAAATGAAGAGGTGCACAGGGCCCTACGTGGAAGCTGTACTCAATTGGCAGGCGCGCGCCGCGAAACTGAACAGGATCGAAGGCCGCTCCCCAATGGGGTGCATCGACAATTTCGCGACGCACGCTTTTCACGGCAGCAAATCGCTGCGCGCTTATGGCGAGCGGTGGGCGCTCCTGCAAAAATGGGACTTCAATCCCGCACGCGATATCGCTCGAGATTATCAAGGGTTGTGGCGCTGGACTGGAAACAAACCTGGACTCCGCGATGACGTGGCTCGCTATTTCATCGAGCGGTCGGAAGACGGACCTCTGCTTCTCGGGGAAGCGCCTTTGGTTTGAGGCTGTAGTGGAGAGTCGGGCGTCCCCGCCCGGCCGGACGGGCGAGGCGCCCGTCCCTCCACCAGCAAGCACTAGCCGACTTCTTCACTCCAGTTTTCAAGAGTCTTCTTTACGACGGCCATGAACTGGTCGGCGACGGCGCCGTCCACTATGCGATGGTCGTAGCCCAGCGTGAGGTGAACCACAGAACGGATGGCGATGGAATCTGCACCGTCTTTGTCGGTGATCACCATGGGTTGTTTGGTGATACCACCGACTCCCATGATGGCCACGTTCGGCTGATTGATGATAGGCAGACCGAAAACGGCGCCAAACTGGCCGGGGTTGGTGATGGTGAAGGTTGCACCTTCCACGTCAGCTGGCATGAGCTTCTTCGAACGAGCGCGCTCGCCGAGGTCGGTGATACCGCGTTGCAGTCCGAGGAAGTTGAGTTCGTCGGCGTTCTTGAGAACGGGGACTATGAGTCCCCAGTCGAGCGCAACGGCGATGCCGGCGTTGACATGCTTGTGGTAGCGGATGCTGTCGCCTTCAAGCGAGCTGTTGACGATTGGATATTGCTGCAGAGCGATGATGGCGGCGCGCACGAAGAACGGCATGAAGGTGAGCCGCGCGCCGTGGCGCTGTTCGAATCCGTTCTTGAGCTTGTTACGCAAATTGACAACGCGAGTCAAATCCACTTCGAACATGCAGTGGACGTGAGCGCTGGTGCGGCGGGATTCGATCATGCGCTGCGCGATGATCTTGCGCATTTGGGACATGGGTACAAGGTCGCCCGGAATAGCGGCGGGCGCAGGTGCTGAGGCTTGAGGGGATGCGGGGGCGGCAACTGGAGCGGCCGTGCGGTGCTCGACGAAATCGAGAACGTCCTGCTTAGTGACGCGGCCGCCGGTACCGGTGCCACTCACTTTTGCGAGATCCACATTGTGTTCGCGGGCGAGCTTGCGGACTAGCGGGGAGGAGCGGACGTCGGAATCTTCTTCGTCTCCGGGAGCACTGGCGGCGGGCGCTGGCGGCGGAGCAGCAGCTTCTTTCTTTGCCGATACCGGTGCGGCAAGAGAAGGAGCAGGAACAGCGACCTTGGCGGGGGCGGGAGCGGAAGCGCTGCTACCGTCCCCAATCACACCGACGACGGTGTTGACCTGAACGGTGTTGCCTTCGGAAACCTTGATTTCCTGAAGGACGCCGCTAGCGGGCGCGGGGATTTCTGCGTCGACCTTGTCGGTGGAAATCTCGAACAGAGGTTCGTCGCGCTGGATCTTGTCACCAGGCTTTTTCAGCCACTTGGTGATGGTTCCTTCGAAAATAGATTCGCCCATCTGGGGCATGACTACGTCAGTCGGCATAGTTCCCTTTCCATCAAGCCCTGCCGCAAATGGCGGGGGAAGAGCAAACAAACATTATAGCGAAGCCGCTAGTGACTGCGGGCGCAGAGCGCACGCTTCTGCGCGGGCACTTGCGTGGCAAAGGGAGATCGTCCCGGTTTAGCGAGGCATGTGATTTCTTGTGGAGCAAAGAGCGATGAAAAGGTTGTTGGCGGTTGTACTTTTTTGTTTTCCTGCCTTCGGGCAAGCGGCGTACTCGGGTCTCGGGCTGCGATCGGGATCCTCCGTCTACGCTGTCGGCAGTTGCGCGGCGCCGAACTTTTGCGCCTATGCTGGAACTGACATTATTCCATGGGGAACGGTTCCAAACTTTGGCGGAGCCACGAACAACAACACCACGAACTACGACACGTCATACCTGGGGCATACGAATTTCGATGGATCGACGTTCAGCAATTCGGCGCTCCTGAGCCCGATCACACGGCTTACGGATTCCGTCAGTGCCTACGGAAAAACCAACGCCAATTTCAACGCCGGGATGGGTGGATCGGGCGTGTTCACGCTGACGAACACCAACACGAGCCTGGTGCGTGTCGACCAAAACTCTCTTGGCTTGATTTGTGCATTCAACACGAGTGGTCCGAACCAGGGCCATTGTGGTACTCCATCGGGCGGTTGGGGAGGAACCCCTCCGCCATCGGGAGTCTTCATCACCACAGGGCAACTGTCGGGCGGGACGTGTAGTAGCAACTGCCCCGTTAATGACTTCGGCTCGCTCAGTTTCTCTCTGACTGACCCGACCGTGCTCTACACGTTTGGCAACGACACATACGACATTACGACCCCGACCACGGTGACCCCCTACACGATCAATCCCGCGACGGGGGTCTACAGTGTCGGTTCTCCGCTAGTCGATTTCCAATATGGGTTACCGTCAGGCTCGAACGCCCCGGCCTGGACAACTAGTACCTTCTATCCGTACGGCGCCTATGTCACGCACGTGCTGACCCCCCCTGGATCCGGCAGCCCGGAATATCTGGCGTACATCGCATCCACATCGTATAACCCTGGGGATATTATTGTTGCCGGCGTGTGTATGTACCGCGCAATCGTTGGAGGGTCGACGAATGCGACCCTGGCGACATCGTTCAATAGCACGGCGCCTTGCAAAAACGACGTCGTTACAGAGGCGTCTCCATCAACCTTGCAGTGGCGTGGTACAAACAGTGGTCCCCAGTTCATCTACCAGAACACTGGGACCGGCGGAACTTCCGCCAGTTCCGCGTTCCAGTGGGTTACCACACCCTCGACCATCGCAACGGATGGGTCGATTACTTCCGGAGCGGCAGTTCTCACGTCTTCGAGCAACCCGTTCTCTGCCTCGCAAGTCGGCCAGCCAATCTCGGTCTCGGGAGCCGGTAACAGTGCAGGGACAACTCCCCTCTACACCACAATTCTGAGCTACCAGAACGCAGGTCAAGTAACTCTTGGTACGAACGCACTCCACACCGTGACGACCTCGGCCGCAGTTTCGCTGACGGGTCACCCGAACACCCTCACGTCAACCAACGCAGACAGCGGCGGTATCGTCTGGACTAATGTCGGGCCTAGTTACGCCATCGCAAACGGAAACCAGTTGTGGCACGCGCTCGGAGGAATCAGCCGGGATATGGCCTATGGTGGGTACGCGTCAAAGTACGGGATTGCCATTTCGACTAATTCTTACGGCACAGCGCCTACGTACTCCAAATACACGGCTGATCAGGGAACTGGCTTCTGGGCCATCGAGTACGACGAAGTTACCAATATCTACCACCTACTGAATACGGGAACCGGGATTTGGACGGACTGGTCATGCGCTTCCGGTTCGGGATATAACTGCCCGAGGACAGGTACCGCCGTAGGGACGCTGTCGGCGTTCTCGAACCCATTTCTCACCGGGCAGTCGTGTCCGTTCTACATCCACAATCTCAAGCTGAGCAGCAACGGACTGTACGCGATGATCGTCAACCAGTCCAATGTGTACACGGCGTGTAACTCTCTCCAAAACTTCCTGCTGTGGCAGACGACAACCGCAAGTTTCGATGCCGTGAAGTCTCTCCAGTTCACATTTGCCGGGATGAATCACTGGGCCATCGGCACTAATAAGATGGTCGCTTTCAATAGTTCCGGGTGGGGGTATACCGCTGGCGTGTTCCTTGGCGTGTACAACGCTAACAACGCACAAGGTAACAATGGATCGGGTGCAGGATATGCGCCACCATTCAGTGTGTATCTGAAGCCACTGGCAAGCCAGTCCACCGCCCAGACGACGCCATCGGGTTGCTATGTCACCGTGGGAACTATTAAGAATCCGGATTGCAACTTGTCGGAGATCCTCGACTCTCACCTTAGTTTAGCGGGCGACCCAGGCACCGACACGTACCCAGCTTGTGGCACGTCTTACAACTACGCGACACTGGGTCCGGCCTTTAACGCTTGGCAGAACATGGAGACATGCTACCAAACGTCTCCTACTTACCCGACAGGGTATGCGCCTCCGGCAGCTTACACGCTTCCCTCGACGAGCGTGGGTAACGTGTGGCAGTTCTCGCACACCTTCGCGACGGGCACGAGCGTGAGTTTCTCCACCCAATTCCAGATCAGCGAATACTCGCAGGACGCAAACTGGCTGTTATGGTCGAGTGATTGGAATTGCCAGAACGGTTCTACCACTGGGATCGCCCCTATTGTATGGACCAGCGGAACCTATGTTGACATGCTGGCCGTGACGGCCGTCCCCGCCAATCCAACGAGTGTGTGTGGCCTGCCGTGGGCGGCAAATACCACGTACGTTGTCGGGAACATGATTAACCCGATCGAAGGGACCAGCGGCAGCGCTTCGGTCGACGACGTGTTTCAGGCTATTTACGTAGGTGGCCCGACCGGATCGACCCAACCTGGGCCGGCGCTGCCGAACTCATATTTCAGCACTTCGACCACCCCGACAAGTTCATCGCCGGGCGATACGATCTGCGACAGCGCCTCTGGTGCCTCGATGAATCCCGCACTCCCCTACTCGACGAGTTGTCCCGCTGGAACGGTTTGGCAGGACATAGGCCCCCAGAATCAGCGGGGTGATGTGTTTGCAGTAAAACTCGGAAGCTAGCACTGAAACCAAGTCCCATGAAAATCACAGAGCATTTCACGTTGGAGGAATTATCTTTCTCCGAAGCGGCGGCGCGACTCGGACTCGATAACACTCCGATGCAGGCCGTCATTACAAACCTGGGCCTTGTGGCGGCGGTCATGGAAGGAATTAGAACGCTGCTTGGAGACAGGCCCATTGTCGTGCACAGCGGCTACCGTTCGGCAGAGGTAAACCAGGCGGTGGGCGGAGTGGCGACAAGCGCCCATTGCCGCGGCCTGGCGTGCGACTTCGTTTGTCCCGCATTCGGTACGCCGGTGAAAGTGGCGCTAGCTATCTTGAAGTCCGATGTCGAATACGACCAACTGATCCTCGAGTACGGCTGGGTCCACGTTGGCCTGGCGCAACAGGGATTGTTGTCCCGCCGAGAAGCCCTGACGAAGCGTTCGCCATCGGCGGCGTATGAGCCCGGCATCAGGGTTTGAACAGTTTCACCACATTAACCCAGCCGCGCAAGTCCGCCATTCACAAGGAGACTCTCTTGAAAAAGTACGCTGCTTATCTGCCCACCGTTGTTCTACTGCTTACCACGCTAGCGAACACAGCCACTCCGGCGATTGCTGCGTTCTGGATGAACCATGCTGCCGCCGCGGCGATTTTTGCGCCGCTGGCCGTCATCGTGGCGCATTGGCTGCCTTCGCCATATGCCGGCGTCAACTCAAAGTAAGTAACTCAATTTCTGAAGAATCAGAGGAGAAACCATTTATGAGGAAAGCTCTAGTCGTTGCGCTGTCTCTTGCCATGTTTTGCACCGCATGTTCGACCGCTTGGGTGTCGACGCTCGATTCCATTCTGGCCGCCGCGGCGCCGGCACTAATTAACATTCTTCAAATCGTCGCCGTCGCCAAGGGCCAGCCGATCAACAGCAACCTGTCGGCGAAGATTAACGCCGACGCAACGGTCATCAAGACGCTCGCCGCGGACTTCGCCAAGGCCTCGTCGGGATCCGCTCCTGGCGTTTGCCAGCAGTTGCAAGCGGCTGTGAGTGCGTACCAGGCCGATCAGCAAATAGTGCTTCAGGTCGCACAGGTGAGCGATGCGAACACGCAGACGAAAATTACTCTACTCGCCGACTTGGTAGCAGGCACGGTGAATGCAATCACAGCAGTGATTCCATCCTGCCAGAACGCGGCTGCGACCCGAAGCATGAAGGCCACGCTGCCCTACAGCGTCTCCACCTTCGCGGATCATTACAACAGCATCCTGGTGACGCCGACCGGCAACGCGGCAGTGGATGCGCTGACCCCGAAACTGGAACTCCATCGGCACTCGAAACTCGTGCGTTTGGTTACTTTCGGACGGCTTCAGTGATGGATCGGAAATTTGGCGCACTCCGCGACGTTCACGATGTGCGAGACCGGATGTACCGGGTTTCGCGGCCGGCGCGGCCGGTCCTGCAACATGTGGATTTGCGGGAGTGGGGTGGCCCGATCAAGGATCAGGGCGAGGAAGGCAGTTGCACCGGACATGCCTTTTCGTCCGCGCGCGAGTGGATCTCGCGGAAGCATGAGAACACCTCGCCGATCCTGAGCCCGCAGTGCCTGTATGTCGAGGAACTGATTGCCGATGGTTCCTTCCCGAGAGACGAGGGCGCGATGCCGCGCACCGGCTGTCAGGTACTCACGGCGAAAGGTTGCTGCGAAGCGTCGCTCTATCCCTACGTCGCGGGCAAGTTCACCGCCCCGACGGCGGAGCAGAAACAGAACGCGCTCAAGTACAAAACTGGCGCGTATCACAGAATAGGAACTCTGCCTGACTTTCTCAGTTGCCTGGCAGATCCAACCCCGTGGCCGGTTCTGGTCGGATTCACGGTCTATGAGTCGTTCATGACGCAGCAGGTGGCCGACACTGGCATTATGCCGACGCCGAAACCTGGCGAACAGCGTCACGGCGGCCACGAAGTAGTCTGTCTGGGCTACGATTTTCCGAAACAGCTGGCGCTCTTGCAGAACAGTTGGGGCGACGGATGGGGACAGAGGGGTTATTTCTGGATGCCGTTTGACGTGATCAATGCACGGAACTCCGATCTGTGGATGGTGCACACCGGCGGGCCGTGGGAGTGACTGCGCTGATTTTCACTAACGAGCTCAGCGCAGAGGTCCAAGGGCGTTAAACAACTCGCCGGTCTACGCGCTGTTAAACACTCGGGGAAGATCTTGCGTCATATCGATTTCTTGACTGTTGAATCCTTTCCCGGTTTTCTTGCGCCCACTTCGCGAGCGACTGAATAGGTTTCCGTAATGTGCGCCCAAGTTCGGTCAGTTGATACTCCACACGCGGCGGTATCGTGGGATACACGGTTCGAGTTACGAGTCCGTCTCGTTCCAAGCCCCGCAGCGTGAGTGTCAGCATGCGCTGCGAGATCCCTTCTATCGTGCGTCGCAACTCGCTGAAGCGTTTTGGACCATCTGCCAGGAGGCCGACTATGAACACACTCCATTTATCGCCGACACGATTCAGCACCTCGCGGACCGGGCAAGAATCGTGGGGAACATGCTTGTGACTCGGTGACATGAATGTGCCTTCTTGCGCTCTCTCTGTCCGGTATCTATTCTATTGCTGGTTACTTAATTATACCCAATACCAAACAAGAACCGGCAAGGAAGAAGCCGAGGAGAGAAAAAATGACAGAAGCACTAGACACCACCCTCCACCCGAGCGAAATCTCCGGCAATGCCCTCGACCAGCTATTCCGCCAGGCCCGTACGCATTCCGCATGGCTTCCCGAGCGCGTTCCCACCGAAAAGCTGCGCGAAGCTTACGAACTTGCGCGCCTGGGTCCGACCAGCGCGAATTCTAGTCCCGCCCGTTTCCTATTTCTCGAAAGCGAAGAGGCGAAGGCACGCCTTCTGCCTGCCTTGGCTCCCCTGAATGTCGAAAAAACAAAAGCAGCGCCAGTCACTGTCATCGTCGCCTGGGACACCGAGTTCTACGAGAAACTTCCGCAGCTATTTCCTCATGCCGACATGCGCTCCTATTTTGTGGGCAATCAGTCGTTGATCGATGAAACGGCCTTCCGCAACAGTTCGCTGCAGGGAGGCTACTTCATACTCGCCGCTAGAGCCGTGGGGCTTGATTGCGGTCCGATGTCCGGCTTCGACGCGGCGAAACTGAATGCCGAATTCTTCCCCGATGGCAAATGGAAAGTCAACTTCCTCTGCAATGTCGGCTACGGTGACCGAAGCAAACTGTTTCCCCGCAATCCGCGGCTTGAATTCGAAGAGGCGTGCCGGGTGCTCTGAAGAAACGGTGGGAGACGCGGCAAGCCGCCTCTCTACCGAAGTCGTCTTACGATCCCGTCTTTTTCTCGATCTTTTTCTCGACCTTGGCCCAGGTGTCTTTCAGCGCCACAGTGCGGTTAAACACCGGACGCCCAGGCTTGGAATCCGGGTCGACGCAAAAATACCCCAAGCGTTCGAACTGATAGCGGCCCGCGACGGGCGCATCTGCCAGCGATGGCTCCAACTTGGCCTGCGCGATCACTTCCAGCGAGTTCGGATTCAAGTTCGCTGTGAACTCCTGGCCTTCTTCAACCTGATTCGGGTCTTCCTTAGTGAAGAGCTTGTCGTAGATACGCACTTCGGCGTCGAGAGCGTGCGCGGCTGAGACCCAATGGATGGTCTTAGTCTTTAACTTGCGTCCATCCGGCGCATTGCCGCCGCGCGTGGCCGGGTCGTATGTACAGTGCACCTGAACCACTTCTCCCTTGTCATTTTTAACCACCGACTTCGCTGTGATGAAGTAGCCGTAACGCAGCCGCACTTCGCGCCCAGGCGACAACCGATAATACTGCTTGGGCGGGTCTTCTCGGAAATCGTCCCGCTCGATGTAGAGGACTTTAGAAAACGGCACTTTGCGCTTCCCGGCGCTTTCGTCCTCGGGATTATTGACCGCCTCGACTTCCTCGACCTGACCTTCAGGGTAGTTATCGATCACGACCTTCAAAGGCCGCAGCACGGCCATCCTGCGCGGCGCTCGCTTGTTCAGGTCTTCGCGGACGAAGTGTTCGAGCATCGCAAGTTCCAGCGTGCCATTTGTTTTTGAAACCCCAATGGCCCCGCAGAAATTTCGGATCGCCTCCGGAGTATAACCACGGCGCCGCATGCCGGAGAGCGTGGGCATGCGCGGATCATCCCAACCGGTGACGCATTTTTCCTGCACCAGAGTGAGCAGCTTGCGCTTGCTCAGTAGCGTGTGAGTAAGGCCGAGGCGATCGAACTCAATCTGCTGGGACGGAAAAATGCCGAGTTGCTCGATGAACCAGTTGTAGAGCGGGCGATGATCCTCAAATTCGAGGGTGCAGATAGAGTGGGTCACGTGCTCGATGGAATCGGACTGACCGTGCGCGAAGTCGTACATGGGATAGATGCACCACTTGCCGCCGGTGCGGTGGTGCTCGGCGTGCAAGATGCGGTACATGACTGGATCGCGCATGTTGAGGTTCGGCGACGCCATGTCGATCTTGGCGCGCAGCACCCGCGATCCGTCGGGAAACTCGCCTTTGCGCATGCGCTCAAACAGCTCAAGGTTCTCCTTCGCCCCGCGATTGCGATGGGGACTGTCTTTGCCTGGCTCGGTTAGCGTGCCCCGATACTTGCGAATTTCTTCGGCGCTTAGATCGTCAACGTACGCTTTGCTATCTTTGATCAGCTTGATCGCCCATTCGTAGAGCTGATCGAAGTAGTCGGAAGCATAGT